>Ga0182024_10010754_pt1 | contig 18590 bp, 14 predicted proteins | sample P32metaG_FD_120480 | JGI IMG/M metagenome (GOLD analysis project Ga0182024, IMG submission 120480) | Permafrost microbial communities from Stordalen Mire, Sweden - P3-2 metaG (Illumina Assembly) | ecosystem: Environmental > Terrestrial > Soil > Wetlands > Permafrost | place: Sweden: Stordalen... | reverse complement strand
TTCGAACCAGAGGGTCGGGAGTTCGAATCTCTCCGGGCGCGCCAGATCTGCGTTCATTACGAGTTCGAATTCTCTCAGTTATGTACACTGCTTCAGAAGGAAAACCACCTAACCATTGGAGTGTCTGATCTCAGCAACAACGTAATTCGGCAGGCTGCGAATTACCTTGAGAAGGTGGCTCAGTTAAATATTCACCTTGGTTGATCGCCGTGCGAAACTGTATGTATGAAGCTATAATGTCGCGCCTATGCCGCTCGCCCGTGGCACAAAGCTAGGCCCTCACGAAATCATCGCGCCGCTCGGCGCCGGTGGCATGGGAGAAGTTTACCGTGCTCGCGACACCCGCCTCGATCGCGAGGTCGCCATTAAGATCTTGCCCAGCCACTTGTCCTCGGACTCCGAGGCCAGACAACGCCTCGAACGCGAAGCGAAAACCGTATCCGGCCTGAATCATCCCCATATCTGCGTTCTCCATGATATCGGCCACCAAGATGGCATCGATTTCATCGTTATGGAGTACTTGGAAGGCGAAACGGTCGAACAGCGCCTCGTCAAGGGACCGCTGCCCGTGAACGACGTGCTCAAATACGGCGCGCAAATCGCCGACGCCCTCGGCAAAGCCCATGGCAGCGGCGTCGTTCACCGCGATCTAAAACCAGGCAACGTCATGCTTACGAAATCCGGCGCCAAGCTCCTGGATTTCGGCCTCGCCAAGCCCACTCTGCCGCTCGCGACGATGGCCACTCTCACCCAGGCCGGCTCGCCGATCACCCAGCAAGGCATGATCGTCGGCACCTTCCAGTATATGTCACCCGAGCAGGTCGGCGGTCACGAACTCGATTCGCGCAGCGACATTTTCTCGCTCGGCGCCGTCCTCTACGAAATGACGACCGGCCGCAAAGCCTTCCCCGGAAAAAGCCAGCTGAGCGTGGCCTCGGCTATTCTGGAAAAAGATCCCGAACCGATCGGCACGATCGCCACGCTCACGCCGCCAAGTCTCGACCACGCGATCCGCCGCTGTCTCTCAAAAGACCCCGAAGACAGATGGCAATCCGCCCGCGACCTCGCCAGCGAGCTGAATTGGATTCGCGAATCCGGCAGCCAGGCCGCGCTTCTCCCAATCGGTTTGGGCGTGGTAACCACGAAAAAGTGGCTCGCGTTTCTACCGTGGGTCCTATGCGCGATTCTGCTCGTCGCTTTGGTCGCCGGCGCAATGTGGTGGCGCGGCGACAAAGCCACGGGACCAACGGAGCATTTTTCTGTGGCGCTTCCGTTTTCAGCTTTGGATATCAAGGTCGCACCCAACGGGCACACCGTCGCCCTGGTCGGATTCTCCGAAACCGACCGCACCAACGTTCTCTGGATTTACGAAGTGGGTGAACAGCAGGCCCGCGAATTGTCCCAGACCGACGGCGCGCGATTTCCCTTCTGGTCGCCGGACGGTAAATCCCTCGCGTTCTTCGCCGATGGAAAACTGAAAAAGCTCGACGTCGCCGGCGGTCCCGTCCAGACTATCTGCGACGCCCCTTCCGGACGCGGCGGCGCGTGGAACAGCGACGGCGTGATCGTGTTCACGCCCGAAGGCGGCCTGCTCGAAGGTTTGTATCGAGTGCCAGCTACCGGCGGCACGCCCAAACAGATCTCGACTCCCGATACGGGCCGAGGCGAAAACACGAATCGCTGGCCGGAATTTCTGCCCGACGGAAAGCACTTCTTATATTTCGGCGGAGATGTGGCCGGCAGCTCTGACAGCAACGCCATCTTCCTTGGTGCGCTCGATTCGAATCAAAAAACCTTCATCGCCAAGGGCACGGGAAACGTCGCCTACGTAGCCCCGGGCTATCTGCTCTACTACAAGGACAAGACGCTCTTCGCGCAGTCGTTCGATGCCGGCGAAATGAAATTGTCCGGTGAAGCGGTTCCCTTGATCACCGATCTGGCCTACGTCCCGCGCATCGCGCATACCATTTTCTCGGCTTCCTCGGATGTGTTGCTCGCCCGGCGCGGCAGCGGCGTTTCGGTTTCAAAGCTCGTGTGGTTCGACCGCAAGGGAAATGACCTCGGCTCGGTCGACAAGCCCGAGATCGTGGCGAATGTCGCACTCGCGCCGGACGGCAAGACGGTAGCCGTGGACAGAACCGACGAGGAAAGCCAGAACACCGACCTGTGGACCTACGATCTGCAGCGCGGCGCCGCCAAGCGCCTCACCTTCGACCCAGCCGTCGACTCGACGCCCGTTTTCAGTCCCGACGGCAAACAAATTCTCTTCTCCTCCAGCCGCGCACACGTCTTCCTGCTGTACGTGAAGGACGCGGACGGCGCCCAGGAGGAAAAGCCCATACCCCTCGACGCCTCCGACAATGGCAATCTCTACCCATCCGACTGGTCCCGCGACGGAAAATCCATCCTCTATACGCGGGCCACCGAGCTCTGGGCGGCGCAGATTCCGGATTGGAAAGCTCGCCCGGTCGTGCAAGGCGCAGGGACGCTGAAGAATGGGCAATTCTCCCCGGACGGCCGTTGGGTCGCCTACGCCTCCAACGAGAGCGGTCGATGGGAAGTCTACGTCACGTCTTTTCCCGACGGCCGTGGAAAGTGGCAAGTTTCTACGGCTGGAGGATCTCAACCGCGCTGGCGAGGCGACGGGAAGGAGCTTTTTTATCTCGCTTCCGACTCGAAGATCATGGCCGTGCCTATCACTGGCGGGACGAATTTCGATCCGGGCAGCCCCGTGCCGCTCTTCCAGGCCGTCCCGCGAGAAATCGGGGCCACCACCGAGCTCGCTATGTACGACGTGACTCGCGACGGTCAGCGCTTCCTCATCAACACGCAAGTGAGGGACCCCGAAACCCAGCCTATGAGCATCATTCTCAACTGGTCTGCCCAGCTCAAGAAATGAGCGCCCCGCAAGGGAATCGCAAGTTCTACCGCTGGACCCTCCTCGCCGTCCTTTTCTCGCCCGACTTCGTCGACATGGGCTTCCCCGTCTACGGCGGCACGGTCATTAACAGCGCACGGGCTGCTCGCGAAATGGTACCGGGATGTCTGGCCAATCGCTAGGTCTCGCTAGGTATCATCGCGCGAATTAGAAGGCGTTTCTGGCCTCGTAAGCGACACCAAACAAGCCATTTGGATTTGAACACAGCTTGCTTCGAACCAGAGGGTCGGGAGTTCGAATCTCTCCGGGCGCGCACAATGACAGGAACTTACGCCGCAACATTCTCCCGGTTCTGATTACGAGACCGTTGAGTGTCCTTCAATGTAGAAGTGTTTGATCGCTCAGGATCACGACGGCAGATAAGGACGGAGGCGCCGTCACTAGAATCCTGCCCCAACCAACTCAATGCCAGCATAATACGTGTGTATTATATTGACGTCTTACCCGGCGGCTTGTATTATCTTTTGGACAGACCTCTGAATTCTCTATCCTCTAGAATCGGGTTTCTTTTCAGACATATTGGCTGCGTCGATCCCTGATCTCAAAATGAAAGTTCCAGATGAATAAATCCGAGCCTCAGCCCGATCCGAAAGCCGAGTCTCAGCCTGAAGCTAAGACTAACGCTAATACTCCGCCCGATTCGACTCCGGAGGTCTCCAAGCGAGCCTATGAACTCTACGAGGAGCGAGGCCGCCAAGGCGATCCGGCAGTTCATGATTGGGAGCAGGCGAAACAGCAGGTCGGAAAGGATGCGGCCAAACCCGAACCTAACCCTGATGCCAAAGACGGGCCCAAACCTGAAGCCAAAACCGCGCGATCTTCCTTCATAAGGAAAAAACCCGTTATCGCAGGACTAGTGGTTTTGGCAGTTTTGGCCGCTGTCGCGGTCGGCTTCGTCGTGGGGCGGTTCTGGGAACACTCGAAAAAAGATCCCAACCGATTGGTCCTATACGGGAATGTCGATCTGCGCGAAGTCGAGCTCTCCTTCAACAATAGCGAGCGCATCGCCGAGGTGCTGGTCCAGGAAGGGGACAGGGTCGCGCGCGGACAGATTCTGGCTCGGCTGGATACGAGCCGGCTGAAGCCACAGGCAGCGGAAGCGGAAGCCGAGGTAGAGACTCAGCAGGCGGTGGTGGAAAAACTACATCACGGCAGTCGCCCGGAGGAAATCGCGCAGGCCCAGGCCGATGTTGCGTCAACCAAAGCGGACCAGGTCAATGCCCAGGAGCAATGGAGGCGCATGACAGCTTTGGCGGGGCTGACCACCGGGCGGGCCATCAGTCAGCAAGACCTCGACGGAGCAAAAGCCGCCTTGGGCATGGCGCAGGGCCGGCTGGATGTGGCGGAAAAGGCCCTCGATATGTCTGAGATCGGTCCAAGGGCGGAAGACATCGCCCAAGGGGAGGCGCAACTCCGCGCCACTCAAGCCCAACTCGAACTCCTGCGTCGGAAATTGGTCGACGCCGAACTTGTGTCTCCGGTCGATGCCGCGGTGCGATCTAGGCTCTTGGAGCCTGGCGATATGGCGTCCCCCCAGCGGCCCATTTTCGATCTGGCAATTGTGGATCCAAAGTGGGTCAGGGCCTATGTTTCTGAGTCCGATCTGGGAAGGATCCACTCGGGGATGAGAGCGTCGATCAGCGCGGACAGTTTTCCGGGTCGGACCCTCTCGGGTTGGGTCGGTTTCATTTCTTCCGTCGCTGAATTTACGCCAAAGACAGTCCAGACCGAGGAACTGCGCTCCAGCCTAGTCTATGAAATTCGCATTTTCGTGCAGGATCCCCAGGACGAAATGCGTCTGGGCATGCCGGCGACGGTGAACCTGGAAATGGACCCGCTCGCTCCGAGCCACCGATAGGAGAGGTGTCGACCGCATGTCGTGGAACAAAATCCTCGCAGGCATGGTGGCAGTCGGCGTTGTCGGCGTCGGCGGCTGCGCCGTCGGCCCGAACTACCACGCCTCCCCCGCCAGTGCTCCAGCCGCCTGGGTCTCACCATTGGCAAACGGGGTGAGTGACAGCGCGACTACGCCGTCGTCCTGGTGGGCCTCGTTCAACGATGTCGAGCTTGACTCGCTGATCCAGCGGGCGGCGCAATCGAATTTGGATTTGCGCGTGGCAGAAGCTCGGCTGCGGGAAGCAAGGGCGGTCCGGCAAGGGAGCGCGGCCGATTTCTGGCCGACGGTCGACGCCTCGGGATCCGCCGTGAAAGAACTAGGGAGCAAGAAGCAGCCCTTCTTTGGAGAGTTGCCGTTACCGGCGAATTTCCCGTTCGAATACAGCGTTTACCAAGCCGGCTTTGACGCCTCGTGGGAAATCGACCTCTTCGGAGGCAAGCGCCGCGCGCTCGAAGCGGCAACTGCGGAATGGGAAGGAGCTATTGAGGCTCGCAATGACGCGATGGTGAGTTTGCTCGCAGAGGTGGCGAGGAACTATGTCGAACTACGAGGAGCCCAGCAACGCCTGGAAATCGCGCGTGGCGACCTCAAGCTTCAGGAGGAATTTCTGGAACTCACCCGCGCCCGCTTTCAAGGCGGGGTTGCGACCGAACTTGAAGTTACGCGAGCAGCGGCCCTGCTTGCAAGCTTGCAGGCGGCGATCCCGCCGCTCGAAACCGATACGCGGGGGGCCATGTACGGGCTAGCAGTGCTGCTCGGTCAACAACCAGGTGAACTCGTGGCCGAGCTTTCCCCCACTGCCAAGCTGCCGCCAACGCCGCCGGGAATTCCGATTGGACTGCCCTCCGATCTTCTGCGGCGCCGCCCGGATGTTCGTCGGGCCGAACGCCAACTGGCGGCGGAGACCGCCCGCATCGGTTTGGCAAAATCGGAATGGTTTCCCAAACTGTCCCTGACCGGGGACGTCGGGTTCGAAAGCGTGAGCCTCGGCCAATGGTTCGAGCCCGGCAGCGGCTTCTGGTCGATCGGCCCGAGTTTGCAGTGGCGGGTGCTCGATTTTGGCCGGGTGCGCGCGGAAGTGCGGGTTCAGACCGCCGTACAAGAAGCGGCCCTGGCGACTTTTCAGAAGACCGCTCTGGTTTCTCTACAAGAGGCGGAAACCGCCCTTGTGACCTACGCGCAGGAGCAGAACCGCCATCATGCGCTCGCGGAAGAATTGGCCGAAAACAGGCGCTCGCTTGGTATGGCCGATGGCCTGTATGCCGAAGGCCGGGTCAACTATCTCGACGTTCTCGATGTCCGACGAACGCTCTATGAATCCGATGACCAATTGGCGGTGAGCGACCAAGCGGTCTCGCTCGATCTCATCGCTCTTTACAAGGCACTGGGCGGAGGGTGGGAGACGCTGATGCCAGGTCCGGCAAAGACACTCTCAACCACCCCACAGCCATGACGATGCCTGCTTCCTCTCCAGCATTGCGCTTGGACGGCGTTCGCAAGTCCTTTCGTCGCGAGACCGGGGAATCGGTGCTCGCGCTCGACAATATTTCTTTCTCCGTCGCCCAGGGCGAACTCACCGCCTTGATCGGGCCAGACGGAGCCGGTAAGACAACCCTAATTCGTCTCTTGGCCGCGTTGATGAAGTCCGATAGGGGCATCGTCAGTGTGCTTGGGATTGACGCGGCCAAGGAGCCGCAAGCGATCCAGTCACAGATTTCGTACATGCCGCAGAAATTTGGACTGTATGACGATCTGACTGTCCGGGAAAATCTGGACCTCTACTCCGACTTGCATGGAGTCACGCACGGAGATAGGCGGACGCAATACACGAGCCTAATGGAAATGACCGGCCTGGACCCGTTTCAAAAGCGGCTGGCGGGGCAACTTTCCGGAGGGATGAAACAAAAGCTCGGCTTAGCCTGCACTCTCGTGCGCTCCCCCAAATTGCTGCTCTTGGATGAGCCGACCGTTGGGGTCGATCCGCTCTCTCGCCGTGAACTGTGGGAAATTATCCATCAACTGGTCAAGAAGGGGCTGACGGTCTTGCTCAGCAGCAGCTATCTTGAGGAAGCGGAAGCATGCGAACGCGTCCTGGTCCTGAACGGGGGGAAAAAGCTGGCGGAAGGGCCACCGGCGGACGTTAGTAAGCTGGCGCTGGGCCGCACCTTCCTCGCCAAACCACCGGAAGGAATGAAGGCGCGGGATTTTCAGGCCCGGCTTCTGGACGAGCCCGATGTCATCGACGCCGTGCCGGAGGGCGGGCAGGTCCGACTGGTCAGCAAAGCCGGCTCTGGCCATGCGGAGACCGCCATGCTCGGCGGCGCGACCGCGAAACCCACGCCCGCCCGACTAGAAGACGGATTCATGGTGCTCTTGCAGCAGGCTCAAGGAACAACGCCCACAAAGGAAGGAGCGCACTTTTCGGAAGAACCTGCTGTCGGCGGAACTCGGGGTGACTCGATGGTCGAGGTCCACGATCTTGATCGGCGCTTCGGGAAGTTTGTTGCCGTCGACCATGTGAGTTTCAGTGTTAAGCGGGGAGAAATTTTTGGTTTGCTCGGACCGAATGGAGCGGGCAAGACCACCACGTTCCGCATGTTGTGCGGGCTCTTGCCGCCCTCCGGGGGAACTTTGACGGTTGCGGGAGTCGATGTACGCCAGAACAGCGCCTCGGCCCGACAGCACTTGGGCTACGTGGCGCAAAAGTTTTCGCTCTATGGACAACTGACAGTCGGTGAGAATCTGAATTTCTTTGCGCACGCCTACGGGCTTGGCGGCGAAAGAAAACGCGAGCGGATCGCGTGGGCTCTAAGCCAATTCAAACTTGAACCCTTCGTCCTCCTGCCCAGCGCACAATTGCCGGGCGGGTACGAACAGCGCCTTGCCATGGCGGCCGCACTCCTCCATCGGCCCGAGATTCTTTTCCTAGACGAGCCGACCAGCGGTGCCGATCCTTTCGCCCGTCGAGAATTTTGGCAGCGGATCACGGCGCTTGCTTCCAAGGGAGTGACAGTGATTGTGACGACTCATTTCATGGCGGAGGCCGAGTATTGTGATCGGGCCGCAATTCTCGACAACGGAAAGGTACTAGCGCAAGGCACACCCGCGGAGCTGCGCGCCCAAGCGCCAGCGGAGGCGGGTCGTACCGCGACGATGGAGGATGCCTTCATCGCCATTGTCTTGAAGGCTCGTGGCCAGCACCCGGGAAAACCTGTGGAGGGACGGCCGTCATGAAGGATTGGCCAGCGAAGTTGCGGAGAATTCGGGCCTTGACAGTCAAGGAAACCCGGCAGGTTCTTCGCGATCCGAGTAGCATCGCCATCGGCATCGTCTTTCCGCTGATGATGATCCTACTCTTCGGGTATGGGATGTCGCTGGATGTCACCCGGGTTTCCGTCGCCGTGGTCGACGAAGACGCTTCCGCCGACAGCACCGCCCTCGTCGGTGCTTTCGAGCTTTCGCGTAATTTCGTGGTGACGATAGCGCGCTCGATGGACGAAGCAAATACGATATTCCTGGATCGAAAGGTGGACGGAGTATTGCGGATCCCTTCGGATTTCTCGCGGCGCTGGCGTCTGGGCGAGGCGGAAGTCCAGATTTTGGTCAACGGTACCGATGCTAACCAGGCGCGCATCATGCAAGGCTATGCTCAAGGGCCGGTCGCCGAATGGAGCGCGTCGCAGGCGGGACCCGTTGCCTCGGCCGCAACCGGCCCCGTGATCGTTGTCAACCGGATGTGGTTCAACGAGAACAACAATAGCCAGTATTTCCTCGTCCCCGGCCTGATTGTTTTGGTGATGACCATCATTGGTGCCTTCCTCACGGCCATGGTGGTCGCTCGGGAATGGGAGCGGGGAACGCTCGAGGCTCTGTTCGTTACTCCCATGCGAGCGGGGGAGTTTCTCATCAGCAAGCTCCTCCCTTACTTTGCATTGGGCATGATCGGGTTCGTGCTCTGCCTGCTGGCTGGTCAATTTCTCTTCCATGTTCCTCTGCGCGGCTCGCTTTTCCTGCTCTGCCTCGCCTCGATGATTTACCTCCTGGTTGCATTGGGCATAGGGCTGCTTCTGTCCACCCTGGTCAAAAGCCAGTTCCTCGCCAGCCAATTAGCCATGACCCTGACGTTTCTTCCCGCGATGATGCTCTCGGGTTTCCTCTACGACCTGCGCAGCATGCCAGCGGTCATCCGGGGAATCACCTACGCGCTGCCGGCGAGATACGCGGTCGCACTCATGCAAACTCTTTATCTCGCAGGCAACGTCGGAAGTGTGGTCTGGCTGAACTTGGGAGTTCTGATGGCGATGGCCATGGCGCTGTTGGTCTTAACGCGGCTGGTCACGCGGAAGCAGCTTTCCTGAGATGGCCGAATGAAATCCTCCCTTCTTCGCATCTTGGCGCTGATCCAGAAGGAATTTCTCGCCGTCCTGAAAGACCCGCGCAGCCGTTTCATCATTTTCTTGCCGCCAATCTTGCAGTGCTTGATCTTCGGTTACGCCGCGAGCTTCGACCTCAATTCCGTTCCCTATGCCGTCTTTGATCAAGACCACAGCGCTGCCTCTGCTGAGTTTCTCTCCCGGCTGGATGGATCCCGCATCTTTCGGCGCCAAGCCGATCTCGGCCGACCAGAGGACATTTCCACTTGGATCGACAGCGGCCGTGCGCTCATCGTCATTCAAATCGGCCAGGATTTCGAGCGGCACCTGCTCGCCGGCGAACCCGCAGAGGTTCAGGTGATCGCCGATGGCCGCAATTCCAACACCAGCGGCACAGCCTCGGGGTATGTCCAGAGTACCGTCGAAGACTTCAACGCCAGTTGGCGAGCCAATCACGGTGACGCCGGCCCGCCGATTCGCATCATCGCCCGCTCATGGTACAACCCCAATCTTGATTCGCGCTGGAGCATGGTCCCAAGCCTGATCGGCACGCTAACGATGATGGGTACGCTGATGCTTACGGCCATGTCCGTCGCCCGTGAGCGCGAACAGGGAACGTTCGATCAGTTGCTCGTCACCCCTTTCCGGCCGTCGGAAATCATGGCGGGGAAAGCCGCTCCCAACGTGGTCATCGGCATGACTCAATCGACCACCGTTTTGCTGATCGCACAGTTTTGGTTTCACATTCCCTTCGCCGGTTCCTTTTTCGTTCTTTATTCCGGACTGGCGCTGTTCCTGATGGCCGCAGTCGGCCTCGGTCTCTTGGTCTCCTCCATCTCCGCAACCATGCAACAGGCGATGCTCTATGCATTCCTTCTCGTGATGCCGTTCGCCCTCCTTTCCGGCCTGACAACACCGTTCAGCAGCATGCCGAAGTTCCTCCAATCCGTCATGGTCATCAATCCGCTTCGCTATGCTCTCGACATCACAAAACGGGTTTACCTGGAGGACGCGGGCTTCGCCCAGCTCCTCCTCCCAGATTTTTTCCCACTCTCAGTAATTGGCCTGGTGACCCTTTCTGGCTCCGCCTGGTTGTTTAGGCGACGGCTGACCTAAGGTATTCGGCCGAGGGAATAGCACACAACCGTCATGACGCAGAGGTTAAAAATGGGGAAACAATCTCAACCGGCCGCCAACTGCTCAAGCTGGCTAAGCCATCAATTTCTACTTCGCTTTTGTTCTGGCCCATTCTCGCGGCGGGTGGCAACCCTATTCTTTAGGATTTTGGTTCTCTTCAGGCCTCAGGATCGCGTGGCGGGTTGAACATGAAAACAGTGCGTCGGGCTTCGAGACATTCTCGAAAAGGGCACAGCGAACCCACACGGGCAAAATTGTTAAAAACGGCCGGTGAGGTCTTTGCCGAGGTCGGTTACCACGCTGCGACTATCCGAGACATTTGCGCTCGCGCGGGCGCGAACAACGGTGCTGTCGTGAGTTACTACTTCCGGGACAAATTGGGGCTGTATACCGAAGTCTTGAATCAATTGATACGAATGGCCAATGTCGAAGGTGTCCGGAATGCCCTAGACCAGGACGGATCCGCAGAAGAGATTTTACGCGGTGCAATTCGAGCCCGGCTGCGGGGTATTGCCAGCGGAGATCTTTCCGGCCAGCTACTCCGAATCATGGTCCACGAATTCGTGCAGCCCACCCCGGTTCTGAGAAGGATCATGAGTCGAGTACAACAACCAATGTACAAACGGGTACTGAGACTTGTCGGAAGAATCATCGGCTTTCGTGCCGACGCTGAAACTACCCGATTGTGCGCCCAGAGCATCATGGGGCAGGTTTTCCTTTACGTTCTCCTGGGCCCAGTACTGTCACCACTGAGGCTGGAACTAAAGATGAAACCCGGGCAGGTGGATAAGATCGCTGATCACATTGCTGAGTTTTCATTCGCGTACCTTCGGCAGGTTGGTTCGAGGCACGGCAGCGTTCGATCGGCAGAACGCGCGCGGAAATCGAAAGGATAAATGGCCTCGGACATTCGCAACGACTTTAGCGGCCTGGATCATCGCCAGATGGTCTGCAATTCCAAATTCATCGGGAGTCAAACTCGATATCGTAGCAACCAAAACGTGCTTGGCATTCCGATCGCGGCAGGCATTCTTTATCCGTTCTTTGGTTTGCTGCTTAGCCCGATGATCGCCGCGGCGGCGATGAGCTTTAGTTCGGTTTCCGTGGTTACCAACGCTCTGCGGCTCAGGAGAACGCAAGTATGACGTGCCGTTTTTCGCTCCGAGCGTCTTTCCATGTCTCTGGTCTGCTAGAGGAAGGTCGAGCCGACGAAAGATCTGAACGCAAAAGTTCCGATGCGTTGTGGCTGTCGAAAAACTCGGCGACAGGGCACTTCACGCAATAGAAGGCGATTTGTACCGTCCGGACTTGGGACACTGCGCTCGAGGAACCGAAAGGGGCAGCTGCGTTGCCGGAGCCGCTCAAGTAAAGGTCGGTGAAAGCTTCATCGCGGCCATTTTCCTCTCGGGCATGCCAGCTATGTCGAGGTTCCGCTTAGGCAACTGTTCCGAAGAGCCACCCGACGCCCGCGGTCACCAACATAGCCAGCGCGCCCCAGAACGTGACGCGCATGGCGCCCATCATCACTGGTGCGCCACCGGTGCGTGCAGCCAGTGCACCTAGAAGCGCGAGAAACACTAGTGAAGTTCCAGCGATAAGCGGGATCAAAACCGCCGCAGGGGCAACGTAGATGACCAAGAGAGGCAAGGCCGCTCCAACAGCGAAGCTGCCAGCCGAAGCCAACGCAGCCTGAATCGGACGCGCACGAACCGTCTCGATGATACCGAGTTCGTCGCGGGCATGCGCGCCCAGCGCATCATGGGCCATCAGTTGCTCGGCGACTTGTTTCGCAAGAGCCGGATTGAGGCCGCGCTCGACGTAAATTGCCGTCAATTCCTCGTGCTCGCCACGGCTATCGGTTTTGAGTTCTTGGCGCTCGAGTTCGAGTTCGGCTTGTTCTGTGTCCGCTTGCGAGTGGACAGACACATATTCGCCGGCAGCCATCGACATCGCCCCGGCCACCAAGCCCGCGGCCCCTGCCACCAACACATTGCTGTGAGTCGCATGCGCAGCAGCTACACCAAGCACCAGGCTTGACGTCGAAAGAATGCCGTCGTTCGCACCGAGTACCGTCGCGCGTAACCAGCCGATTCGCCCCGTGCGATGCCGTTCCTTGTTACCCGCAAGCATTCCTGAGGCGTTCTCGATCTGGTGCTGTCGCCGGGAATGCCGTTTTAGATCCATTGTTTTCGCAGCAGTCCGACTTTGATGACCTGCGTAAGGGCCATGTAGCCGAACAGTGTAAACAGCAGGATTGGCCAGTATAGTGGCGGCAGGTGAGTGAAGCCCAGCGCAGAGGCCAAGGGAGAATACGGCAGCCACACCCCAAGAGCCATGATGGATAGTGTGGTGGCAGTCAGCGCCCAACTCGCTCGGCTTTGCAGGAAGGGAATCTTGTTTGTACGAATGACGTGGATGATAAGAGTCTGCGTCATCAAGGACTCGACGAACCAGCCAGTCTGAAATAACGACGCTCGGGATGGATCCCAGCAGTTGAAGATGTATAGCATGACGAAAAAAGTCGTATAGTCGAAAATCGAACTGATGGGGCCGATAAAGAGAATGAAGCGCTTGATTTCGGTGATGTTCCATGGCCGCGGCCGCGCTACTTGCTCGTCGTCCACGGAGTCTGCTGGGATCGGCACCTGCGAGAAGTCATACAGGAGATTATTCGTCAACACCTGGATCGGTGCCATCGGCAGGAAGGGCAGGAAGGCGCTCGCCCCGAGCACGCTGAACATGTTCCCGAAGTTGGAACTGGCTCCCATGCGGATGTACTTGACGATGTTCGCGAAGACCTTTCGGCCTTCGATAACGCCCTGTTCCAGCACCATGAGGTCCTTCTCAAGCAAGATAAGGTCCGCCGACTCCTTGGCGATGTCGGTCGCGGTGTCCACCGAAATTCCGACGTCCGCAGCGCGCAAGGCGGGAGCATCGTTGATTCCGTCGCCCATGAATCCGACGACGTGACCATTGCCCCGGAGTACACGGATGACGCGTTGTTTATGCGCGGGAGAGAGGCGAGCGAACAGCACCGTCTCGTCCGCTGCCCGGGCCAGTTCGGCGTCGGACATTTTCTCCACATCGCCACCCAGCAGCATGGGGTCTGCTGACAGGCCGACGTCTTTGCACACCTTACGGCTGATAAGGTGGTTATCTCCCGTGAGGATTTTTACGGCCACACCATGCTTGTGCAGAGCCGTAAGGGCACGGGATGCGGTTTCCTTGGGCGGGTCCAGGAAAGCGACGTACCCTTTAAGGGTGAGTCCGCGCTCGTCCTCCTTCGCGCAAATTTGCTTCCCGTGCAATTCCTTCTTTGCCACTGCCAGCACACGGAAGCCGTCGTTGCTGAGGTCGTCGTATTCTTGCTTCAGGCCGACCACCTGATCCGCGTCCATTGCGGACACCTTGCCGTCGAGTTCAAAATCCGAACAATGGAGAAAGACCTCTTCCGGAGCCCCCTTTGTAAGCAGGATTGCCTTGCCTTCGATGTCTTCGACTAAGACCGACATCATGCGTCGAGTGAAGTCGAACGGGATCTCATCCAGCTTCTTATACTTCTCGACAATCGCCTTCCCGTGGAACTCGGGACTATCCAGAATCGCCCGGTCGAGCAGGTTCTTCAGACCCGTCTGAAAGTAGCTGATCAGGTAGCCATCTAGGAGCACGTCATCCGATTCGCGCCCGGCGACGTTGCAATGCCGCATGAGGACGACGCGGTCCTCAGTGAGCGTTCCCGTCTTGTCGGTGCAGAGCACGTCCATGCCGCCGAAATTCTGGATTGAGTTAATCCTCTTGACGATCACCTTCTTACGGCTCATGGCGAGCGCGCCGTTGGAGAGACAGACGGACACGATCATAGGCAGCATCTCGGGAGTGAGACCAACGGCCACAGCCAAGGCGAAGAAGAAGGCCCCTTTCCAGTCGTGCTTGGTGAAACCGTTGATGAGGAAAACCAGGGGCACCATCACGGCCATAAACTGCAGCATGAGCCAGGTGAAGCGGTTGAGTCCCTGATCGAAGCTCGTTTGCGGCCGTTCCCCTGTTATCGAGTGGGCCATACTGCCCAAGTAAGTTTGTGCCCCCGTGGTGACCACAACCGCTGTCGCTGTGCCGCTTTCGACGCTTGTTCCCATGAAGCATATGTTCTTGAGTTCAGTGGGCGAGCTCTCTTCTTTGGTTTCGGGGTCGCAGAACTTCTCGACCGGGAGCGACTCCCCGGTCAGGCTGCCTTGGCTCACGAAGACGTCTTTCGACGAAAGCAGCCGCACGTCGCCCGGAATCATATCGCCGGCGGCCAGCTTGACGATGTCGCCTGGAACTAAATCCCGGAGTGGTATTTCCCTGGCCGCGCCGTCCCGAACGACCGTAGCGGTCACGTGGATCATGGCTTTCAGCTTCTGTGCGGCGGCATCGGCTCGCGCTTCCTGCCAGAACCGGAGTCCGACACTCAACGCCACCATGATCGCCATCACAAAACCGGCGCGCGCGTCGCCTGTAAGAAAGGAAACTGCCGACAAGGTCGTCAGTAGGATTACCAGCGGGTTGCGGATGATTTTCAGAACGCGGACGGGCCAGCCTTGCTTCTTTTCTTGCGCGACCTCATTCGGACCTGTTGTGCGCTCCCGTTCCTCGGCCTCAGCTTCCGTCAGGCCGCCCAGAGACGTTCGCAAATCCGGGAGCAGTTCTTCGTTGTTCTTCCTGGCTGCGTCGAGGACTGCAGGAGAAACACGAATGTTCTGGTTCTTCATCTTCGTTGGAACCGGCGGCTTGTCCGGGTGAGCCGGTGACGTTGCGAACTTAGGGCCTGCCGTTCGAGCGTCGTCCACAACAGCCGCAGCCGTGCTATCTGAATCCGGTTTCGTCATCGTTTCATTGACCGCTTTATGGACGACGCTCTCTAACGCTTTGGTAAGATCGCTTGAGTATTGTGTCACCTGACGGGTGACGGCGCACTCGGAAGTAATGCTGATGTCCGATTAGAACGACCCGTCATAAAAACGTAATACTAATTGTGACAGGTGGCAGCAAAAAGCCTGCTTAAAGGTGATGAAGAAGGAGCAAGTAGTTGATCAGAAGTTGTCACAATTTCAACTAGAACGGAGAGTTGAATCCCTTCAGGCGCACGGATCCTATTTGTGTCGGTTAGAGAAGAGGAGGGGAATTGGTTGACTCTATGTGGACGCGTGACCAGCCCGAGCCTTTGTATCAGTTCGAGTGATAGAGTTTACATCACTTGGAGCGGAGGGATGCTAAGCAGAGCGCCCCTCATGGAGTCCCTTGTGCCCGGCTCCGATTTCCGAGTTGTTGCCTCCTGAGGACAATTTACGGACAATTGAGGAGCGTGGAATAGAGCGACGACGCCCTTAAGCGACGCACACGAAAGCATTTAGATTTCCCGCCTCCAAGGCTTCGAACCAGAGGGTCGGGAGTTCGAATCTCTCCGGGCGCGCCACTCCTTCTCACATGTCCTCAATCAGTTACACCGAAATTCCCTCCGTAACTCCTTCCTGAATTCTTGGAACACTTGGAGCAACTTCGGGTTCTTCGGTCGGTAAGTCGAAGCCATATCCCACTCGTTCGCCTTCGTCTGAACGGGCCTGCAAGTCCTCTTTCAACTTAGAGTAGAGTTCGGTCATGGTCTTGGGCTTGTGAGCCGTCCAGAAGTTGAGAATGTCATCCTGAGCCCGCTGGTTCCTAAGCCATGTGATTCGGAAGCGTCGGAACGCGTGGAATCTCACGCCCTTCGGAATGATTACCTCCTCGGGCTCTACCTTCTGAATGGCAGCCATGACTTTCCTCAGTGTGGGTTCCAATTGCCGCCGATCCACATTCCCGGCAAGCCGTGGGGTGCCTTCTTGGCTCGGGAATAGCAAACCGTCGTGTCCGCCAAAGTGTCCAGCCACAAAGGCCGCAATATCCGAATGAAGGTCAATTTCGCGGATACCAGCATCGGTCTTCGTGTATGGAACAATCTTTCCGAAGCGATTTACCTGTTGCTCGATTCTGATTGTGCGAAAGCCGTTCCTGAAGTGCCTTGCTTCGACAGCAAGAGCCTCGGAAATTCGCAGTCCTGTTGCCCCGAGGAGAACGTAGAACGCCCGCTCCCACCCTTGGCTCAGCGCAATCAGCTTCGTAACTTCTGCGGCAGTCAGACACGGCTGGCACTGGCCTTTGATTTCAGGCATGTCCATGAAATCCGCATCCCACTTCCGATGGTAGATCGGTTCGCCGTTCTTGGGATTACGCAGAGAGGCCACGATTGATTTGACGATCTGCACGTAATTAGAGATGGACTTAGGCGAGAGTCCCACCACATCCATCGCTTCGACCACCGCCTTGACTGTCGCGTTATCCACGTCAGACACAGCGAGATCCCCAAGATTGGGTAGCAGCCACTTATCCAGAGCCGACTGGATCGTTGGAACAGAACCTTGACGGATCGGCCTCCGTTTTCGGGTTGTGGCCTGTTTGAGCCATATCTTCGATTGATCGCGAAAAGTTAGACTCGTACCAACCACAGCCTCGTTGAAGTGTTGTTCGGAGTTTGCCCCAAAAGAAGCAATTATCTCTTGGGCTCGTCTCTCAATCTGAGGGTTGGTCAGCTTCCCCGGCCCGGACGTAGGGCAGATTTTCTCGTTCAGCTGCTTTCTGTCGTACTGACCGGGAATATCTAACCGGAACCTCACTCTGACCCATTTTCCCTGCTTAACAATTGTGCCGCTTTGTCCAGAACGTCGGGACATTGACTTCCGTCCTCTCCGTTCCGGCACCGCTGGCAGGATGTTATCAGCATTTGAGGCCTGGGGAACGCGCGTTTCATCGTAGACGGGCGCAGCTGCGCCGTTCGAAACTACCTTGGGAGACGGCACGAACCAGTTCCTTCTGTAGGCACACTCCCGCAATGTCTGGGGGTGCTCTACTTCGAAGTAACTAGCTTTGCCGTTTTAGTGGCGGGATCTTCCTCTAGCCCAGCGGGCTAGAGTTGGTCTCACGGTAGAATCGCAGTGCCTGATCCTAACCGAATGCTGGTTTTGTAAATGCTGGCGGGCTTCGTAATCCCCATCAGTAGATCCACAGCTTACTATATTGTGCCCTAAAATGTCAAGTTTTTCCTTCGCCTTGCGATTTGGCCTTTGCTGTGGGCGTTGGCGAGTTCGAAGAAAAAATCCACTTCCGAAGGAACCAGACGAGGACCTCTGATCCTCTGCCCGGCCCAGGCAGCCCACGGCAGGCCGAGAAATCAATTATTCAAGCATCAAATTTATATTGTTTGAAAAGCCTCGCAACTGCCTTCAGAGCATCAAGATGAATCGCATTCATAGCGTGGCTGAGGTCGAACGCTTGCTTGGAGTCAGGTTGAATGACACCTGTCGGTTGGTCAAAGATCAACTGCGCAGCAAGCCCTCCTATCGGAGCGCGGCTGCCGAACTCTTCATATTCAGCAACACGAAGACGCATCATTTCCCAATTCGGGCCACTCATGGTGGCGAACCGACTGTTCAGGCTGGTCAGAATTCTTGTTCGGAGGCTCTGGTGGCGCTGAGGCGTGACGCCAACGGAAATTGAATACAAACCGAAGGCCTGAAACTCATAGAATGCTTGGACATATGACGGCGCGTCCGCAATGTTCAAATCAAACTGGGTGCAGATGTGGTCGAGCCTAGTCCACCCAAAAATGGCCTCGTGCTCCTGTATGAGACAGTTCGCAAAGTCATCAAAGCTGATTCTTGACTTGAAGAACACGACACAGTCTATCATTGGGCCGCGCAGGCGATTGACTAACGCTTGCCCGCCGCATCTTCGTCCAGGAATTGCTGGTAGAGATTGTGGCGATAAATGAAACCCAACTCGCGGCCGGAAACCGTGGCTGTAGTTTCTGCTTCTGTGTTGTAGTACTTGAGTTCATTTGCTTGGTCAACAGCTTTGCAATCGTCCATTTCCACAGCCCACGCATGCAACGTTCGAACGCCAATGTTAGAAGTTCCGCTACCACGAGGCGTGGTTTCTAACTTAGAAAGCCATAACGCCTGATCCGCTCGGCATTGTTATACGGTAGGAGCGTGTTCCACTTGCTTTGTCTGTGGCGCACCTATCGCTGCTGAGAAGAGAAGCAGAAACATTGACCAGCCCGAGTTTTTGTACCAGTTCGAGTGAGAGAGTTTACATCACAGCTGAGGCCTGTGAACTTGAGTTTGGTGCAACCATTGAGCTACGAGCCGCTGGTGCTGGCGGCCTGTAGCCC
>Ga0182024_10010753_pt1 | contig 18590 bp, 16 predicted proteins | sample P32metaG_FD_120480 | JGI IMG/M metagenome (GOLD analysis project Ga0182024, IMG submission 120480) | Permafrost microbial communities from Stordalen Mire, Sweden - P3-2 metaG (Illumina Assembly) | ecosystem: Environmental > Terrestrial > Soil > Wetlands > Permafrost | place: Sweden: Stordalen... | reverse complement strand
TCGCTTTTTGCGAGCGGGCCGGAATGGCACACAGCAGGCAAACGGCGGCAAGAGCGTAAGCGATAGCCAGGGCCGAATAGCCAAAGAGCCGCGCGATGCTTCCATTTCTCATGACGTTCTCTCTCCTCAAAGTAGTCACTGGACATGGCCCGTAGAGGCGTTGCGACTTCAATTGGCGGTGCAAGAGGCGCTCGAGCGTGGCCAATCTCAAGTCAGGGGACGAGAAAAACACGTCAACGAGGCATGCCGTGGCAGTTCTCGCCCGCCACCCGCGACTCAGCCCGGCGGGACAAAAAGCCCACTGGCCGAACTGCAACCTGTGGGACCAATTTCGCTGACATTTTAAATGTGGTTGAACCAATTTCTATGAAGAGCAGTAGACAACCGCATCGGGTAGTTGTCAAGAGGATTTGCAGAAAGAGGGGCGAGAGGCCAGTATTGTCCCAAAAATTCGCGCACTTTAATTGGGCTTGACGGGATATTGGGCGGGATCATATGCTTCATTTGTCCGCGATGGGCCAAATGACTTGGAGCAGGAAATCGTCTTGAGAGGTTGAACCTGTTATGGGCCGGGAAGATTGATGTTCAGTGACTCTGCAGCGACGGGGGTGGCGCCAGAGCAGGTGGTTGTCCGCGTGTACGATTTAATCAAGCGCGGAGAATTACGACCCGGGGACCGTCTCCCTTCCGAACGCGAGTTTGCCAAACAGCTCGGCATCAATCGCACCTCCCTCCGCGCCGGTTTGCGTTCCCTGATCGCCATGGGTGTTCTCCATGCGAAGCATGGCTCCGGCACCTACCTGAGCACCGGCCCCTCTTCGCTCGGTGGCGAGGCGTTGGAACTACTGGCCGCATTACATGGATTTACCCAGGATGAAATTTTCGAGGCCAGGCAATATTTGGAGGTGCTGGTCGCGGGATTGGCAGCAGAACGGGCCACATCAGAACAGCTCGCGACCATGGCAGAGGAGTTGGCCAACACCTTCTCGACCCTCGATAACCCTCAGCAATTTTTGCTGCATGATATTCGGTTTCACCGCGCCTTAGCGGCCGCATCGGGTAATCCGATCCTGGCCACGCTCGTGGGGATGGTTTCCGCCATGCACTACGATCGGCGCAGCCGGACTGTCAGTAGCGCTGGCTGGTTGAGAGCGGGGGCAGACATGCATCAGAGAATTTACCGGGCGATTCGGGCTCGTAAGCCGGAGGAAGCGCGGGCCGCAATGCGCGAACACATTCTCCAGGCGCAGCAACTTTACCAGACCGAATCCATTGCGCAACAGCAAATTGTAACCACTACTGGTCCAGTATCGTAGTAGATGGGCGGGAAGCGCAGGTGCTTCTGTCGCGTGGCAAACTGCGGAACCACGGACTTCACTTCGGGACTTCACCGGGCTCGTATTGCCCCAACCCGGGGATGATCCACCGCCTCTGGGATGGTAGTGTGCCCCTCTAATGAGGCTATTGACTGTGACCCTCCCACAAAGGTTCTGGACGTTACCGAAGATCAGCCCCTCAGCATACAACTAGGATTTGTCCACCTGTCACGCAAGAACTATGGCGAACTGCGCCAAAACCAGTATGCTCATCACAAGCGGCGATTCTCCAAGCACTCTTCATCGATTCCTTCGGGGGAGGGATTCGATGAAAGGGGAACGAGGAGAATCGCTGTTCGTACTTGATACCACTTTTACTGATTGGCGCGGCTCTCCCCAATCTTCTGGAGTCTGAGGTGATCAAAATCGTCCCGCTCAAGCCTGAAGAAACACTGCACAATTACCTCAGACGGCACTTTGAAAGAATCTCCAAAAGCAAAGCACGACAGTTTGCCGAACAGGGAGAACTTCCTAAAGTGGAGGTTGTTCCAGATGCGCGGCCCTCTGATGGAAGCTAGCACACCCTAAGGTGTTTTTTCCGTCTCCGCAACGGTCTTCAGGCTGTTGAGGCCCGTCTCGAAGTGCTTTCCCATCATCCGATCCATGTTCACGAACGTGCCCATGATCTTCATAAGGTAGAGATTCGTGCCCTGCATAGTCCAGGTAACCCTGGTCGCGGATCCGACGGGCTCCAGGACAAACTCATTGAGATTATGGGCAACAAATGGTTTTGTGAAATCCGTCTCAATGGAGATCCTGGTAGGTGGCAGCGATTCTCTGATCGACATTCGACCCGTGCCCGCGCTTCCCTTGCTGTGCCATTGGGAAACTGCGCCGCGGCCACCCTGGGCTCCGCTGTAAGTCCGCCTCATCGTGGAGTCCTCTTTGTCCTGGGGGGCCCAGCGGTACCAATTGTGAAAGTCATTGACGAGGACGAAAATCTTTTCTGGCGGAGAGTCGATCACAATCGAGCGCTGGACACGAAACATGTTGGGTTTGGTCGCGGCGAAAACGAGGACGACCGCGATGAGAGCAAAGACAGCTACCGCTATCCTCAAAACCACTGAACCCTCCGGGCAGCAAGATCTTCGAAATTCCTGCTCCGCAAGCTTGGCAAAACAATTCTACAAACGCAGGCGGCGGATCTCCCAGCCCAATAGATTTATTCAATGCCAAGCCAGACTCACGCGACGAGCGTTTAGCCCTTAGACACAGCTAACCCACCCCTTGTGCCGGCGCTGTCTATTACCTCCGCTACCATTCCTGGACGGAAAAGTGTTGCCAAGTCGCGAAGAAGCTTTCACCCTTTTAGGTGCACTGAAGCTACGCGAGACGCAACTCATTCCGCAAGCCACCAGAACGCTTTGCGCAATCGTTTGCAAATGGAGCAAGCCAAAGATGGAATCTCCCTGAACGGCGAGCAACAATTTCCTCAGCCGAGGATAAAGATGTTGACAAGGTTCGCAACCGCTGGCATGATCGCGGACACATTTTGATACTGGGCGCCGCAGCCATCTTCCCGCACTTCGTTCCGGCTGCCAGACGATCAGCATCCCCGTTATCGATCACGCAACCGAACCCTCGCAGATCCCGATTCGCCAATTCAGTCGAACCAGGATTTGCAAACCGATCCACCAAGATAACCGACCGAGACTGGCCGATCACCGCCGAGTGAACTGGCGCTCCATGTCGTGCCCGGCCAAGACATTTTTCTCTGAGGCCCACAAGCAGGAGCTATTAAATCGGTTCCACGATACCAGGCGCGGGGACTTCGCTCACGTGCGTCCGCGCTCGGGCTGTTGGATCGGCGAGCAGTCCTCGCCGATCTCGCGGCAGGCGGTCTGCTGTTCGCTACGGTGCTAGCAAAGCGGGTACGGAAAAACAATCCGATGGAAAAGAGTGAAACGTTTTTCTTCCTGAAACCACAACCTACATGGACGCGGCGGTGAACCCACTGCGGTCGATCGGCGGAGGATGAAACCCATGGCAGCATACACATACCCTGGGGTCTACATCGAAGAGATCCCAAGCGGTCAAAATACGATCACCGGCGTCGCCACCTCGATCGCCGCCTTCATCGGCTGGTCCAACCAGGGACCGGTGGGCGAAGCGGTGATGGTGGAGAGCTGGCCGGAGTACGAATCGTTATTCGGCGGCATGATGCCCGGAGTTTCACTGGGATATGCCGTCTACCAGTTTTTCCTGAACGGTGGGGCGCAGGCGTACATCGTCCGCCTTTACGACACGGGCGCTTCCGCTTCCGACCCGAATATGGCGGCGACCGCCTCCAACACGATCGGAGGGCTGACCATCTATGCCAACAATCCTGGAAAATGGGCCAACGCCCTGTGTGTTGCGGTGTCGAATGTCGCGGCGGCTTCCGGCGGTTTCTTCACGTTCAACCTGCAGGTGCTGATGCTGACGCCGAGCGGCTCTCCGGCTCTGCTGGAAAGCTACACCAATCTCTCGACCAATCCAGCGAGCCCGCAGTGGGCGGTGACGGTGGTCAACAGTGACTCGACCAACATCACATTTACAAAACCAGGGAGCACGCCGCCAACTTCGTTGCCCGCACCGTCGGTGACAGCGAATATCTGGATTGCGCCAGGCTCGTTGACCACGAGCACACTCTTCACTTCCGGCGAGACGGTGACACAAACGGGCTCCTCGGCAACAGCCACTGTGCTGGGCACGGTGAACGGTTCCTACATGATCCTGAGCTCTGCGCCGGTACCGCCGAGCGGCAAGACGGTAAGCAGCTCTGGAGTATGGACGGGCCCGAGCGGTGCGGCCTTTGCGCCTACAACCGTCCCGGTGCTGTCGCCTGCGACACCGCTGGCCCTGGACGGATCGACAACGGCGGGCGCCGATGGCGAGATGCTGTTGCCGAATACAGCCGACTTTGAAACGCAGTTGATGAACACTCAGACCTTTTGGTTGGGTTCCCCCCTGGTAACGGGCTACGCTTTGCTGAGCAGCGTCTCGATCTTCAACTTGCTGTGCGTGCCGGGAGAGAACGCGGCTGCGTCGGTTGCGGCAATGCAGCAGTTCTGCAACCAAAACCGCGCGTTTCTCATCGTGGATTCGGCGCAGACGGCAGTGGTTGGTACGGGATCTACCGGGTTGAGCAACACCGGTCCAGCCGACTCAACCGGGGCAAGCCTCATCGATCAGTACGCCAGCAACTCCGCATTCTACTTTCCGTGGGTGAGCGCTCCGGATCCCTCAGCAGGCTTCCGGCCTACGCTGTTTCCACCGTGCGGTTTTGTGGCCGGGATCTATGCCTCGACGGATGCGAGCCGCGGGGTGTGGAAGGCGCCGGCGGGAATCGAAGCGAGCCTCACGGGAGCGCTTGGCCTGCAGTTTGTGCTGACCGACATGCAGAACGGCAGCCTGAACCAGCTGGGCATCAACTGTCTGCGGCAGTTCCCTAACTTTGGTGAGGTGGTGTGGGGTGCGCGCACCATTGCGGGCAGCAATGCGTTGGGCTCGCAGTGGAAGTACATCCCGATCCGGCGGCTGGCGCTGTTCATTGAGTCCAGCCTCTACGGGGGAACCCAGTGGGCGGTCTTTGAGCCCAACGCCGAGCCGCTGTGGGGCCAGGTGCGGCTGAGCATCGGCACCTTCCTGCAGGGGCTTTTCCTGCAAGGCGCCTTTGCCGGCACAACGCCGCAGCAGGCTTACTTTGTGAAGTGCGACGACGAGAACAACACCGAGGCTACGACCGCGCTGGGCATTCTCAACGTCACCGTAGGGTTCGCGCCGCTATATCCCGCCGAGTTTGTCGTCATCCAGATTCAGCAGATGATGAGTCAGAGCTAAGCAGAAGCAGAACGCCGAAGGAGTAATGCGATGGCAATGTTTCCAGCTAATCCCACGCGGCTCGATCCGTACAAGAACTTCAAGTTCCGCCTGAAGTGGGACGGACAGTATGTGGCTGCGGTCAGCAAGATGAGCAGTCTGAAGCGCACAACCGAAGTGATCACGCACCGCAGCGGTGGTGATCCCTCCACCTCGATCCTGACCCCCGGCAAGCAAAAGTACGAGGCGATCACATGTGAGCGCGGGCTGACGCAGGACATGGCGTTCCACGCCTGGGCCGGGCTGGTGTGGAACTACGGTTCGGCGCTGGGCTCCGAGGTCTCGCTGGCGAACTTCCGCAAGAACATTTACCTGGAGTTCTATAACGAGGCCGGACAACTGGTGATGGCGTACAAGATCTATCGCTGCTGGGTGTCGGAGTATCAGGCGATGCCGGACCTGGACGCAAACGGCAACGTCATCGCCATCGAGCACATCAAGATCGAGACCGAAGGCTGGGAACGGGATACGAGCGTGACCGAGCCTGCAGAACCCACACTGAGCACGGTCGCGACTTAATATGCGCGCCCTGACCCAAGCCGAACTCCTCGCTCTGTGGGAGGCCGGCAGGCCGCTGGGACCGCTTGATCGCGGGGTTCTGGCGGCGCGCGCGGCATCCCCAGGGACGGAGAACGCGGCCGACTGGCCGATCGGGAGGCGCAACCGCGCGCTGGCGCAATTGCAATGCGCGGCGTTTGGCGGCGTGCTGCGCGGCTGGACGGGATGCCGCGGATGCGGCGAGCAACTGGAGTTCGCGTTTGACGGACACAGCGTGGCAGAAGCGGAGGAGCCGGCAGAGCGGCGAGTGGTGACGGTGGGCAAGTGGCTCTTTCGTTTGCCGACGAGCCGCGACCTGGCTGTCGCGTTCGCCGAGAAGAACGAGCCGGCAGCGACCCGGCAGCTGCTGAACGCGTGCTGGGCGGGGCCGGAATCAGCTGGGGCGGACTGGAGCGAGGAGGATTTGCAGGCAATCGAGGAGCGGCTGGCTGAAGCCGATCCGCTGGCTGAGATTCGCTTGCACTTCGACTGCCCTAACTGTTCGGCGTCGTTTGACGAAACCCTGGATCTGGGCGATTTTGTGTGGGCTGAGATCGAGCGCGAGGCCAGGCGGATTCTGCAAGACGTGCACCTGCTGGCCTCGGCGTATGGGTGGAGCGAGAGCGAAATTCTTTCTCTTGGCCCGGCGCGGCGTAGCGTGTACCTGGAGATGGTGCTGGCATGAGCGGCTACCTGGGAAGAATGTTGCAGGCCGCAGCCCGGGGCGAGCACCGGCTGCACCCATTCGCCGGGTCGATCTACGGCGACCGCTCCACTGCAGCTGAACAATCGAACCGGCCAAACCTGGGCGATGCGCGCCAGACGGGGGACGATCAGGAGCTTCCTGAAATCGAGCGAACAGCGTTGTCGCGCGTGCCTTCTGCGCGAGCCGCGAGGGCGCAAGCAGAATATCCGCTGGGATTTTTAGAGGAGTACGAGCCGCTGCAGCCGCGCCGGCGCGAAGGCGAGGCGCACAGGCTTGGCCCGTCAGCATTGAGCGGGGCAGCACGCGCCGATCTGGATGTGCAGGGTGAGCAAACTACCGGACGCGAAATTCAGAAGCGCAGCGCAAGGTCAGACACATCACTGAGATCTAACGCGAGCAGCGAAGCACAGAGCCACGCGGAAGAGACTCGATCCAAAGCCGGCGCCATGAATATCGATGGCGAGCGATCGGCGACCACCGCGAAGGGCCGGGAAGCAACGCAGACACACGGTGAGCTGATCCCGCGCGAGCGAGCGCAGACCATTGCAACGACAAGGCAGCCCGCACAACCTCGGCAGCAAAGCTCGCCACCACGCGAAACTGCACGCACTATGCGCGGGGAAGAACCCGAAGTTCAGGTTCACATTGGCCGCATTGAGGTGCTTGCGGTTCAGCCGCCAGCGCCGACCGCAGCGGCGCCACGACGGGAGCGCACAACCAGCCTTGCGGATTACCTGGCAAAGCGGAATGGACGCGGCCGATGAGCAACGCACTCGCCATCGCCGGAGTGACCGCGGTTCTGCAGTACTACCTGCACAACCTTTATCTGTCGGTGGCCACCAACTTCCCATCTCCCGTACACGTTTCGTGCCTGGCGCCCGACCAGGTGCAGCAGCAGATGACGAGCGGAACGACAACCGCGGAAAACCAGGTGAACCTCTTTCTGCATCTGGTCACGCCCAACCCGGCGTGGCGCAACGTCGGCTACGCGTCGCTCAGTTCCGATGGGACGACGGCGATCGGCAATCCTCCGCTGGCGCTCGATCTGCACTACCTTCTGACCGCGTACGGCTCCGAACCGTGGCAGGCCGAGGCTCTGCTGGGCTTCGCGCTCATGATGCTGCACCAGGCTCCGGTGCTGACCCGCGCCGACGTCGATGCAGCGTTGGCAGCGAGGGCGGGATCGTCGTACCCCTACGCTGGCTACCCGCTGAACGCAACCATCGGCCTGTGCGGAATTGGCGACCAGGCGGAGATGCTCAAGATAACGCCGGAGAGCATGGGCCGCGAAGAGATGGCCTGGCTGTGGACGGCGTTGAAGGCCGACTACCGGCCGACGTTTCCCTTTCAGGTTTCGGTGGCGTTACTACAGCCCGACCAGGCGGCATCGTTCGCGCTGCCGGTGCTGAAGACGGTCTTCTCCGCGACGGCTGCGCCGCCGCCGCTGGTTCTGTCCATCCAAACGCTGAGCGGTCAACCCGCTGCGCAGCAGGGCGAAAACGTGACGCTGACAGGCGAGTTCCTTACCAGCGCGAACCAGGTGCTGCTGACACATACGAAGCTGGGAACCCAGCTCACCCTGACACCAAGCAACGTGGTAGCAAACTCGCTGACCTTCCAATTGCCGGCCAGCCCGCCGAATCAATATCCGTCGGGGCTCTACGACCTGGTTGTTCAGTGGATAGATACCACCACGGGCGCGGCACAACAGTCCACGAATACGGTTTCGTTCGCCGTGGCGCTATGGCTCCCGGCGACGCAGGCCGCGGCAACCGCGGCGGCCGGAAGCCAGATTCAGTTGACGCTTAGCGACTTTGCGCCGCAGGTGTGGCCGGGCCAGGCGGTGACGTTGGCGCTGAGCAATACCACCCCTCCACTGGTGAGCCTATCGGCAGATGCGCAGCCGTTTCCCAACAAGAACCCGGTTTCATCTCTGAACTTCCTCTTCAGCAGTGGACTGCCGACAGCCACCAACCTGCTGGCGCGGCTCGAGGTCGACGGAGTAAGCAGCGTTGTGCAGGCCAACATTCCGAAGAGCGGACCGCCTTCATTCATCGGTCCATGGGTGACGATATGAGCACACTCACGACGCCGCTGTGGACCGAGAACAACCGCACGCGGTTGCTGAGCGAGTTTGCGCGGCTACGCGGCCTGCTGGGCGGAGATGCGCGTGCGCATGAGCCAGACGCGCATACTTCCGAGCTGTGGGATGGTGAACGTCCACCGGCGATCGAGACGCTGGCGGCGATCTTCGAACTGAGCCGGTTTGAGCGCGATCTGCTGCTGTTGTGCGCAGGCGTGGAGATGGAAGGCGACCTGGGCGAACTCTGCGGCCGCCTGAACGGTAAGCCACAGCGCAACTGCCCGACCTTTGGCCTGGCGATGAGCCTGCTGACCGATCCGGACTGGAACGCGCTTGCACCATGGGCTCCCTTGAGAAGGTTTCGCCTGATCGATGTGGGGCCGGGCTTCGGGTTGGCCGCTGCGCCGCTGCGGATCGATGAGCGGATTCTGCATTACCTGGCGGGGACGAACAGGATGGATGCGCGCCTGGAGAGCGTGCTGCATTACAAGGACGCGCGAAATCCGCTGGCAGAAGAGCACGAGGCGCTGGTCGAAAACATGGCGACGGAGTTTCATGGCAGGCCGGCGGCGATGTCGCTGCATTTCCATGGCGACGATCCGGAGGCTCAGGAGACGATTGCGGCACGCATTGCGCGGCGCTTTGGCCGGCACCTCTTTGTGCTGCGCATGGAGGATGCGCCTGCTGTGGGCGCGGAGCTGGAGCAGTTTCTGGCGTTGTGGTCGCGCGAGTCGCTGCTGCTGCCGGCGTATCTATTGCTTGAGTGGCAGGGAGAGACGCCAAGCGCAAGCGCGCGCACGTTGGCGGAGCGAATGCCGAACCCGCTGCTGATCGCCAGCCGCGATCCGCAGAAGTTGCATCGGCTGACGTGGCGGTATGAGGTGAGCAAGACGGAACCTCCGACGCAACGGACACTGTGGACTCTGGCGCTGGCTAGTGCCGGCGAGGAAGAGCATTCACTGCGAATACTTCACGCAACCAACGGAAGCGCAAGCCACTCGCCACTGGACGAGATGCTGGACCGCATGGCGGAGCAGTTCCGTCTGAGCGCGGAGACGATCGCGACAATTGCTGAAACAGCCGTTGTTGCAAGTGACGACGCGGAGAGTTTGGCTTCAAGGCTGTGGCAGAGTTGCCGCGCGGTCTCCCGGCCTCAGCTCGACTTGCTGGCGGAGCGGATTGAGCCGCGCGCGGGATGGAACGACCTGGTGTTGCCGGAAGCGCAGATGGCGGTGCTGCGGATGCTGGTGAGCCAGGCGCGCAACCGCATGACGGTTTACGAACGCTGGGGCTTTGCGCGGCGCGGACGGCGCGGACTGGGATTGAGCGCGCTCTTTGCGGGCGCGAGCGGCACCGGCAAGACGCTGGCGGCGGAGGTGCTGGCCAACGAGTTGGAACTCGACCTCTATCGCATCGATCTTTCCGCCGTCGTGAGCAAGTACATCGGCGAGACGGAGAAGAATCTGAAGAAGGTCTTCGACGCGGCGGAACAAGGCGGCGCGGTGCTGCTCTTCGACGAGGCGGAGGCGCTCTTCGGCAAGCGATCCGAGGTGAGGGACAGCCACGACCGCTACGCCAACATCGAGGTGGGCTATCTGTTGCAGCGAATGGAAAGCTTTCAGGGCGTGGCGATTCTCACGACGAACGCCAAGGCTTCGCTGGACAAGGCCTTTCAGCGGCGGCTGCGGTTTACGGTGGATTTCCCCTACCCCGGAGTGGCGGAGCGCGAGGCGATCTGGCGGCGCTCGATTCCGGCGGAGACGCCGGCAACCGGCCTGGAGCCGGCGCGGCTGGCGCAGTTGAACATGCCCGGAGGCAACATTCGCAACATCGCGCTGAACGCGGCGTTTCTGGCGGCCAGGCAAGGAAAGCCTCTCAACATGGCGCACCTGCGCGAGGCCGCGAACCTTGAAGCGGCCAAGGTGGAGCGACCCGTTGCCGGGATCGAGACGCGGGGGTGGGAATGAGCGCGCCGCGAACCAAGGTGACGATTGACCGGCTGGTGCTGCGCGGCGTGGACCCACACCACGCGCAGGCGATGGCGGAGAGCCTGAAGAAAGAGCTGGCGCGCGCATTTGCCGCGCCGGGCGGGCGCGAGCGGCTAAAACGTGCACAGGATACGCCGGTTTTGCAGTTGGGCCGCGTGCCGCTGGATGCGGGCCGCGCGGGCGCACGAAGGTTTGGAACCAACGTGGCTCGCGCCATAAGAAAGGGAGTGGTCCGATGAGCCGCGCAGCACTCCAGCACGCTCCGCAGAACGCCCGCACCAGCGCCGCGACTTCCCTGCACGTTGGCCCGGCGCACGACGCCTTTGAGCAAGAAGCGGACCAGGCGGCCGAGCAAGTGACAACAGGTGAGCACCAGCGCGTGGCGTGGTCGCTTTCGCGTGTGGGACTGGGGCCGGTGCAGCGGCAGTGCTCGTGCGGAGGCACGTGCGCCGAGTGCAAGAAGAAAGAGGTGTTGCAGCGCCAGGCAACGTCGTCCACGGCGAGCGCCGCGCCGGCCTCGGTGAGCAGTGTTCTCAGCCGGCCAGGCAGCGCGCTCGAAGGCGGAACGCGGAGCTTTATGGAGTCGCGCTTCGGCCACGACTTCAGCAGCGTCCGCATCCACACCGACAGCCTGGCCGCGGAGTCAGCAAGATCTGTCGACGCGCTGGCATATACCGTAGGGGAACATGTGGTCTTCGGGAAGGATCAGTTTGATCCTTCGACAACACGAGGCAGGAAGCTTCTGGCTCACGAACTCGCCCATACGGTTCAGCAAGACAGTTCGAGCCGCGGCATTTACGGGAACCTCGAAGTTGGTTCGCCTCAGGATGCTTCGGAACACCATGCCGACGAAGCGGCCGAGAGCGTACTAAGCGACCGGCACAACAACTCGATCGCTCTTTCTCAAGCCGCATCTTCAAGCCCGATCATACGAAGAGTGGCTGGCCCAGGGAAGCAGGAACAGCCACTGTCCGATGTGGAACTATTGCGCATCCTGAGCACTGAGCGCGCCTTTTCCTTCAGTAAACCGGGGGCTCCAGCCCAAGACACTAAAGGCACGAAGCGAAGCGGTGGAGAACCGGTAGGTATTGGCGTCGGCCCGGCTGCGGGGGGAAAAGCCGCTGGCGACGCCGTTTTCGCGGCGGTACAGATAACGGACCGTGATGGAAAACTGGTCGATCGCTCCATCGGCAGATATTTCGGCGGCGGTGATGAACACGCAGAGCAACAGGCCTTGGAGGCCCTGAAGCTTCGTTTGGAAGGAAAAGACCTCGCGGGCGGTCAGTTGCTGGTTGTCGTCGATCAGGATCCTTGTCCGCCTGGACGAAATAACTGTCAGGGACTGATCCAATCGTTCGCCGAGAAGTTCAAGCTCACACCTCGGATCCGCATTCCAAAGCGGGCGTCCGCGAGGTCTGGAGCATTGCCGGGCGAGAGGGCCGGCACAAAATCCTCAGCGAGAGGAATCCAGCGCACGGACTTTCCGCCGGTGCAATTGGAGGATTTTCATCCTTCGGCGACAAGGGGGTCCGGTTCTTCCACGGCTGAGCCGGAAGCTGTGCCTCCCACAGCAACCAACTTGGGGCAATCTCAGGGCGTCAAATCGTCTCCGATAAACGAGGAGATTGATGCGCCTGACCAATTGCCGGCTGTGCCTAAGGGGATTGGCACGGCTTCGGAAGATCATCCCATTTCAGTGCCCAAGAGTGTTACTCGTATTGGTACCGCGTTGTCTCTCTTCAATCTGCTTCTCTTTCTGGCTCGATTTTTACCTGACCCGCTCGAAAAGGAAGAGCATAAGCGTATAGAGGCCGCCTTCAACAAAGAATTGTCCACATCGCAATGGCTCGAACGCGTCAAACAGTTGCAACCTGAAGTTGAAAAGGCCGAGGGGTCGTTGTTCTATAACGTTGTTTTCAAGACGATCTACAATGGGCACCACTCACCCTCCCCAAAGTTCGATACTCAATACACCTTCACACGTGTTGAAATCGTGTCCATTGCACTAGGCACGAGCGATCAGTCGACCTGCGGCAAGCTGGATCCCCCCGATCGCCCCAACGGGAGATACGGATGGGAAGCGGCGGTGACCTGCACGGCTTCCTCAAGGGTTAAATCGGGCGGAGAGATTCGTCGCGAGAACCGAGAGAAGGAAAACCAGAGGCTTGCAGAGAAGTTGCGTCAGGCGGCCGCACAGTCTAAGCCTACCGAGCCAAAACCAGAGAAGCCGCCAGGCTCCACAAATCTGCTGCCCGGGCCGGGAGCACAAGACGCGCCCGCCTCATTCAGTCCCCTCCCTGGCGCTCCCGGAAGATCACCTGTCGCCGAGGCGGAAAATGTCATAGCCAAGGGCAAAGCACAGGTCTCGCTACTACTGGCTAGAGGAGAGAAATTGCTCTCCAGTTCTCCCTCTTCAGACCAGATTCAAGCCTTCTTGCGGGACGAAGACTTGTGGCGGACAGCGGCCACCTTCCTGAAGAACTACTTTACCGATCATGGGCCCGACATTGGACGGTCTGGGATGGACGAACTTCTCAACAGTGACCAATATGGCGGCAGGCTCAAACAGATTCGAGCTTCTCTCGGCGGCTCGTAATTCACGAGACTAGGAGACTCAGATGGCAACATCCGCTAATCCGCTTTCGCCCCGCCTGCTCAAGGGCGGCGTTGTGACCATGGATCCCGACACGTCCGTGGTGCAGGGCGTCATCTCGCTGCAGTACAACCCGGAGACGGTCACGCGGTCGCTGCAGATTCAGTCGGTGGCGGGCCCGTCGGACGGAACGCGCGTGGACATGCTGCGGCTGCGCGGGCCGGCGATCGAGACGATCAAGGTGGATGTGGAACTGGATGCAGTCGACCAGCTGGAGTTTCCCAATCAAAATCCGCTGGCTGTGCAGTACGGTCTGCAACCGCAGATCTCGCAGCTCGAGATGCTGGTGAATCCGACCGTGGAGACGCTGCTCTCCGACGACGCAATGGCCAGCGCGGGAACGCTCGAGATCATTCCACTGGAACAGCCACTGACGCTTTTTGTGTGGAGCGCGATGCGCGTGGTGCCGGTGCGGCTTACGGAGTTCAGCATCACCGAAGAAATGTTTGATCCGAACCTGAACCCGATCCGCGCCAAGATCAGCCTGGGAATGCGGGTGCTGAATGTGGACGACCTGGGCTTCGATCATCCGGGCGGACGCATGTTCCTGACGTATTTGACCAACAAGGAATCGATGGCCGGTATGGTTGCATCGGCCGCATTAACAACTCTTGGACTGGGGAGCTAAACGATGAACTATCCGCTTCAGGCAATGGTGCGGTTGGGCGTGATTCCACCGGTGACGTTTCCCACCGACAGCCGCTACTATGCGTTTGGCGTGCAGCAATACATTGCGCCCAACGGACAGAGCATACCGTATCTGCAGCGGCGCATCGTGCCTCAGCCGGGCGCGCCCAACTACGCGACGATCAACCAATACACGGTGCAACAGGGCGACCGGCTGGACCGCATCGCGGCAAAGTACCTGGGCGATCCGCTCATGGCATGGCTGATCTGCGATGCGAACGGGGCCATCATTCCTTACCAGCTGGTGGCAACGCCGGGCACCGTGTTGGTCATTACCACGCCGCAGGGTGTACCGGGAGGAACAATTGCTCAGTAGCGTTCAATTGACGCTGATGATGGGCCCGGTGATCGCCGTGCCGGTTCCATCGACCGTGATCGAAGCCCTGGTGGACGTCGAGGTGACGGTGCACGACCTTGAGCCGAGCGGCTTCAAGCTGACGTTCAGCGTGGACAAGGGATCGCCATTGCAACTGCTGTTTCTGCTCACCGGCGGATTGCCGCTGCTGTTCATGCGCTGCATCCTGGTGGCGACGGTAAACGGCACAGCGAATGTGCTGATTGACGGCGTGATCACGCAGAACGAGATCGCGCCGGGAGATCGAGGATCGAGCTCCACGCTGAGCCTGCTTGGCCGCGACCTTACGGCGCTGATGGACCAGACGAACTGGAGCGGCTTTCCGTTTCCGGCGTGCCCGAGCGAGGCGCGCGTAGCTCTGCTACTGGCCAAGTATGCGTTCTTCGGGCTGCTGCCGTTGATCATCCCGAGCATTCTTATCGACATCGAGCTGCCGATCGATCGCATTCCCGCACAGCAGGGCAGCGACCTGCAATACATCCGGCAATTGGCAGAGGAAGCAGGCTATGTGTTTTTCATTGCGGCCGGCCCGGCCCCCGGCACCAGCATTGCGTACTGGGGCCCGCAGGTGAAGGTGGGACCGGTGCAGCCGGCGCTCAATATCGACATGGACGCGTACACGAACGTGGAGTCGATGCGCTTCACATTCGACCAGGAGAAGAGCAAGATTCCGCTGGTGTACACCTACATCCAGCAGATCGGAATCAGCATTCCGATTCCGATACCGCCAATCAATCCGCTGCAGCCGCCACTGGGCGCGATTCCGCCCCTACCGACCAACCTGCTGCCCCCGGATCTGACTTCGTTTCGCGACGACATGTCGAAGCTGACGATTCCGCAGGCCATCATGATGGGCTTTGCGGCAGGGGCGGAGAGCTCGGAGTGTGTCTCCTGCGAAGGAGCGCTCGATGTAACGCGCTACGGCGGCGTTCTGCAGGCACGGCAGCTGGTGGGCGTGCGCGGCGCCGGCTACTGCTTTGACGGACTTTACTACGTGAAGAGCGTGACGCACCGTATCAAGCGCGGCGAGTACAAACAGAACTTCACTTTAACCAGAAACGGGCTGGTATCAACGGTTCCGACGGTGAGCCCATGACGATCGCAACCTCTCCCGCATCGAATTCCACGCCCAAGCGGTACTACGGCAAGTACCGCGGCCTGGTCATCAACAACGTCGACCCGATGCAGATTGGCCGCGTCATGGCGCAGGTGCCGGACGTTCTGGGCGAGATTCCCTCAAGCTGGGCGATGCCGTGCGTGCCCGCGGCCGGCATTCAGGCCGGTTGCTTCTTCGTTCCGCCCGTGGGCTCGCAGGTGTGGATCGAGTTCGAACAAGGCAACCCGGATTATCCGATCTGGACGGGCGGATTCTGGGGCGTCGTTGCCGAGGTTCCGGTGCTGGCAACTGCGCCTCCCGCGGTTCCTCCGGGGCAGAACATCGTGCTGCAAACGACCGGGCAGGCCACCGTCCTGCTTAGTGACACTGTCCCCGCCCCCTTCATCGGCGGCATCACGCTCAAGAGCCTTGCCGGACCGATGCTGGTGGTTAACGACACCGGAATCTACATGACCTGCGGTCCGGGACTGGCCACGATCATGATGACCGGGACCACAGTCACCATCAACGAAACTGCTCTGGTGATCACAGGCCCCTGAGCGTATTGGCACTAGCGCCAAGCACGACGCGCATCACCAGAGATTGTTGAAGACAGGAAGGAGGAAGCGATGCCGGGACCGATTCTGCATATTGGCGCGGTGGTTACATGCGCGCACGGCGGCATGGCTATTCCCACCGTTCCCAGCCCGGTGGTGCTGGTGTCGGGCATGCCAATTGCAACCATTGCGGCGCCGTATTCGATTGCCGGCTGCGCCTTTGTACCGCCTGCCGGCAACGGGCCATGCGTGACGGGCCAGTGGATCGTCGGCTCGCTGATGGTCACGTCGAACGGCCAGCCGGTGGCGATTTTGAGCGGTGTGTCAACGTGCATTCCCACGGGAACACCGATGGTTCCTGTATCCGCGCAAACTTTTGTGATTGCCACGTAGGCTCGGGAGACGCGGAAACTGACTTGCTGAAAAGGGTGATGCGATGAACGTCAACTTTCCATTCCAGTTCGATGGCACCGGGGGCACGGCCGACCCTCTGGCGGACTATCTGAACCAACTGGTGGAACAGGTGCTCTTCACTTCGCCCGGCGAACGCGTAAACCTGCCGGACTTTGGCAGCGGGCTGTTGCAGATGGTCTTCTCGCCGACCAGCCCTGAGATTGCGGCGGCCACACAGTTTACCGTGCAGGGCGCGCTGCAGAAGTGGCTGAGCGGACAGATCAAAGTGCAGTCGGTGGTGGCCAGCTCCGTCGACTCAACGCTCACCGTCACCGTGACCTACACACCGCTGAACACAGGTGTTTCGCAGGTGCAGACCTTCGTTTACGGAGGCAACGGATGATCTACAGTTGCTGCAACGATAATCGCAAGGCCGCGGTGCTGGGCAATCCGGCGATCAACGGCATCGACTATCTGGAGGTGGTGGACGGGCCGACCAGGCCTGCGGGCAGTCCCCGCCAGCGCACCTTGTTGATCACCTGCCTGAATGCCGCGCCCACGGGACTGACGCCGGCGAATGTTCTGATTACGGGCGGCGAGAGTGTGACCTCGATCGGGGTGGAGTGGATTGCCCCGGCGATTCCCGCGCCGCCGCAGGCTACTCCTGCGGAAGCGACGTACTTCAAGAATCTTCCCAGCGCCGCCAACGTACTGGCCGTCCGCCTCGACAAGTATGGAGATTTTTCGCCGTACACGCTGCAACTGGTGAACAATGCGGAGACTGCCGCGCAGGGCGTGTTTCCCATCACCGAAGCGCTCAACGGATTCGATCCGCAACTGGCCGCAGTGACCTTTTCATTCAAGGTGGACTGCGGACCGGAGTTTGACTGCGCCCCTGTGCCACCGAACTGCGCGACCGCGCCGGCCACCCCGCCGCCGATCAACTATCTCGCCAAGGACTACACCACCTTCCGCCAGGTGATGCTGGACCGCATGAACCAGTTGCTGCCGTCGTGGAATGCTTCCACCGAAGCGGATATCGGCGTGATGCTGGCGGAGGTGGTCTCGTATGCGTGCGATCAACTGAGTTATCGCCAGGACGCAGTCACCACCGAGGCCTACCTGAACACGGCGCGCAGCCGCATCTCGCTGCGCCGTCATGCGCGGCTGGTGGACTACCAGGTGAGCGAAGGATGCAATGCGCGGGCGTGGATTCAGATCGGCGTCTCGGCGACAACTTTTCTGCCGCGGCATGGTACGCGCTTCTACACCACGGCGCCCGGCATGCCGAGTTCGCTGGCACCGGGGTCAGGCAACGAGCAGGCGGCGCTCGATGCAGGCGTGGTGGTGTTCGAACCGATGCAGGAAGCGCTGCTGCTTGCCCCACACAACCTGATGTACTTCTACACCTGGGGCGACACCAACTGCTGCCTTCCAACCGGTTCTACCGAGGCGACGCTGCTGGGCACGTTCGCCGATCTACGCGTAGGCGACGTGCTGATCTTCGAAGAAGTGTTGGGGCCGAAAACCGGAGTGCCGGCCGATGCGGACCTTCGTCATCGCTGCGCCGTGCGGCTCACCGCGGTGGCCACGACGAACGCGGCGGGCAATCCCCTGGTCGATCCGCTCTTTGACGTGAACGGCAAACCGATCACCTCCAGCGGGCAGACACCGCAACCGGTGACGGAGGTTCAATGGTCAAAGGACGATGCGCTTCCCTTCCCGGTATGCATCTCATCCACGTTTGTGGGCGCCGGCAACACGGAGACGCAACTCACGAATGTAAGTGTCGTATTGGGCAATGTCATCCTGGCTGACAACGGGCTCACGATGCCGGTTGCGGACCTGGGAACCGTCCCGGCCCCGAGCCTCTTCTACGCGCCCAATCCGGCGGCGAGCCAATGCGCAGCGCCGGTGAAGAATCCCCTGCCGGTAGCTTTCCTCCCCACACTGGCGGACAGCCCACTCACGCAGGCCGTGGCCTTGCCGCTGACAGGAAGTCCTTCAACGCCGGATGCGATTCCGCTCTCGGCAACTTCGCCTGTAAGCCTGAACGACGGCAACGGATTTATAACCATGCAGGTGGCTGCCGACAGCCCCGCCACGTGGCCGCAATACTTCGGCGTGCTGGCCACAGCGAGCGCAACCCCAGGGGAGTTCGATCTGGCGGTGGTCTTCGACCCACTCCCCGGCCCGGCAGGAATGAGCGGCCCGGTGACGCTCGAGTCCTTTACGGGCATGAACCTGACCACCGGATCGCCCAACTACGCGGGAACCGTGCTTGCGAACTCGCAGTTC
>Ga0182024_10010752_pt1 | contig 18592 bp, 14 predicted proteins | sample P32metaG_FD_120480 | JGI IMG/M metagenome (GOLD analysis project Ga0182024, IMG submission 120480) | Permafrost microbial communities from Stordalen Mire, Sweden - P3-2 metaG (Illumina Assembly) | ecosystem: Environmental > Terrestrial > Soil > Wetlands > Permafrost | place: Sweden: Stordalen... | reverse complement strand
TGGATGAAGCGCTTGGTGCGGTTCTCGACCCACTTCTCCCCATCCTTGCGCTTGACGCTATAGTCAACCAAATAGTTACCGACGGTCAATCGGGCTTTCTGCAATTGTCTGTGAGAGTATTTTTGCGCGAATCTGATGACCTCATGAAGGACGGATCTCTGACTCCGATCCTGAAGCACTTTCGCGTTGCATTTAGTTTCGGTCATAAGTTCATAGTGTTTCTGGTCAAATATGCGAGGCACGCTCAATTGCAACTTCCTCCCCGTGTTGATGCGAAAATTTGGCTGGAATATTCAAGACCCCGTTCCATTGATCCATGTAATGCTGGTGAACTTCCGTCGCAATGTTCATTTCGGGTAGACAGTCCCAGAGATCAAGCATCTCAGAATTATCCCAAAGGCTCACCTGCCACTGGTAAGCGCCCGGGCGCAAAGGAAGCGTCGGGAAAGAGTGGGAGAAGACATGCACACCAGGATTGAGACCTAGATTCTGCGCGGCGTGTGCCCACATTAGCTGGCGCTCGGCGTTGAAGAGGGCCACGCCGTGGTCGCCATTCCTCGTGGGCTGTGCCAACTCCACCCAAAAATTCACCGTCACAGGACCCGTGGTCGAGAGAACGTGAAGCTGATCGGGTCGCGAACCGGCGATTTCCCAACGAAGGAACCGAGCTTTTGTTGCGGCGCCACGCTGCAGACCTTTGGCGCCGTCTCCCGCAAACATAGCCGATTCATAGCCGGCGAGCACGTCGTGGGCGGCGCCGTCCATGCGGATTGCTCCTGCGTCGATCCACACAACGCGCGGGCAGAGACGGCGGATCTGATTCATCTGGTGGCTGACGAAGATAATCGTGCGGCCGGTCTTGGCAACGTCCCCCATCTTCCCCATGCACTTCTTTTGGAACTGCAGGTCGCCGACGGCAAGAACTTCGTCCACCAGCAGAATTTCGGGCTCGAGGTGGGCGGCCACGGCAAATGCCAGGCGCATCTGCATGCCGCTGCTGTAATGCTTCAGCGGAGTGTCTAAAAATCGTTCGACTTCCGCGAAGGAGACGATCTCGTCAAATTTCCGGCTGATCTCCTGTTTCTTCATTCCAAGAATCGCACCGCTTAGGTACACATTCTCGCGTCCCGTCAGCTCAGGATGGAACCCGGTGCCCACTTCCAGGAGGCTGCCAACTCGCCCGTGGATCTCGGCCCAGCCCTCGGTCGGTCGAGTAATCCGGGCCAGAAGCTTCAAGAGCGTACTTTTCCCGGCGCCATTGCGGCCGATCAGGCCGACGACTTCGCCTTGCGCAACGTCAAAGCTGACTTCCCGCAGCGCCCACAGAAAGTCGGGAGAGCGCTTGCCGTTGCGCTTGAGCAGCGATGTGAACGCGCGGGTGAGCAAATCGCGTAACGCGAGATAACGCTCGCGCTCTCCGACGCGGTAGCGCTTGCCAAGTCCTTCGACTTGAATGACGGGTTCGCTCATCGTCTGGACCGCGTCGATTTCACACCACATCCGCGATCGTCGTTTCCATTTTCTGAAAATACGCCACTCCACTCAGCAAAATCGCGAGTACCACGGCAGACGAAACGACGATCAGCCGTCCCGGCGGCCTGCTACGACCCGCGAGGGACCATCGGAACCCTTCGATCACGCCCGCCATCGGATTGAGTCCATAGAGCCATTGCCATTTCGCAGGAACGAGCGAACTCGGATAGGCGACGGGCGAAGCGAACATCCAGAATTGCACGAGAAAGGGCACGACGTAACGCACGTCGCGATAAATTGCGTTCAACGCCGAGAGCCATAGCCCTACGCCGAGCGCCGTCAGAATCGCGAGCAACAGAAAGACCGGAACCATCAGCATGGCCCAACCCAGGTGAATTCGATAATAGAACATCATCGCGATGAACATTAAGAAGGAAATGCCGAAATCCACGAGGCCCGACAGCACGGACGAAAGCGGTAGCGCTAGGCGAGGGAAATACACTTTTGTGACGAGCCGCTGGTTTTCGACGATGGTGGTGGTGGAGTTTTGCAGTGCGGCCGCGAAGTACATCCAGGGAAGCAGCGCGCTGTAATAGAAAATCGGGTAAGGCAATCCCTGAGAAGGAATGTGTGCCAGCCTTCCAAAGACAATGCTGAACAGCAGCATGGTCAGGAACGGCTGCAAGACGGCCCAGACGGCGCCGATGGCTGTCTGCTTGTAGCGGATCTTGATGTCGCGCCAGACGAAAAAATAAATCAGCTCGTGGTACTCCCAGAGCTCGTGGTAGTCCAGCGCGAACCAGCCTTCCCGAGGCGTAATGCGCAGGACGGGAAGGCCGTCTACAGTTGGTGCGTGAGATGCGGCGGCCACACTCTCTCCGGCGGATGGCAATGGGCGTTCGGTTGCTTCGAGAATTGGCAAGCTCAATTGTCTCACACTCATCCGTTTGGCGGGACCTGGACCGCGATCACAGCGGGTGCAGGTACCGTGCGAATTCATTAGACAAAGAAAACCTCACACTGGTGACTTGTAGAGCGGGTCCGAGGAGGGGTCGCCGAACCCGTATAGAGACCCGAATTCGAGGTCAGACGCATCAAACAATCTAGTTCGACCGACAACAGCGTTCCGTGAACCGCGTGTGATTCGCGGGGCGGACTTTTCGAACCCGGCTCTCTCGACAGAGAAAGAAGCTGGCCAACTGGCTCGCTCAGATGCAGCATCGAACACATCAGCCGTGCCTTCGAGGATCGAGTATCATGGAACATGCGGTGGCCGGCGGAGGCGAGACGATCATATTTACTAGTCTAGTATATAAATAGAGTGTAGTATAGCGTCAACTGTTCGCCGGCGGATAGACTCCGCGATACCCTTGGGGCTGCAACATTATGTTGCCGCCACACGTTGCGGGGACGGGACCATCGCCGGTGCGTGGGGGAACCGTTCAATGATGTTTGGCAATAGAGCTTTTCGGCAGATGCTCGCCGGATTGTGTTTGTGTGCCATATTCGCGGCCGTTTCAGCCGCGCAGACTTCCATTAATCCCCAAAAGCTCGAGACAGCCCAACAAACGAACGAGAGGATCCAGCAGCTTGCCGTGGAATCCCAGGCCGCCGCGGGCGACTACCGGGTCGGCGCAGGCGATCTTCTGGCCATCGAAGTGTTTGAAGTGCCGGAGCTGACGCGCGAGGTTCGCGTGAGCCAGTCAGGCTTTATCACCTTGCCGCTGCTGCCGATGCGCATTCAGGTAAATGGCCTGACCGGCTCCCAAATCGAAGAGAAGATTACAGAGATTCTGCAGGCCAAGGGTCTGATTTCGCATCCCGAAGTGACGGTGGGCCTGAAGGAACAGCATAGCCAGCCGATCACGATCATCGGTTCCGTACGGCAGCCGAAGGTAATTCAGTCCATTCGCCCGGTGAGCCTGGTGGAAGCCTTGTCCGATGCAGGCGGCATCGCGGATGATGCGGGCAATGTTGTGCTGGTGACGAAAAAGGAGCCGGAACCCGAGCCCCTGCCGGCCAACGGAAATACCGATGGCGCCGTAGCGGACGCCGCTCCCGATCCGTTCGCGGGCCCGCAGACGATTTCCGTGAATCTGACGGAGCTTCTGGATAGACCAGATCCCAAGTACAACCTGATGCTCAGGGCAGGCGACATCGTCAGCGTGCCCCGCGGAGGCATCGTATACGTGGTGGGTGCGGTGAACCACCCGGGCGGTTTTGTGCTTCAAAGTAATACCGACAGGCTGACGACGCTCCAAGCTCTGGCGCTAGCCCAGGGATTGACCGGTACCGCGAAAGCAGGCGACGCGGTGATCGTACGTAAGGATCCGGCCACAGGTAAGAGTCAAGACATCCGCGTGGACCTGAGGAAGATTTTGCAGCGCAAGGGCGAAGACGTTACGTTATCGGCCAACGACATCCTGTTTGTTCCGGACAGCCAGGGAAAACGGGTACTAAAGACTCTGGGCACCAGCGCGCTCACTCTAACGACGGGCGTCGCCATTGTACGTGGCGGCCAATTCTAACGGGCGACAAACGAATGGATCATCCGATAGACGAACGGAAGATCATCCCGCGCCATGCGCCGGAGAACGATGCCATTGAGATCGTTCCGCCGGCGCATCTGCATCCCTGGGAGCAGGAGCCCCGCGAGCCGCACCTTCGCGACTATTGGCGCATCTTGCGCAAACATCGATGGCTTATCTTGACGTTCCTGCTGACGGTCGTAACTGCCGTGACAATCGCAACGTTCAAGATGCGGCCTGTGTACGAGGCAACGGCAAGGATCGAAGTGGATAAGGAAACGCCCAACTTACTTCCTTTTCAAAATACGGATTCCTACAGCGTGTATGAGGATCTTGAGAGCTACATCGAGACAGAATCCAAGGTGCTGCAAAGTGAGACGTTGGCGCTGCAAACGATCAAGTCCACCGGGATCGCCTCCAATCCGGAATTCGGCGGCACGCCGGGCGGAACTGTGACCGTCCCTTCGATCGCGCCAGATGAGCCGGTCGCCCGGCCGGCATTCCTTGGAAGCTTCATGAGTGCCCTGAATGTGAAGCGCGTTCCCAATAGCCGCCTGCTGGATATCACGTTCGATTCCACGGACCCCAAACTAGCCGCCCGCGTGCTGAACGCGCATCTGGAAAACTTCATTGACTACAATTTCCGCAGCCGCTATGAGGCCACGACCCAAGCTTCCAAATGGCTGCAACAACAGCTTGACGACTACAAGATCCAAGTCGAGAAGTCAGAAGATGCGCGCCTAGCCTACGAGCGCCAAAACCACATCTGGGAAATTGACGAGAAGCAGGACATCACGACGCAGAAGCTCGGCGATCTGAACAAAGAGCTTACCGATGCGCAAGGCGATCGCATGAAGAAGGAAGCCGATTATCGGCTGGCCTCCGCGGGCGATGTTGATTCAGTGCCGGCGGTGCGCGATAACGCCCTCGTCCAGGACCTGATTCGCAAGCAGACCGACATCCACCAACAATACAACGACGCGCTAAGCCAATACGGTCCAAACTTTCCCAAAGTCGTGCGTCTGCAGGAGCAAGTCAAGACTCTAGATCAATTCGTCGCAAACCAGAAAAAAGACGTGGTGAACCGTCTCGAGCAGGAATACCGGATTGCAGTTCAGCGTGAGCAAATGATCACCGAAGCGCTGGACCGGCAGAAAACCGCCGCGAACGACATGGGCGAGAAAATGGTGCAGTACAACATTCTCAAGCGTGACGCGGATGCCAACAAGCAGCTCTACGACGGATTGCTCGAGAAGCTGAAGGAGGCCAGTATCTCCGCTGGTCTGCACTCTTCGGATATTCGGGTTGTAGACCCGGCTATGGTTCCCGCGACGCCTGCCAGGCCTGTCCCCAGCCGCAATATCCTGCTGGCCATCGTTGTTGGGCTGGTGGGCGGCATCGGGCTCGCTGTCGTGCGCGAATATATGGACAACACGGTGAAGACGCCCGATGACGTTGAAATGCTGTCGCGGCTGCCCTCTCTCGCGGTCGTTCCTGCGTTCGTTCCTCTGGATGGCAAGCGAGGACGCATTTCGCGCTTACTCAACGCCGATTCGAACGGGCACCAGGATCTGCGCGTGGAACTAGCGTCTTTTTCGATGCCGCAGTCGCAGATGTCCGAGGCCTTTCGGTCCCTGCGCACTTCCCTCTTGCTTTCTCAGGCCGGGCATCCGCCACAAGTGATCCTGGTGACGAGCGCACTGCCGCGCGAGGGAAAAACAACAGCGGCCGTCAACCTGGCGGTCACGCTCGCCCAGTTGGGAGACAACACGTTGCTGCTGGATGGCGATCTCCGCAAACCCGGCGTTTCGCGAGCGATGGAGATGTCCGACAGCAAGTATGCGGGCCTGAGTTCGCATCTGGCAGGAGTGGCGACACTTGCAGAGGTGACGGTTCCGCACCCGGTGATTGAGAACCTCTCCGTCTTGCCGACGGGGCCCCTGCCGCCGAATCCGGCCGACCTGCTTTCGTCGGAGCGGCTGCGGCAAGCACTCATCGAGCTGCGCCAATACTATAAATTCATCGTGATTGACTCTCCGCCCATCATGGCCGCTACCGATGCTGTGATTCTCTCCGTCCTCGCGGACGGAGTGCTGATCGTGGTGCGCAGCGGCGAGACGCCAAAAGACGCCTTCACGCGGATGCATGATTTGCTCGGAGGCGTTAATAGCCGAATGTTGGGAGTCTTGCTCAATGCGGTGGATTCGAGCGCGCCTGACTATTACTACTCCTATCGCTACTACCCATATTCCTACAGCGGGTATAGCCACGACGCGACGAAACCTTCCGAGCCTACATCGAGACTTTGAACTAAGAGTAGCAGTCTTGCAAAAGGAGGCATTGTGCGCTTTTTGATTACAGGCGGCGCGGGCTTCATCGGATCTCATCTCGCGGAGCGGCTGCTTCAGCGTGGCGACGAGGTTCTTATCTTTGACAACCTCTCGACCGGCAGCATGGAAAACATCCGGCATCTGAAACACTACGATCGGATGCACTACTTTTTGGACACCATCCAGAACCGTCAGTTGCTGGCGGAGTTGGTGGATGAATCCGACGCGATCTTCCATCTCGCCGCGGCTGTCGGCGTCCGGTTGATCGTCGAAAGCCCGGTGCGCACGATTGCGACAAACGTGGACGGCACGCAGCTCGTTCTCGAGACTGCCAGCAAAAAACGCAAGCTGGTGCTGATTGCGTCTACCTCCGAAGTGTACGGTAAAAGTACGCACATTCCGTTCTGCGAGGACGATGACCTCGTGCTCGGTCCTACGACAAAGGGCCGCTGGAGCTATGCGGCGTCAAAGGCTCTGGACGAGTTCCTGGCGCTTTCTTATTGGAAGGAAAGAAAGCTGCCGGTCGTGGTAGCGCGCTTCTTTAACACCGTGGGGCCGCGGCAGACCGGGCGCTACGGGATGGTATTGCCGAATTTTGTCTCGCAGGCGTTGAGCGGAAAGCCGATTACCGTTTTCGGGACAGGCGATCAATCCCGGTGTTTCTGCGATGTGCAAGACACGATCGAGGCTGTGCTTCGGCTGATGGCCAACGATCGCGCGGTGGGCGAAGTGGTCAATATTGGCACGGACCGGGAAATTTCCATGACAGGGCTGGCGCAAATGGTGAAAGAAAGAACGAACAGCTCTTCCTCCATTGCTTACGTGCCCTACGACCAGGCGTACGAGCTGGGCTTCGAGGACATGATGCGGCGCGTCCCCAGCCTGGAGAAGCTCGAGCGGTTGACGGGTTTTCGCCCGGGCACGCCACTGGAAGAAATCGTAGACCGGGTCTCGGCCTTTTTCGAAAACAAGCAGGAACTTGCGCCCGCGGCGCGAGCCGTGGGTAATGCCGGCTAGTTGTGCATAAGAGGCACCGCGCCTTCGGGGTCCTGGATCCCGCCACAAGCGCGGCCAGGGGGTGGATTGTCCCGCCAGGATGTAAGATCATGCTCCGTCTGATTCTTTCGGAGCCTGAGTACGGCTCTTCGATCTTTTCCTGGAAATCAACGAGGTGGCATGAACCCCGATCCGCAACGGCCCTGGCTGTCTGTGGTGATCCCGGTCTTCAACGAAAGGAAGACGATTGAGGAAATTCTGCAACGCGTGCAGGACGCTGAGCCCGGAAGAGTAAAGGAAATCGTGGTGGTGGATGATGGTTCCATAGACGGCACGCGCGACTTTCTGGAACAGCTCTCGAACGCGTCTCTACGAAGCGGGAGCGGCTTGATGCTTCCTTCCACGGGCAAGCCGCTTCGTACGGACAACATCCGCGTCTTGCTCCAGGAAAAGAACCAGGGCAAAGGCGCGGCGCTCCGTTGTGGCATAAAGGAAGCTCGGGGCGAAGTGGTCCTGATTCAAGATGCCGACCTCGAATACGATCCGCAGGATTACCCCGCGCTCTTGGACCCTATCGTGAAAGGGCGCGCGGACGTTGTTTACGGATCGCGCTTCCTTGGCGGGCCGCACCGCGTACTCTTCTATTGGCATTCGAACGCAAACTGGCTTCTGACCACGCTTTCGAATATGTGCACCGACCTCAACTTGACCGATGTATGGACCTGTTACAAGGTCTTTCGGCGCGAGGTGATCGAAAAAATCGAGATCAAGGAAGACCGCTTCGGATTTGAGCCTGAGATCACGGCGAAGGTGGCCAAGGGGCCTTGGCGAATCTACGAAGTTCCGATCTCCTATGCGGGACGGACTTATGCGGAAGGCAAGAAAATCGGTTGGCGCGATGCGCTGCCTGGGGTGTGGTGCACGATCAAGTACAGTTTGTTTGACTGAGTGAAGGTACAACCGCGACCGCGATGAGAGCCCTTTCCAAGTTCAAGAGTTTCTTCGTGCCGCCAGGAATAAAGCCGCGAAGGATACTCGCCGGTCCATTCAAGGGAATCGAGATGAACCTCTCTCTCGAAGGCCAGGCGCAGATTTACGCCGGACTGTTCGAAAAGGAAACACATCCCTGGGTGAGGCGGCTTTCTCGCGATCTTGGCACCGCAATTGATATAGGCGCTGCGCACGGCGAGTACACTCTTTTCTTTCTCAAGAAAACAAAGGCCCGGAAGATATATGCGTTCGAACCGGACATAAGCTGGTTGCCGGTCCTTCACGAAAATCTGAGGTTGAACGGGTTCGACTCCTCCGAGCGGTTGGACCTTTCCACCAAGTTCGTGGGCGTTTCCGATAGTGGGTCCGAGACTCGGTTAGATTCACTTGCGGATTCCATTCAGAGTCCGTGCCTTGTGAAAGTAGACGTGGACGGCGCGGAGGAACAGATTCTTGTTGGAGCGAAAATGCTGAACACGCGGCCTGGCGTTCGTTGGCTGATTGAGACCCATTCCGCCGCGTTGGAAGCCGCGTGCGTGAATTTGCTGAGTTCCGCGGGCTTCCGCACAAGAATTATCCGGAATGCATGGTGGCGGGTTTTGATTCCAGAGTTGCGCCCAATTGCCCACAACCGCTGGTTAGCGGCATGGAAAGCGGAATGAGCCATGAACGCCTGGGCGCAGAACGTGCGGCTGCAGCAGCTTCGCGGAAATTGGGCGGCGAAAGACGAGCTTCACGCTAAGAAATGCGCGATGCGATCGTAATTTCCGGTTGGGAATGGGAGGCTTTCAACATCCCGGAGCGGAATGCCGTTGCGCTCGCTTCGCTGGGAGCGCGCGTACTTTATTGCCCGCGCGGAGTCTCGTATTTTCGCCAGGCAAACGTCTGGCGGGGGGAAATCGAGCCGGGAATCTACTCGTTCACACCCCGCTTTCTGAGCAGCAAGGCGAATCGCGTCCCCGGCATTCCACGGTTGCAAGCCAGGATGATAGCGGGCCAGATCCTGGACGAGGCTACGCGGTTGAAGCTTCGCGATCCAATCTTTGTCTATTCGCATCTGGGAGAGTACCTGCCGCTTGCGGCCGAAATGAAGAAGCGTGGGCTCTACATGGTTCACGTCGCGATGGATTACCCAGAGCCGTTCCTGTTCGAACATGCGCAGCTTTCCGATCGCACGCTAGTGATTGAAAGAATCATCTATCATCTGTTGCGCGCGCGTTTCGGAGATCGCATCGAGATGATCCCTAGCAGCGGGCGGATCGCATCAAATGGCTCGGCGGAAAAACACGGCTGGGACGACCCGCCGGAATTAGTCCATGTTCCACATCCGCGGCTAGGTTACTTAGGGTCACCGCAGAGCCGGTTGAACGTAAATATCCTTCGCGAATTATTGGAAGCGCATCCCGAGTGGCATTTCGTTTCGTTTGGGGAGCAAAAGCTGTTCCGTCTGCCCAATGTTCACACCGTGCCCTGGCAAACTCAGGAGACGCTGGGCAGATTTGTAGCAGGGTTGGATGTTGGATTCATGCCATACGACTGCTACAACCAGCTCAGCTTTCATTGTCTGCCACTGAAGCGGCTTGATTACTTTGCCGCGGGCCTTCCGGTGGTTTCGACCCCGATCCTGAGTTTCTGGGATATGGGCGGCCTCGTCTATCTCGGCGATACGGCACGCGAACTGGCTGAAGCCATCTCCCTGGCGCTGGCGGAACCTCCCGGCGATGCACGAAAAGCGCTTCGAAAGAAATATGCGCAGGAGCATTCGCTGGAACGCTTGGCGCAGCGCCTCCGGGAAACTTTGCCGCTCGACGAGTCATCCAGTGCCGCCAATACCGCATAGCGGAGAAGGCGCCGGGCTCGCGGAAACGCCAGGGCTCGACTGCCCGGAAGGCGACCAGGCGTCTCGCTGCGGGGTGCCCGAAGCTAGCGAGAAAATTGCGGGCCTGGCAGCCTCGCGCCGCATCCCCGAACTGGACGGCCTTCGGGGTCTGGCAATCGTGCTGGTCCTCGCCACCCATTGGTTCAACTCTCCCCTCTGGGTGAACTCGCACAATCTCTTGGCATTCTTGCGAGCCGCCACAAACCTGAGTTGGTCCGGAGTCGAACTGTTTTTTGTTCTTTCTGGGTTTCTAATCGGCGGCATCCTGATGGATGCCCGAGGTTCAGAAAATTACTTCCGCGTTTTTTATGTTCGCCGGCTCTGCCGCATTGTGCCGGTCTACTTTATATTCCTCGCGCTCTGGGCTCTGTGTTACCGCTTTCTCTTTCCTCTACGCGCGCCAATCCTGGGAGGCTACTTCGCCAATCCAATGCCGTGGTATTCCTACGTGACGTTCACGTCCAACCTCTGGATGGCACGGGCCAATGTATTTGGCGCGGGGGCGCTTGGAATTACATGGTCGCTGTGCGTCGAAGAGCAGTTCTATCTCACTTTGCCGTTTGTTGTCAGATTTGTACGGCCCGGACACCTGTTGTATGTCCTGGGCATCGCCGCAGTGGCGGCGCCGATATTTCGAATCGCAGGGCTGATCCTCTATCCCCATTCTCGTTTGGCGCTTTACGTATTGCTGCCCGCGCGCATGGACGCTCTCCTTTTGGGCGTGTCGATCGCGTATTTGTTGCGGCGGCAAGATGCCTCGAGGTTTTTTCGAGTTCATCGGCGGTGGCTTTGGGGCCTTTTGGCTGTACTCACGCTTGGGCTGGGAGTGCTCACGATCAAGCCATTCATCACGGGCATCCCCATGGTCACCGCCGGCTATGATTGGATCAGCTTATTCTATGCCACGATGCTGGCGCTGGTCCTGGTAGACCCGCGGAGTTGGCTCGGCCGTGCGATGCGCTGCTCGTGGTTGATGAGCCTGGGGACGATCGCCTACGCGGTCTATCTGATCCATGAAACGGTCTACGCACTGTGCATGGCATTTCTGCGCGGTCACGGGGCGGAGCTTTCGAACCTTGCGGATCTGGCGGTCACCTTGCTGGCTCTGGCCATGGTAATCGGTATGGCCAGGCTATCTTGGCGCTTTTTCGAAAAGCCTTTGGTGGGCCTGGGCCACCGCTTCCAATATCGCAATCCTAATGGGAAGGGCGTGGAGGCCGCAATGGTAACGGCCGCCGCGGCGCCTGTATCCGGCGGTCAGGCAGTGATCGCGCTGCTCGGCGCGAGGGATAATCCGGTGGACGGCGTGGAGGACTATTGCGGTTGTCTCGGCAAGGCCTTGGCCCGTTCCGGCCTGCAGATGAGGATTCTACGCGTACCGTGGGTTCAGCTAGGCTGGCTGGGTGGTGTGATGTGGCTCTGGCGCGAAGCGCGAAACTGGCGCGGACGGTGGGTCTTTGTTCAATATACAGCGCTGAATTGGTCGCGGCACGGTTTCTCGCTGCCGGTGTTGGTGATTTCCGCCATTCTCAAAGTTCGCGGCGCGCGCTGCGCCGTGGTATTCCACGATGCGTCGCCTTACGGGGGAACGCGTCTGGTGGACCACGTTCGCACGGCTTGTCAGACACTCGTGATGCGCTCGTTATACCGGAACGCGGAATTTGCCGTCGCCACGATTGCTCCGGGGAACATGGCTTGGCTTTCGCGGCGTCACAAAAAGCTCGTGTGCATCCCGGTGGGAGCAAACCTACCCGGCCGGAACGTGCACTCGATTGGCACACTGCCGAATGAAAATCGGAAGAAGACAGTGGCTGTGTTTAGTGTGACGGGAGGCAAGCTGGGGGCCCAAGAATTGGACTACGTCGCCTATGCGGTCGGACGCGCGGCCGAGCATGTCCCGAATCTCCGGCTGATCGCTCTGGGCCGCAATTCAGCGGAGGCCGGCGAGCCGCTTCGGCGTTCACTGAGTGGACTGGGCGTCGAGATCGAAGTGTTCGGACTCCTGTCGCCCGAGGCAATCATTGAAACACTTGCTGCGGCCGATGTGCTCCTATTTGTGCGGGCCGGTGGCTTATCCAGCCGCCGGGGCAGCGCTATCGCTGGGATCGTTTGCGGCGTTCCGGTGGTCGGCTTTTCGAGCCATGAGACTGGCCCACCGATCACCGAAGCGGGCGTCTTGTTGGCGCCCGAAGGCGACCGCGACGCCCTCGCCAAAGCACTCACGCGCGCTCTTAGCGACGACGCTCTGCGCGCCGATTTACGCAAGAGAAATCTAGAAGTGCGCGACCGCTATTTTTCATGGGATGCGATCTCCGAAGCCTATCTGCGCGCCATGAAACGTTCCTATCCGCCGACATCTCTCTAATTAATATCCAACGGACTTCTGCTGTATGCGCCGATACGGACGGCCTGTCTGGACTGCTTCATGCGCCGGCGTTACCTGCAATGTCTGCGCTGTAATGCGGAAGACGAGGGGTGGCTCGGAAGCGCGCGGATGCTGGTTCTCTCCTGGCCGAGGCGCTGGCTCTGCAGGCTGGCGAGCGCTCATCTGCGCATTACCCGCCACGTCGCAAGACGTGTACGACTGCCGCGCTCCACCGTGATCCACTATGGCGTGCCCGAGGCGGAGGCCGGCGAAAGCGCGCCGCTGAGGCAAGAGCCTCCGGCAAACCCTTCCACCCTGACCGTGGGGTACGTTGGGCGGCTTGTGCAAGAAAAGGACGTGCCAACCCTGATAGAGGCCGTGCGGCAGGTAAGAGTGCGAGGGGACGAAATTACTCTTACGATCATTGGAGATGGACCTGAGCGGAAGCGCCTTGAGGATCTCGCCACGCGCGCGGGATTCGAAACGAGCGCGGTCTTTACCGGCGCCCTGCGCGGGCCTCAGTTGCACAACGCAGCCCAGAATGTAGACGTATTGGTGCTGCAGTCTCGCTGGGAAGAACCAGCCGGCTTGGTGGTCATGGAGCAGATGATGCGCGGGCGCCCCGTGGTCGTCACGGACAACGGCGGCGCAGCGGAACTCGTCGGCGACGCGGGCCTCAGCTTTCCGCCGAGAGACACTGCGGCGCTGGCTCAGTGCATGCGTCGCTTCACGGACGAACCCGAGTTGCTGGCCACCCTGGGGGAGCGCGCCCGCAACAAAGCTCTCGACCTGTTTTCGCAACAGTGCATGGTCGAGAATCACTACAACCTTTTCCAGGTTCTTCTTGAAGCGCATCAGGCAAAGCAAGCGGCAGTATTGCCGGTCACGAACAAGTCTGCGTGTCTTTCGAAGGCACCATACTGAGAAGGCGGCGTAATCTGCCGTGATCCGCCTGGCCCAGGCCCGGAACCGCCGATACCGCGTGTTGATCGTCGCCACGCACGCGGTGCAATACAGCGCCCCGATCTATCGCCAAATGGCCCGCCACCCTGAGCTTGACATGGAAGTCGCCTACTGCAGCTTGCGGGGAGCCGAAAGCGGCCTGGATCCGGATTTTGGCAAAGAGGTGAAATGGGATGTACCCCTGCTCGACGGGTATTCCTGGATGCTGTTGCGAAACCGCGCCATCCATCCTGGACCGGGACGTTTCTTCGGGTTTCTGAATACCGACCTCTGGCGCAAACTGCGCCGCGGACACTACGACGCCCTGGTGCTTTGCACAGGATACCGCTACGCAACTTTCTGGATCGGGTTGCTGGCGGCAAAGCTCAGGGGGATTCCCGTTCTCTTTGGCACAGACGCCATCAGCCTGGCAGCGCGCGATGGAGCAGCTTGGAAGGCTTTCCTGAAGCGATATTTCTGGCCGGTACTCTTCCGTCTAGCGGATCAAGTGACCGTGCCGTCGACCGGCACGCGCGAAATGATGCGTGCCCTAGGAATTCCGGAGCGTCGCATAACGCTCACGCCTTACGTGGTGGATAACGAGTGGTGGAAAGCTCAGTCGTCCCACGTGGACCGCGCGGTCGTGCGCCATCGTGCTTCTCTTCCGCGCGAAACTTCAGCCATGGAACGTCCACTCGATCTGTTGCGTGCGTTTGCGAAGGCGGATGCTCCCAACTTGTTTCTCGTCTTCGCGGGTGACGGACCTCTCCACGGGGAAATCGCGCGCGAGGCGATGGAATTGGGTGTCGGCGGCCGCGTCCGTCTCCTGGGATTCGTCAATCAGTCAGAGCTGCCCGCGGCGTATCGCGCTTCGGATGTCCTGGTTTTGCCTTCGGAGTACGAGCCTTTCGGCGTGGTTGTGAACAAAGCGATTCTGTGCGGCTGCGTTGCGGCGGTGAGCAACCACGTGGGCGCCGGCCGGGACTTAATCCGCGCAGAGAATGGCTTTGTCTTTCCGTGCGGGAATATTAGCGCGCTCGCCGGAATTCTTCGGCAGATTGCAGGAAACGCTCAGCGGCTTGAGGAGATGAGCAAGTCTTCGCAAATCATCCTCGAGAAATGGTCTCCCTAGCAGCATATCGAGGCCTATGTCGAAGCGCTCAATCGCGTCGCTGTCGCCCGAGGCGCAGGGTAAATTACTTCCGCAAGGAGACAGTCATTCTGGGTAAGAGCAGCGCGCTCGCAAAGCGAGCGAGCAGCAGTGTTACCGGCCAGGAGCGGGTCTGCATGTCTTTCGAAGGCACTATACTGCGAAAGCGGCGCAGCTTGCCGTGACCGGCCTGGGTCGAGCCCGGAACCAAGCTCCAAGGAACATGATCGGCATAGGGGTGGGAGGGGGCTTGGGACCGTCCGGGAAATTCAAGTTTTGCGGTCCGCTGGCAGCGTCTTGTTCATGAGAAGATTCATCAAATCGGCGTACCACCAAGAGCGGATTCGAACACTCTGAAAGTGCGCTCCCCCGGAGACGGTACCCGAAGCATGTGGAATGCCCAGTCAGACCTTGTCCACTCGAGAACGGCTAAGGCGGTCGCGCTGGCGATCGCCTGCATGGGGCTCGCATGGGTACTCTCACGCTGGATCGTAGCTGAAAACTCACGTGATCTGATTTTTGTGGGCATCGCGGCGATCGGAATTCCGCTGTTCATTGCCGTCTTGAACGACTGGAGGAGAGGTCTTTACGCTTTTCTGGTCTGGCTCGTCTTCGAGGATCTGATTCGTAAGTTCCTGGGCAACAACCTCGCCATGTTTTTCGCCAAGGACACGATCATTGGCGTCACTTACCTGGGTATGCTTGTTGCGCTGCGGCAGCGCAAGTTTCTGACTTTTCGACCGCCGTTTCTCCTTTGGCTCAGCATCTTTGTGTGGGTGGGCGTCTTGCAGGTCCTCAACCCAAACTCGCCCAGCATTCTTTACGGGCTACTCGGGTTGAAGCTTTATTTCTACTACGTACCCCTTATGTTCGCTGGATACGCGTTGCTCCAAACCGAGGACGACCTGTATAAATTTCTGACGGTCAATCTTTGGATCGGTTTGGTTGTATCCGCTCTGGGTGTGGCGCAATCCATCCTGGGACTGGAATTCCTGAGCCCTTCCCGTGCCGACCTGGCGCCGGAACTTCGCGATCTAGGACACGAAATCCGCGAGTCTCCCATCACGCACCTACGGGTGGAACGGATCACTTCCATCTTCGTCAGTGACGGCCGCTTCGGTGAATTCCTGACCCTCTTTTTTCTGTTGGGGTTTGGCGCAGCGGCTTACTTTTTGCTGCGAGGCAAGCGCGGCCGCGTGCTCGTCTTTCCCGCCGTAGGCGTCATCGTTCTGGCAACTGTAATGACCGGGCAGCGCGGGCCTTTTGTTTACCTGATTGCGAATACGCTGGTTCTTTTTGTCGCGTTGTTTTGGGGTGCGCCCCGGAAAAAGCGCCAGATCTTCCGCATCGGGAAAGTAGTTCGGAAAGCGGTCATTTTTGCCGCGGTGGCCATCCTGTTGATGGTGGCGTTTTATCCGGACGTCATTCGCGCCCGCTGGGCCATGTATACAGAAACTCTTTCGCCGGAAAGCTCGGCTTCAGACCTTGGCCTCCGCGTCTGGGATTATCCCGAAAAGAACCTGGAATCGGTCTTTTCACAAGCAAACTGGGAACTCGGAAATGGCATCGGGACGGCATCATTAGGCGTTCAGTATGTCAGCAAGGTGCTTGGAAAGCCGCCGCTGCCGATCGGCTCCGAGAGTGGTTTTGGAACCCTGATCCTCGAATTTGGGATCATCGGTCCGTTCCTATGGATGGCGTGGTCAGTCAGCTTGCTGCTGGCCGCGTGGAAGGTTGTGCGCCGGTTAAAGCGGACGTCTCTATTTCCGATTGGCTTTGTGTTTTTCTGGTATGAGGTATATCTCATTCTAATATGTATGTTCTATGCGCTAGTCGCTTACGAGAACTATCTGATGAATGCATACCTGTGGCTGACGGTGGGCATGCTGTTCCGGTTGCCGCGCTTGTTGGCAGAAAAACAGAAGGATGAAAACCAACCCCTCCCAGCCGTCGGCCATTAAGCCGCGCCTGATGGTCGTGTCTCCGTTCATAGACAAAAGCCACGGGACTGAGCGCGTGGTGGCGGAGCAAATTGAGCGACTTTCGAAGGAATGCGAAATCCGTCTTTACAGTGAACGACTGGAGGATCTCGGTCCCCGCACAAATCGTTTGGCATCGAGTCCATATTCCTCCAGGACCGCATCTCTTCCGATATCTGGTGGTTTGTCCCGGAAAGAGGTGAGTCGGGACGGCTCGTCTCATTCCCCCTCAGTGCTCAATACATGATGCGAGTGCGACCTCTCAAGGAGAGTGCCGACGAGAAGATTGATTGCGCGCATCAAGAGTAGAAAAGGAAGCTGATTCGAGAAGCGGAGAAAATTTGTTTAGGCCCAAAAACTACGAAGGACTCCTAGTCCTAATATTCCTCTGCACACTGCCACTCAGCAATCCTTGGGTGCGAGGCGACGGTGTGGGCTACTACGCATTTGCCAGGTCGCTGCTCATCGAACACCGGTTGGACTTCACAAAGGACTGGTTAGCGGCCAACACAAGTTTCCGGATGGGCCGGATTGACGCGGAGGGGCACATTGCCCCCGAGGAATACACCGCCACCGGCCACCTGGACAACCACTTCTCTGTGGGACCTGCTATTCTGTGGTCACCGTTTCTAATAATGGCGCATCTGGGGGTGCTTGTATACGACCGCCTCGGTGGTCACGTTCCCGCTGACGGGTACTCCACGCCCTACGTTCTTATGATGGCATTCGCAACCGCGTTATACGGTTTTCTCGCTCTTGTCATATCGTTCCGTCTGGCCCGAAAATATGTTCCGGAGCACTGGGCTTTCCTCGCCACTTTGGGCATCTGGTTTGGGAGTTCACTTCCTGTTTACATGTACTTCAATCCGTCGTGGTCCCACATACATTCGGCGTTTATCGTCGCGCTTTTTTTCTGGTATTGGGGGCGCACGCGTGAGACGCGCACGTGGATGCAATGGGTGGTCCTTGGGGCGCTCGGCGGACTTATGGTAAATATCTACTACGTGAACATGGTTGTACTTCTGCTGCCGCTCTTCGAGTCGCTCGCAGGCTACGGAGCGGCGTTGAAAGGAGGCGCGAGGGAACCAGCCGGCCGCCTGTTTTTCAAGAACGTCGTTTTTGCCACGGCCGTCCTTGTGGCATTCTCACCTACGCTGATCACAAAGAAAATCATCTACGGCGGCTATTTGAACTTTGGGTACAGCGAGCCCTGGTATTGGAATTCGCCGGCGCTGCTGAAGGTATCTTTCTCAAGCGATCACGGGCTGTTCAGCTGGACGCCTTTAGTGATTCTGTCTATCGCCGGGCTTTTCGCGCTCCGGAAGTACGACCGGGTCCTATCTCTCTATTCACTGGGTGTTTTCGCGGCATTTCTCTACATCATCGGATGCTACGCAAACTGGGACGGCCTTTCTTCTTTTGGGAACCGCTTCTTTATCTCGCTGACGCCCCTGTTTATCCTAGGTCTCGCGGCGGGTTTCGACTGGCTCTCCCGCGCGTGGCAGGAACGTCGCGCAGCCATTCTCGCCTCGAGCGCGACGGCCGTCCTGATCCTGTGGAACCTGGGCCTCATCTTCCAATGGGGCACGCACCTGATCCCTGCGCGCGGACCGATCTCCTGGCGCGAAGCAGCTTATAACCAGGTTGCCGTTGTTCCTGTGCAGGCAGCATCGACGGTGAAAGTCTATTTGACGCGCCGGAAACAATGGATGGAGCATATCGAACAAGAAGACGTGAATCAGCTCAAGCATCTCCTCTGTACGCAGCATCAACGGTGAAAGTCCAGTATCTGCTGGCCGCAGCGAGCAGCTTGCACAATTCGCGGCTGCGGATTCTTGTCGTCGGGAACGACACTGCCGCACCCTACCAGGGCATGATTCAGGAGTCCGGGCTTGGCGGGCAGGTATCTTTTCTGCCTTTGCGTTCCGACGTCGAGTATTACTATGCCGCGGCGGATATC
>Ga0182024_10010751_pt1 | contig 18594 bp, 11 predicted proteins | sample P32metaG_FD_120480 | JGI IMG/M metagenome (GOLD analysis project Ga0182024, IMG submission 120480) | Permafrost microbial communities from Stordalen Mire, Sweden - P3-2 metaG (Illumina Assembly) | ecosystem: Environmental > Terrestrial > Soil > Wetlands > Permafrost | place: Sweden: Stordalen... | reverse complement strand
ATCTTGGTTTTCTCGGTAATCGCCGCCGCCAGCGCTTTAAGATCGTAATGCCAGTCGCGATACGGCACCGTCCGATACGCCACCCCGCGCGATTTCGCCAGCACCTGGAACCCGATGAAAGCGGATTCGGTGGTCAGCACCTCGTCGTCATCACACAGGAACGCGCGGATGATATTCGACATGATGCCATCCGACCCGGTGCCCGCGATTACGTTGGCGACTTTTACACGAAATCTTGCCGCCAACCGCTCCCGCATGTCAAGCCCGCCGTTCGGATAATAATTAATATTGCCGGCAGCCGCCCGAATCGCCTCCACCGCGAGCGGCGACGGACCCAACGGATTCTCGTTCGAAGCCAGCTTGGCGACCTTCGAAACTCTGTACGTCTTTTTTACTTCATCGATACTGCGTCCCGGCTCGTAAGCCCTTAGGGATGCAATATATGGAGGCACCAACGGCATGCCATAACATCATAGCACCACCCTAAAGTGGTTGCTACCAGGTTGGGCAGGTCCCCGACCTGCCAATCTTAGAAAACCAGCCGCACCGAAAACTGCACCGACCTCGCCGGCAACTGATTCGTGATCCCCACCAGCGGCGCCCCGAATCCCGCCCCCGCCGTCGCGCCGTTGCCGTAGGTGCCGCTATACCCCACAAAATTCGCGTGATTCAAGGCGTTGAACGCCTCGATTCTCAAATTCAGGTGCAGGCGTTCCTCCCATAAATCAAACGCCCGCTCCAGAAACGGCGACACGTCGTAAATCGGCCGACCATGCCCCACGTTGCGACCGACCACCACTCCGTTTATCACCGGCCGATCCGTGGTCGCCCCCGTGTCGCCGCTATTCGTCACACCAGTCGTGTAGTTGTAAGGCAGGCCGCTGCCGAACGTCCCGATCCCGCCAAAATTGATCTTCCAGGGCAGCCGGTAAATCCCGCTCAGCACAAATCTTTGCCGCTGATCGAAAATCGCATTCCCGTTTTCGACCTTCCCCGTAAAATTCGGATCGTTCGGATTCTGCGACGGCAAATCGGGATCGACATTATCAATCGCATGCGACCACACGTAGCTCGCCAGCACCGTCAACCGCTGGCTGAACTGATGACTCAGGTTCACATCCAGCGCATCGTAATACGCGTATCCATCGTTCACATCGCTCTGGATCACCGAATACGGCGGCTGTGGATTGGTCGTCGCGTTCGGATTGCAAACCATTCCATTCTGCTGATACCACCAGATCCAGTACGGCCGCGTGCAGTTCGCCGCCTGCGCCGTACGCACCTGGCCCGGCGCCGTCCGCACAAATGGTGCCGGCGGATCCACATCCAGCGGCCGGTTGATTCGCAGCGTATGCGAGCCAACGTAATCCACCTTCAGCACCCACGACGACGCCAGCCGCCGCTCGATCCCAAACGTCCACTGCTCGGAATAAGGATTCAGCAACTGGCCCTGATACCCGACCAGCGTCGACGTCGGGAAAAATTGATTCAAGTACGAGCTATCCCCTGGGCGAATGTACAAACTCCGCAGCGGCGCCTGCGCCCCCGCTGGAAATGCCGGCAGCGGGACCGCTGTGACGCTGGTCGGGAACCCGATCTGTCCCGGCGCAGCGCTGTAATTGAACACCCCGGTCGGCCCGGTGAGCGCGTAATTCGCTTCGGAATTATCCACGATCTGCGAATAGTAAATTCCGAATCCGCCGCGAATCACCGTTTTTCCGTCGCCGCGCACGTTATACGCGAACCCTACACGCGGCGCGAATCCCAGCCGCGAATCGGTGAACGTCTGCTGCTCGTATCGCAGCCCCAGGTTCAGCGTCAGATCCTGCCGGATCTTGTAATCGTCTTGTACGAACAGCGCCCACAACGTATCGTTCACCGTGTAATTGGCGTTCCCGTAGCTCTGCGTGTAAGTCTGCACATTGTTCAGAACACCCAGATACGCTGGACTCTCGCAGAATGACAGTGCCTGCGTGCACGCCTTATAAGTGAACTGCCCCAGGTAAATCGGGCCACCGAACTCTTTACTATCGCCGCCGGTGTGCGCCACGATCGCGTCGCCTCCGAACCGGATCTGGTGCTTCCCCCACGACGCCGACAGCGTATCGTTCACCTGATATTGCCGGTTCATCAGCAGCGCCGATTGCGAAGTGCCGCTGGTAAACGTCCCGCCCGTCGAAATCGGCACCACGTATTGCGTCCCGTAAATCGACGGAATAAATTCCGTAATCGGCGAGGCCAGCTGGAACTGCACCCGCACATTATTCAGCAGCGTCGGCGTCAGAATCGCCGTCTCGCCCAGCTCATTCGAATAGGTCCTCCGATAAAACACCCGATCGACGCTCGGCAGACTGTTCCCTCCTACGATCCCGTTCGGATTGGTGTCATGGAACCCGTCGATATCGCCGCGATAAAAAATATTGTTGCGATCGTTGATCTGATGATCCAGGCGCGCATATCCCAGCCAGCCGCGATAATGGCCCACGAAGCTCCCCGGCGCGACCGGCGAAATAATCGGCGACGCGCGATCCTCCCGGCTGTACTCGCCCGCCACGAAGAAATGCGTCTTCTCCGTAATCGGCCCGCCCAGCGCCACCGCCGATTGCCCCAGCGTGTCGCTGGTAATGTCGTTCCCGCTCGCCGCGTTCGACGAGCTGAACCCGGAAAGCGCCGCTTCCGTCGCCGCCGGCCGCCACAACTCCATCACCTCGCCATGCAGTTTGTTCCCGCCCGACTTGGTCACGATGTTCACCGCGCTCCCGGTGCTGCCCCCGTACTCCGCCGAAAACGCATTTTCGAGAATGGTCATTTCCTGCACCGCGGTCACCGGAATATTGCTGAACAGCGTCTGCCGTCCCCAGCTATCGTTGTCCGTGCTGCCGTCCACTTCGAACCACGCCTGCCGCCGCCCCGCGCCGTTAGTGGTGAACAAATCCTGGTTCATGAACACATCGCCCTGGTTGATCGCCGGCCGGTTCGCCGCGTTCAACAGCGGCAGATAGGTGATGCGCTCATTCAGCAGCGGCATCTCCTCGGCTTGCTGGGCACTGATCCGATCGCCCAGTTGCGGGGAATCCGCGCGAACTTCTCCCGCGACCCCGGTCACCGTCACCTGCGCCTGCGACCCCGCGACGTTCAATTGAAGATTCACTTCGGCGGCGATCCCCCCCAGCAGTGTCAGATCGTTCAGGTGCGCGTCCGCAAATCCCGATTTATTCGCGGTAATCGCATAAACGCCCGCGATCGGCAACCCACCGATCGAAAAATTTCCCGAATCGTCGGTCTGCCCAGTTCGCTCCGGCCCGCCGAGCGAATTCGTCACCTTCACCTGCACTCCTCCCACCGGGGAGTGCGTCTGATCCGTAATGTGTCCATGAATCGCCGCCGTATCGGGCGTCTGACCGAAAATCGCGGTGGAAAAAACCAGCAGCGAGACCCATGTGCGCATGGTATTCAGCCTACGCAACGCCCGCCCGCTACTACCATAGATAGTTGTGCTCCAGAAATATGGTTAGCATTGTGGCGCATGCCCTCTTGCGTGCCATGACGAGACCGTCTCGACACCTCCTGTATTCCCAGTAAAGGATCGACAATAGTGTCGACCGTCGGCCAAAGGGCGCTTCATTTGAGGCGCAACCGTTAAGGAGTGACCCACCAAATTGTCGGTACCACTGCTCCGGGCAGCGAGTGCACCAATTTCGGCAGTCCGATCAGCCTCTCGCCAAGCCCTTTTCCCCGTGGATATCGCGGAGTTCCTTCAGCGACCAATGGAGCGTAGAAACGCCGTAAAAGGTCGTAAAAGGGCAAAATCGGCCCGGTATTGCGCATTATTTGCGCGAATATTCCTCGCCATTTTCTTGTTTTTGGAAATTCCCAATCTGCGGTCGGTATTTGCGGCTTTACCCTCCTCCTGTTACAAGTCGATACCGATAGACAAGTATCGGAACACGGCATGGCCAGAGCACAGCATGGAACCGTCGCCGGAGATGCACGCGACGTGCGTCAGCCGGGGTGCTTCGACGATTTTCATTGCATCGGCGCCGATTGTGAGGATACCTGTTGCGCCGGCTGGGGAGTGCCAGTCGATCGGGAAACCTACGAGAAATATCTGAATCTATCGGACCATCAGATTTCCGGCAGGCCGCTCAACAGCCTCGTCCAGATCAATCCCAGCTCCACTTCCGATAGCGATTACGCAAAGCTTTGCCTGAACGATGCAACGTGCCCCATCCTTCAGGGGAACCTTTGCGGCGTTCAGCAGACCTTGGGAGAGGCTTACCTTCCCGATCTCTGCAGCAAGTATCCGCGAATTTTGAACGTGATTGGGGGAACGGTGGAGCGATCTCTCGATTTGTCTTGTCCAGAAGCGGCTCGACTGGTTCTCGGCGATCCGGATTCGATGGTTTTTCAGGAGCGCGTGGAGGAACGCCTGCCTTATCGCGCCGGTGCTTTAAACTTCATCGCGAGCGACCCGGAACATCAATTGCACCAGGTTCGAGCCGTCCTCATTGGATTGATCAAAGACCGTTCCGTTCCTTTATGGCAGCGGATCGTATCCCTGGGCGGCGCAGTAGACCGGATCGCCGACGTCGACACGGCTGAAGCCGCTGCCGTCCTGAAGGGCCATATGAGTCACGAGACTCTCCCCGTTCCGCGGCCGGATTCGGTATTCCAGCTGGAAACCATGCTGGAGTTGATCGTCGCCCGAATTGGAAGTGACTATACTTCCCCCCGATTCCTGGCCTGCTACCGCGATTTCATGGTCGGCCTGGACTGGACTCCTGAATCCAGCATGGAAGAACTGGCGGCTCGTTACGATCGCTCCTCCGAGCGATACTTCCTTCGGTTTGTGAAACGCCACGAGCACTTCTTTGAAAATTTCTTGATCAGCTACATGTTCAGAACGGTCTTTCCCTATCGCTCAAAACTCGCCGGCCGGAAGTTCGCGATCGACTGCAGTACGGAGTCGATGAAGCACTCCTTTGTTCTTCTGGTAGTCCACTACGCCATCATCCGAACCGTGCTGATCGGCATGGCGGCGCTGCATAAGGACAATCTGAGCATGCAGCACGCCGTCATGCTGGTGCAATCGTATTCAAAAGCATTTCTGCACAGCACCGCCTTCGAGGCGTCCGCCGTCGAATACCTGAACAAAACCATCGGAGATCCTATGCGCAAGGTCGCGGAGCTGATTCTTTCCGCCCACGATCTTCCGGTGACGGCTCTTTAATCGTCGACCCGGGGGACGCCGCGTTAAGAGCTGTTTCAGCTCCACCAGAACCAGTTCGAACGGAATGGGCGCGTTCTTCGCGCCTTTGGGAAGGACGATCATGCTTGCGTGCGATTTCGGATGTGATATAAGAGCTTTCGATTCCCGCGTTCCGCGGCATTAGCCAGCTTGGGGGTTACCGCAATCGTTAAAACGGGTATTCCCGACGGTCGGGCAACGGCGAGGTGAAAGACGTGAATCCAGCCCGCAAGAAAAAGGCGACAAGAGGTTGTTCCGGATTGGTCGCCGTTGCTCTTGTTGTCCTGGCCGCAGGCGCCATGATCGGTTGGCCGATTTATCTGGACGCCCGCGGAACCGCCACGCCTGGCGTGATTATCGAAAAGCGTGAGACCGTCCGCACCGAGTACGGCGAGTGGTTCCGGCACTTCGAAGTGACGGCGGCTTATTCCGTTCCAGGCCAGCCGGTCCAGCACCGAGCCATGTGCGATGTGGATGAGAAGACATATGACTCTCTTCACAAGGGGAACACGGTTGTTGTTCACTATTTCCGCGATCTGCTTAGTCAGCCCTTTCTCCCTGCGACTCGCCTGTCTCCCTGCACCACGATGGCCGCGATCAGCCTGAATCCATCGAGCGCCCGGAATTTGGTCGTGTCCTTCGTCGCTCTCTTGGTAATTCTTCTTCTCTGGAAGATGCGAATCCGTTTTACAGCGTGGCTTTTTCTGCTGTGGCTCGGCTTGGCATTTGCTCTCCTTGTGCTGCCGAAGACTGAACCGGAGCCTCAGCAACCGGTGGCGGCCACGGCTACGATAGACCGCATTGACACCATTGACACTCTGGGCCAAGGCGCCAACAGCGAAGGCATCCCGCTCCTGCGTCCTTACCAGGTCGTGCTGCTGAAATTCGTGCCGCCGGGAATGGATACGCCAGTGACCGCGATCGACAAAATTGACGAAGACAGCGTGCCGGATCTGAAAGAAGGACAAAGCGTGGCGATCGTCTACGACGCGGCCCACCCTCGAATCGCAAGTCTCAAAGAAGGTACACGGCGATTCCCCATGCAAGCTCTAACCACGGTGGTCCTGTGTTGTTTCGGGTTGATCATCATCGGTGCCGCCGGTGTGGCGATTCGCCGGCTTTTTCGCCCCATACCCTGAAAATCTAACGCTGCTCTAAAGCATCGCGCGTTCGCAAACTTGCGAGCGCACTCCACGCGTATCGACGGGCTTTATGAAGTGGGCTCCACGTGACTTTATTAGGACGTGAAGCTAGTTGTCCGCGCTCAGCGGAGCGATGTGATCGATGACCAGCACCATCATCGGATGTCTCTGGCCGCCCTCTAGGTGCAAGCCGAGCTGCTTCTCCACTGCTTCAAAAAAGGTCGTTCCGCCGCTCGGATCGGAGGCCGTATCCGGTTGCCCGGTTTCTGCCCGCTTCGATGAGCTTAGCGCTCCGCGGGGCGTCCAGGTGATCGCGAAATCGTAAGAGCCCTTGAGATTCGTCAGATCGAACACAGGATGATCCACGTAGCCGCCGGCTGTTCGATGCATGGCCTCGGCCAGCTGCGTTATCGTCGTGTTCTGACATGTATAGGTGATCGCAGGCAGGGCCGCGCTGCCCGAGCCGGCTTGTCCCATGGAGGGTGTGCAATTTGATCGCGTCGATGGATCGGCTTCCTTCAGCTTCGCGCCGCGTTTCGCCACAGTCAGTGTCCAGACCTTTACGGGTTGCTGCTCTTCGTGGGTTTTAATATTGAAGCGCTCAATCAAGAGCGAACGAAGCATTACCTTCAGATCATCGAAGGCCGGCGGCTTCTCCCCGGGAAGAATCGCCGTCTTGGCGATAATGTCATAAGCGTCCGCTTCGGCCCACTTGGGAAGACCGACGACGCGATCGTTGTCGAAATCGAAGTTCCAGGCGATCGTGATCAGGTCCGCCAGTTTAAGATTTTCGACCTCGATCCGCCCTCCCGGTTTCGGCTGGATTCGCTTCATCTGGCCGCCCGACTTGTTGACCTTGATCGTTGCCGCTTCAAACTCCGTGGTTGGAGCGGGAATCTTTTTGATCGCTTCCGCATCGTTCGGCGTACTCGGACAGGCAACCATGATCATCTGCGGCGGACCCTGGCTGAAGTCCGGCTTGCAGCTGGTGTTCGGGATTGTGCCGGACTCCTGAAACTGCACGCCGCGCTTGTTCACGGTCATCGCGTAAACGGTCAGTTCCTTCTGATCGTTGTGGACCCTCAGCTTGAACCGGTCCGCCAGGAGAGCGCGAAGCATTGCCGCGCGATCTGCCTCGGTCGAATTTGAGGACGTTTTCGCGATCACGTCAAAACGATCCGTATCGAGCCAGGTCGGACCACCGCTGACGCTTTCGCCGTCGATGTTCCACGCCGTCTTAATCAGATCCACCATGGTCGCGTTTTTCATCTGATAACGGCCGGTCGGCAGGAAACCGACATCGAGGAACGGCATGGTCACCTTGGGACTGACATGCACATCGGCGGCTTCAAACGCGGGCGCGTCGGACTGCGCCGGCGCGAGAAAAGGGACCAGAATCGCCATCGCAACTGACCGTTTCATCAGCGAACCTCCTAAAACGGCACAAATTCGAACTTTCCTGGTGTAGCGATGGACGCTAAACCGCGCCAAAAGGTACAAACAATTTACGAAAATTCACAGCGTTGCGCTTTGTCCGGGCGTGACTCAATCGCCGATCATCGGCCTCTGGCTGAACAGAAACCCGCGCGGTCCTTTCCATTCCTGGCGCCGGTTCTCGATCCAGGTCTTGAGCCGCGCTGCCGGCACGCGACTAATGCGGCCGTCCGCAACAACCTCGAAGTGCGTGGAAGTGGTCGGGATTGGAAAGACACAGCCCGGATTGGCGCGCACGTGCGTTAGGGAGAGATGCGCGGGGTCGTATAAACTGTCGGCAAAGCCAGGCTGTACTGCTTGCCCTGGCGATCTAGGAGGGTGACATTGCACCATTTGCGCATACTATCCACGCTGATGCAGCCCCTAAACAGCCGATAATGGTGGCATCAGCCTGGTGGAATTTGCTAAACGCAAATTGGATTCGATTTCGATGGTTCCCGTTTTTTGAAAGGCTTCATTTTTTGTTCGGGGCGGCGCATGGGAGCACGTGAACCCATAGCCCCGGATTGACAGGAACCCCATTCACGTAGATGCTCCAATGAAGGTGCGGCGCGGTCGATCTTCCGCTCGAACCGACATAGCCGATCACATCGCCCGGTTTCACGACCGCCCCTTCAGTCGTCGCGAATTTCGACATGTGAAGGTAAATTGATTCGACTCCCTGGCCGTGATCGATGGCGACTGTGCCGCCGTGAAGGTTGTACTGCCGCACGATTTTCACAACACCACCGGTGATCGCTCGAATGGGACCGCCGGACGGTGAACGCTGATCGAATCCCGCATGATAGTCCCCCGTCGGCTTCCCGTTGTGAAGCCGCCGCACGCCAAAGGGCGAAGTGAGGCAGCCGGAGACCGGCATTTCCAGAGGTTCCGTCCAGTAGCGAACGTCGGAAACGGTGTTGCGGAAGGTGGCGACCGCGTCCGCTTCTCCGGGAGAGGCCTTCAACTCCGTAAGTTTCTTACTAAGGATAATGTTCTGCTTCGGGAAATGAGCGTCCCACACTGTTATAGTCGCGCTGCGGACCGCCACTCCGTTGTCGTCGAGTATCTGAAGCTGATAAGTACCGGGCTTGTCGTTCACCGGGACCGGCATGAGACCGAGCGTCGTGCCATCCGTTTGCGGAAACAGCCGAATCGTGCGCTCGTTCATTCGAGCTGTTCGGTCGCGCAGCGAACCGTGAACGTGGATCACGTCTCCCTGAGCCAGTGTCAGCGGCGTTACCTCATGGGTTTGTGCCCACAGCCCGGAAGCCACGGCGAGCATCAACAATCGAACCACTCATCCAGGATAGGCCCGAGCATCGCGTCTTTGCTGAGATCCCCGAATCCTAACCGTGACCGTCCAAAATCACCACTATTGGGGGCCCTTGCTGGTCGATCGGCGACCTGTGATCGTAAGAATATGACTGCAGTAGCGGTGTGGGCGACGCGAGGACGGCTAATCCCGCGCGGTTCTGCGCCCAGAATTACACTTCCGGCACGTTGCGCAGCTGCATCCACGCAACCGTTCAAGATGACTATGCCATCTTGCATGGGGGCAGGATTACCGCTTTTGATGCATTTCTGGTAACGAAACGGAATCCAGCGCCAACGCGCGCGGCGGCTGTGGCTAACCAAGCATCACCCCGATAAGTCGGCCAACGCGGGACGGATCCGCCCGCGAACCCGACGGACGAAAATGCACGTCAGCCATTCCGCTTCCGCGCAGACATTTTAAGGCGCACAATTTTTTTTAAAAAAATAGAGATGCCTTACAGCGAATTGCGCAGTTGCTTGCGGGGCGGCTGGCACCGGAACCCGCGTGATTCTCAGCCTTCCCGTCGCGCGCACCGCGATATCCACCGGACGTGGCTTCCCCATCCGGCATGTTCTAAATCTTATACGCAATTCTGTTAGTCTGTTGGGGCATGAAGCTCCTTCTGATCTTCGTCGCCATCGCCGCGCTGGCCCAGGATATTCCCGATCTGACTCCCGCCGAAAAGCAGTTTCAGGACTCGATGGTCAACGTGAAACTGGTCGGCTATTACACCCTCGGCGACAGCTCCGAGCTCCACGACGACGCCTATGTCGTCGAGCGCGTAACGAAAATAAAGGAAGACACCTGGAAATTCGAAGCCCACATCCAATTCAACAAGAAGGATGTGAAACTCGCCATGAACCTCCCCGTAAAATTCGCCGGCGACACACCGGTAATCTCGCTGACGAATTTCGGCGTCCCCGGCTTCGGCTCCTTCACCGCGCGGGTGGTGATGTATAACGGCACTTACGCCGGCACGTGGAGCGGCGCGGGCGCGGGCCATGGCGGAACCCTGTTCGGAAAAATCGTTAAGAACGAATCTCAGTAATCTTTTTTCTTTAACTTCACCAGTCATTTACCACTTCATCCGGACCCTCGCGCGATCGGCTCTGCCCTATCTTTAAGGCGCAGAGATCGTACGCTCTCCATCAGAGAGTCGATTCCACAGAGCGGGCGTGCTAGCCTCCGCGTGCGACGTGTTTGGGTGATGGATGTTTGCCTGTACACCACAGGCCCCGTTTTCGTTGCGGTGCTAATTCAATGGACGCCGGGCCGTGGGCGTAATTGCGGTTTTGAGGAGCTCCTCTACAATGAAACGAGATGCCGGAACTGCCCGATATCGCGGTTTACCTCGAAGCGCTCGAAACCCGCATTCTCGGGCACACGCTCGAGCAAGTCCAGGTCGCCGGACCATTTTTACTCCGTACCGCCGACCCACCGGTTGACGCCGCGTCCGGCCGAAAGGTCGTTGCCTTGCGCCGCGTCGGAAAGCGCATTGCCATTGGTGTCGATAACGACATCTGGCTGGTTCTGCACCTGATGATCGCCGGCCGTCTGCATTGGACCACGCAACGGAAAATTCCCGACGGCCGCCGCACCCTCGTTGCGTTCGACTTCGATTCCGGCACCCTCACGCTCACCGAGGCCGGCTCGCAGAAACGGGCGTCGCTTCACATCGTCAAAGGCGAAGCCGGAGTCGAAGCTCTGGACCCTGGTGGCATCGATGTTTTCAAGGCGTCGACGAAACAATTCGCCGCTGCGCTCACCGCGGAAAATCACACGCTAAAACGCGCGCTTACCGACCCGCGAACGTTCAGCGGAATCGGCAACGCCTATTCCGATGAAATCCTGCATCGCGCGCAGCTCTCGCCGATCTTGCTCACGCAGCGCATGACCGCCGAAGAGCTCGCGCAATTGCATGCCGCCGTTCGCGACACGCTGCTCGACTGGACCAACCGCCTGCGCCAGGAATCCGCCGGTAAATTCCCCGAAAAAGTGACCGCCTTTCGCGAAGGCATGGCGGTGCATGGACGCTACGGCCAGCCCTGCCCGCGATGCGGAGCGAAAGTACAGCGCATCCGCTATGCCTCGAATGAAACGAATTATTGCGCCCGCTGCCAGACCGCGGGCAAACTGCTCGCTGACCGGGGCCTCAGCCGCCTGCTCCGCGAAGACTGGCCGCGAACGCTCGAAGAATTAGAGGATCGGAAAAAGTGAGATAGAAAGAATACGAAGATCCCCCGCGCTATACTTGCTGAGGCATTCGAGCGGAAGAAAGGCGGCTTCGGAAACAGCGATGCGATTGACTCTGCAAAGCCAGCGAAAGGGAGACGTGGTGATTATCCGCTGCAAGGGGCGCATTTTGCTCGGCGCCGAGGTCGACGCCCTTCAGGCCGAAGTGGATAAACAAACCAAGATTGCCGGCTCGGACGTCTACGACGTGACGCAGGTAGTGCTTCAATTGGCTGAGGCGGAATACATCGACAGCTCCGGACTAGGAGCCTTGGTTCGTCTGCACGGAGTGCTGCGCGCCGCTGGCGGCGGATTGAACCTCTGCGAGTTGTCGCCGACGATTCTCAAAACGATCGAAATCACGAATCTCGAAGTTTTGTTTCCCCCCTACGCTTCGGAGGCGCAGGCGATCGACGCATTTTCAGATGCGCCGAGCACTCCCGGCGAGTTTGATGGATCCTCGAAAATCACCATTGTGTGTGTAGACACTTCGAAGGACCTGTTGGCCGGGCTGAGCGCGCTGCTGACCGGCTCAGGTTATGCGGTTTTCACCACGCGCTATGTCGGCGAAGCCGCGACTCTGGTGAATGCCACCAGACCCAAGATATTGATTTGTGGCCCGGGGATGATGGCCGTGCCAACCGGTCCGGAAGTAATTGAGAAGATCCGCAAAAGTAGTGGAACCGTAAAAATCATGCATCTCCCCTCCGACTTTCCTGTCGCCGAGGCAGGCCAGGCGGGACAAGATCTGGTGTCTCAGGTCCGGGTCCTCCTTGCGGATTAAAGGCTTTCGAGAACCCCATCGCGGACGGTCACGGCTTCCCAGTGGGATCGTGGAGGGTTTAGAGACGTTCGCCTGTCATCTATCGTCTAATAACAGCATGAAACGGGCCCTCGTAACCATCTTCGCGATCTCGGCGGCCTTCGGTGCCGATCCCGAATGGCCTTCCTTCCGCGGACCTTCCTCTAACCCTGCCGCGACCAACGCCAACCTTCCCGAAAAATGGTCGACCACTCAAAACATCGAATGGACAGCGACCATCCCCGGCCTCGGGTGGTCTTCTCCCATCGTCAGCGGCCATAGCATCTTCGTCACCAGCGTCACCACCGATGGCCAGGCCAAACAGCCGCAAAAAGGAACCGAGTACTCGAATGAATACGTCGTGGAACTGATGAAGCAAGGTCTCAGCAAGAAGGAAGTTCTCGATCGCCTCAACGCCCGCGACTTCGAGCTCCCCACTGAAGTGTCGCTTCACTATTTCTTGTACTCCGTCGATCTCGACTCGGGAAAAATCAACTGGAAGCGCGAATTTTACGCCGGTCACCCGCCCGGAGGCCGCCATCGCAAGAACAGCTTCTGCTCGGAAACGCCGGTCACCGACGGCAAGCGGGTGTACGTTTACATCACCAACCTCGGCCTTTTCGCTTACGATCTCGACGGCCATCCGGCTTGGCACACGGAGCTGGAAAATTTTCCGACCATCCTCGATTTCGGCACCGCCTCCTCGCCCACGCTCCTGGGCGATCTGGTCATCATCGTGAACGACAATGAAAAGCAGCAATTCATTGCCGCCTTCGATAAGAGCAGCGGCAAGCAAGTCTGGCGCACGAATCGCACCGTCCACGTTGCCGGCTCCGATCGCCAGACCGGCTGGTCGACGCCGTATATATGGAAGAACGCCATACGCACCGAAATCGTCACCATCGGTCCCGGCCTCGCCATCAGCTACGATGCCGATGGCAAAGAGCTATGGCGAATCGGCGGAATGTCCGCCATGCCCATCCCCAGCCCCTTCGCTTACGACGGGCTCTTGTACATCAACGGCGGAACGGGCAAAGTGCTCGCCGCGATCAAGCCCGGCGCATCCGGCGACCTCACCACTCCGGACGGCGCCAAGCTCAACGAGTTCGTGGCCTGGCTCCAGCCCAAAGCCGGAACCTATTTGCCCACTGAACTCGCTTACAATGGCGGGATCTACGTGCTGACCAACAACGGAATCCTCACCCGTTTCGATGCGAAAACCGGCGCGCAGGATTATAAAGCCCGCATCGAAAACGGCGGCGACTTCACCTCATCGCCGTGGGGTTACAACGGCAAGATTTTTTGCATGAGCGAAGAGGGCAAGACCTACGTGATCGCTTCCGGCCAAAAATTCGAGATGCTGCACTCTAACGATCTCGACGAAATGGCGCTGGCCAGCCCGGCCCTGGTCGGCGACCGCCTGGTGCTGCGGACCGAGAATCATCTTTACTCCATCCGCAACAAAAACTGACAGAACCGCGCTCAAGGGCCGGCGTGCCGAACCTGGAAACTGTTTTTGCCGCGATGAACGCTGCTCTAAGACAATTACGATTCCGGATCGCATAAGCCCGCATTTCGCTCCAAGACGGTCAGCAGCGCCATAATTCGATCCGGGCGATCCTAAGCCGGTTATTGCGATCCGGGAATCAACTTGAGATAATTTTCCCGATTGAAGCCACCCTGGAGTGCCTATGATTTCAATGCTTCAAAAATCAATGATTTATACCGTCACCGCGAGCATGTCCGTGCCGCTCGCGGTCTTCGCGCAGGGAACGCTGGCCGATTATCAGAAGGCGCAGGATCTGCAGAGCAAAGCTAAGGGATTGGTCGTAAATGCGCCGGGAGCAATGACGTGGATTGGAGACTCCGATCACTTCTGGTATCCACGATCGGTGAAGAACGGTTTCGAATTCATGTTGGTGGACGCAACGAATTCGTCGAAGAAGCTGGCTTTCGACCATGAGAAACTTGCGGCGGCGATTTCGACGGCGACAGCCAAGAAGTACGCCGCTCACGCGCTGCCGTTCGCGCCGGCTACAGGCGGACGAGCGGGAGGGCGTGGCGCGGCCGATCCGCCGCAGACCGCGCCGCTTACGTTCCTGGATAACGAAAAATCGATTCAATTCGGGACCGGCGGATTTTTGTACAAATGCGACTTGACTCGTTACTCCTGCACGAAAGGCGATGCAATTCCGGCGAATCCGCCCGACGGGCGCGGCGGCGCACCGCTAGACGCGCAACTGAGCCCGGAGGGCCCAGGCGGCGATCCGGTTGACGGGATCGAGTATGAGCCGCCAGTTGCACAGCAGGACAACGCGACCAGGGTGAATGAGAGAAGTGACCAGCGCCCATGCGCCGAGCGGCCTCAGGACCGGCCGCCGAGTTTCGTGCGCGAAGAGAGACCGCGGGGCGTCGGTTTTGTTTTCCCGGGCCAGCGGCCCTTTGAGCCGGCTGAAGTGTGCACGTCATTCGACGGGAAATGGCAGGCGCTGATCGAAAACTACAACCTATTTATCAGGCCCCCCGGCAGCAGCGAATCCGGAATTCCTCTGAGCACGGACGGATCGGAGGGCAATTACTACACGTTCCGCACGATCGCGTGGTCGCCGGATTCGAAACAATTAGCCGTTTACAGAACGCGCCCCGGATACGATCGCCAGGTCCACTACATCGAATCGTCGCCGGCCGACCAAGTCCAGCCAAAGCACATGTCGATTTCTTATCGCAAGCCGGGCGATGCGCTGGATATCGCATGTCCGGTCCTGTTCGACGTCGCCAGCAAGAAGGAAATCGAGATCGATCACGTGCTGCTCCCGAATCCGTATAATCTCACCGCGCCGGTTTGGTGGAAGGATGACCGCGGGTTCACGTTCGAATATAACGAGCGCGGGCATCAGGTGTACCGGGTGATCGAGGTGGACGCACAGAGCGGTGCGGCGCGCACTCTCATCGAGGAGCGCAGCAAGACGTTTATTTATTACAACCTGCTCGGGCCGGGAATGTCGGCGGGGAGGCGATTCCGGCACGACGTAAATGACGGCAAGGAAATCATCTGGGCATCGGAACGCGACGGATGGGAGCATCTGTATCTCTATGACGGGATCACCGGGCAGGTCAGAAAGCAGATCACCAAGGGGAACTGGCTGGTCCGCAATGTCGATTTCGTCGACGACGACAAGCGCCAGATCTGGTTCGAAGCCGGAGAAACGATTCCGGGCCAGGATCCGTATTTCACGCAATACTACCGGATCAATTTTGACGGAACGGGGCTGACCAGGCTCACCGAGGCGGAGGGAACGCACACGGTCGTGTTTTCACAGGACCGCAAATATTACGTCGATACGTGGCAGCGGGTCGATTTGCCGCCCGTAGCGCAGCTTCGGCGAACGGAAGACCAGAAGTTGCTCATGGACCTCGATAAGGGCGACCCGTCGGCGCTGCTTGCTGCCGGATTCAGATATCCCGAAGTGTTTGTTGCCAAGGGACGCGACGGAGTCAGCGACATTTGGGGAATTATCATCCGGCCGACGAGTTTCGATCCGGCCAAAAAGTATCCGGTGATCGAGAATATTTACGCGGGGCCGCAGGGCTCGTTTGTTCCCAAGACATTCAGCGCCGTTTCCGCGGATCAGGCGCTCGCTGAACTCGGCTTTATCGTGGTGCACATCGACGGCATGGGCACCAGCAACCGTTCGAAAGCGTTTCATGATGTCGCCTGGAAGAACCTGGGCGATGCCGGATTCCCGGACCGGATTCTATGGCATAAAGCAGTGGCGGCGAAGTATCCCTGGTACGACATCACGCGCGTGGGTATTTTTGGAAACTCGGCGGGCGGGCAAAACTCGCTCGGGGGTGTACTGTTCTATCCGGATTTCTACAAGGTCGTCGTCACCAACAGCGGATGTCATGACAACCGCATGGATAAAATCTGGTGGAACGAGCAGTGGATGGGCTGGCCCATCGGTCCGCAATATGCGGCGTCCTCGAACGTCGATAACGCGTACCGTTTGCAGGGCAAGGCGCTGATCATCGTCGGCGAGCTCGACAGCAACGTCGATCCGTCATCGTCCATGCAGGTCGTGAACGCGTTGGTGAAGGCTCACAAGCATTTCGATATGCTTTACATCCCCGGACAGAATCACGGCGTGGGGATCCTGGCGAGCGAGCATTATCGCGACGATTATTTCGTCCACCACCTGCTGGGGGTGGAACCGCCGGATTGGAATCGAGTATCGCTCACCGCCGAACCTGACGGAAATCAATGACTCAGGTTGGCGCGATATTGTGAAGGCGGGAGCCGACGACGCGTTTGAACGTACGGGTCGGCAAAGCCGGGAAAAGAGCGCGAGCGCCGGATTCGAAGCTACGTGAAGACTCGAAAGATTCCCATCCAGAAGCGCAGGCAGGCGCGCGAGTCTGAAGTTTCTCGCACCCCTGTTCTAGTCACGTGCCTGCTGATCGGGCTCGCGATTCTGGCGGTCTATTCTCAGACCTTCGGTTACGGTTTCGTATCCTTCGATGACGGCACGTATGTGTACCAGAACCAGAGGATCACACCGGGCTTCTCACTTCCGGGCCTGGCATGGGCTTTCACTACGTTTTACGCTTCCAACTGGCATCCGCTCACCTGGATTTCCTACATGCTGGATTTGGAGTTGTTCGGGCTGAACCCGGGAGAACAGCACGCGGTGAATGTGTTTCTTCACCTGGGTTCGTCGATTTTGCTTTTCCTGGTTCTGGAACGGATGACCAGCCAGCGAGGGAGATCTGCCGTAGTGGCCGGGATTTTCGCGCTGCATCCGCTGCATGTGGAGTCCGTGGCATGGATCGCGGAGCGAAAGGATGTCCTGAGCACTTTTTTCGAGATGCTGACGCTGTGGTTGTATGTCCGATACACCGAGGACTCGAAACCGACCAGATACGCCTGGATGGTCGTGGCATTCGCACTCAGCCTGCTTTCGAAGCCGATGGCGGTCACCCTGCCGTTCGTGCTGGTCCTGCTGGATGTCTGGCCGCTGCGACGCCGGCGCCCACTCCTGGAAAAAGTCCCGCTACTCGCAATGTCGGCGGCCGCGAGCCTAGTCACCTGGCTGGCGCAGCGGAACACCGGCGCGATGACGACTCTGTCTCGTCTATCCTTCCCGGATCGGCTGGCGAATGCGCTCGAGGGCTATCTCCGTTATATCGAGAAGGCTTTGTGGCCGGCCGGCCTGGCGGTCCTCTACCCGATTCAGAAGCCGTCGCCACTGATGGTATTTGTGTCCGCGCTGATCTTGACGGGGATGACGGTGGCGGCCGTGTTGATGGTCCGGCGCCGCCCTTATCTGCTGATCGGATGGCTATGGTTCTTAGGAATGCTTGTGCCGGTCATCGGATTGGTCCAAGTGGGCTTCCAGTCCATCGCCGATCGGTACACCTATGTTCCGTTGGTGGGACTTTCGATCGCGCTGGTCTGGACCGTGAGCGAGACCGCGGGGCGCGTTCCTCGCCTGCGGCAACTCCTGCCGGCGGCGGCCGCACTCGCTCTGATCGCGCTGGGCGTTGAAACCTACCGGCAGACGCAATATTGGAAAGACAGCATTACGCTCTTCGAGCACACGGTCGCCGTGACTCGTGGCAATTACATCATCCACAACAACCTGGGCATCGATTTGCAAGCCGCCGGCCGCCTGGAAGAAGCAACCGAGCAGTTCCGTCTGGCCGTTGCGGCAGCGCCCGACTACAAAGACGCGCTGAACAGCCTGGGCGCAATTTTGGCCTATCGGGGGAACAAAATGGAGGCCATCGCATTGCATCGGCGGGCCGTCGCTGCCGATCCGAACTATGCCAGCGCCCACCTCAACCTGGGGCACGAGTTGATGGAGACCGGCCAAACGCAGGAAGCTTTTGTGGAACTCGCCGAGGGTTTGCGCCTCGAACCCAATTCGGGTCGCGGCCACGCCTACATGGGCGCCTTGCTGATGAGCGCAGGAAAATGGGAGGACGCGCGACAACATTTGCAGGATTCGCTGCGTTTCACGCCCGCGAATGCCGAGGCGCAGAGCAACCTCTGTTATGTTCTCCAGGAGCTGGGGCATCCCGGCCAGGCGATCGATGCCTGCAATGCGGCACTCAAGATCAGACCGAACCTGGTAAGCGCGCAATTCAACCTCGGAAACGCGCTTGCCGCCGCCGGAGATACAGACGCTGCTACGGCGGTGTTTTCAAGAATGCTCTCGGCGAATCCCAATAACGCTCTCGCTCGCGCCGCGCTCGCGAATCTGCGGCGGTCGAAGGGCCGTTGACTCTGTTGGTGGCGGTAACCAACGCCGCAGTAGTCCTCGCAGGCACGGAACTTCCGCTGTTGTTGCGCGATTCCAGCACTCCGGGTATCCAGTTT
>Ga0182024_10010750_pt1 | contig 18594 bp, 24 predicted proteins | sample P32metaG_FD_120480 | JGI IMG/M metagenome (GOLD analysis project Ga0182024, IMG submission 120480) | Permafrost microbial communities from Stordalen Mire, Sweden - P3-2 metaG (Illumina Assembly) | ecosystem: Environmental > Terrestrial > Soil > Wetlands > Permafrost | place: Sweden: Stordalen... | reverse complement strand
TTGCCCGTCTCCGCTTCACCGGCAGGTCCATCCTAAAACCGTTCCGGGATCGGGCACAATGAATTTACAGCGAACGGCGATCAGTGTCTTAACTGTTTGTCTCAGTCAAGGGGACAACCGCAGCGAGTCGTTCAGTTAAAGTGTCGATGGAGCCGAGGCAGGCGGTATTGTTCGTCGATCACGGCAAACGACCGCTCTTACCAACATTCATCGTGGAATTGGAGCAAACCAGTTTTGTTCTGACGCAGGAAGGTCGCCAGGTAAAAATGAGCGACGCTACCGAGATGGTTCTTGCGCCAATTCTGTTTCCCGATCTACCGCAAAGATTCTCAGCGACCGGAGAGACAAACCCTCAGGAAGCCAACAACTCAGCCAAATCCCAAACGTGATCGGTGATGCCCGTTTCCATTGCAGGCGTCACGCGCAACGAACGGTGAATCCGGTAGAAATTGTAATAGGCGAAGTGCAGGCAGTACGCGGCCCACGGATTCTCCCACTTCTTTGAGAAGCCATTCGTCAACCGCGTCAATCGGCGCATTTGCATTATGATAGTGAGGTTCTGACGCTCAACGATGCTGGTGCAGATGCGGGCAGGATCAGGATTGCCGAAGACTGTTCTACGATCTGCGACGGGCTGTAGCGAGCCTCGCGACCGCTTTCCGCAGTGCCGTAAACTTTGATGAGTTGCGCGAAGCTAACGCGGTCGCCGAGCGTATCTGAAATCTCCGGGACGTAGGGCCGAAACCCATCGCATGTGATTTGGAGGCGATGATGTGAGGTAGCGGCGCGAAGTCCTTCGATGAAGATCTAGTCGGGCGGTGTCGCGCCGTCCGAACGCAAAGTTCAATACCAATTTCGCGTTTCAGGAACAGGCCAAGGCTATGAATATGACAGCGCTCCAATTCAGAAAGCAATTGAATGCGCACCTGAGGCGGGCGGTGAAAGAAGACAGAGACAAAGAGGAGTATTACGAACCCGACTGGGATTGCTGCAAAAAATCCTTGCGGATTTCCCAGAACCACAGGTCAGTGTTTCTTTGACTACTAGGGCCGCCAAGATGTGAAGAGATTATTCGGCTTGCTTGCGCGGTCTTCCGCCGCCCTGGATATTACGTCTAGCTGCAAGGTTTCGGAAGTAGTCCGGTCCACGTTCGGCGATCTTTTGTCCACCCAATTTGCCGAGCGTTACAGCGGCTGATTCGGTGAGAAGATGGTCGGCCAGCTTCAGCGCCGTACCGAGCAGTTCGCACGCTCGCTTTGAGCGATTCTCTGGCAGTTGGGTTGTAGTGAGGAGCAAGTGCGCTTCATCAATCGTATTGCGAAGTGCGCGGAGGTCAGTGCGGTTTCTTCTCGCCATCGGTCCCACGGAAGCATGAACGACCGGTCGCTGTTTACCGATTTTTCGTTTCACGCAGCTTTAGGACGCTACCTGGGACTGAACTGATTATGGCGTAGGGCTAAACTGATTATGTGGTACGCTATCTCCCCCTTCTGCTCCTGATCGCCCGCCTCGCCTCCGCCGCCGCGGCCGCCGACCTTTCCCGCCAGCTACATCAGGTCACCCTCGACCCTGATCAGTGCTACCGCGTGACCGAGCTGAACTTCTCCAAGCAGGACATCAAGGTCTTTCTCACTTCCGGCTACATCATTTTCGCCAAGCCCATCAATGGCGTTCGGACAGCGGCCGTGTTTGGAACCACCGCCGAGGCTGGCGATGCCGAAGTGCTCCTCCTGCCTCCCACCCACGGCGAGCGCCGGTCGCTGGCCACTTTCACCGGCGCGCCCAATCTGGAGGAGCATATCAGCACCGCCGCCTTCCTCTTCACCGACGGGACCGGCGACGACCTTCTGGCGCAAATCCAGGCCAATCCAGCCGCCAAGAAGAGCTCCGAGGTGGGTCATCTTATGATGGATCAGTCGGGACCTACCGTTCACAATCTGATCGAGAGCTTCGAGACCAGGCTGGTGTACGATCTGCTGACTGGCGACCCAAAAGGCGGATTCTTTTACATGGCCGTCGCGGGCAACAAGCTCGGCAATTTCGATCTTCTGGACGATCCGCTCACGCGCGAGCAGATCTTCGCCGGCCAGCTCGTCTATCGCGACGATCGGACTTTTTTCGATACCTGGGCCAGCTTTCCCTCGCGGTCCACGCGGGCTGGCGAGCCTCAGCCCGCTCCGCGCTTCTCGCTCGATAATTTCCGCATCGAATCCAGCATTGATCCCAGCCTGGTTTTGAAAGCCGTCACGCGCGTCACGCTAACCCCCAAACGCGCCCTGGGGCCAGCCCTGCCCTTCAACATTTCGCGCAACATGCGCGTGACAGAGGCGCGCATCGATGGTGAACCCGTGGAAATCTTCGAGCGCGAGTCCCTGCGGTCGAACCTGATTGCCGGTAGCGACAACGATCAGTTCCTGCTGGTCACGGCCGCCCCGCTCGATCCGGCCCGAGCCCATGAAATAGAAATTCACCATGCTGGCGAAGTGATTCAGAAAGCCGGAGGCGACGTCTATTTCGTGGCTTCGAGGGGCAACTGGTACCCGCGGCTCGGCATGGAGTTCGCCAATTACAACATGACCTTCCGCTATCCCAAAAACCTGACCCTGGTGGCCACCGGCGCTCCGGTTGAGGACCGCCTGGAAGGCGACTGGCGCATCACCCGCCGCAAGACCGACGCCCCTATTCGGATGGCGGGTTTCAACCTCGGAAATTTTCAAGTGAATTCGACCGTGCAGAACGGCTACAACATTGAAGTCTATGCCAATCGGCATCTGGAGCGCGCGCTGCAAGCGAAGTCCGGGATCAACATGACGGCTCCCGACACTTTTCCGGTGCACAGAACGCGCCGCGCGGCCGGAAGCAGCTTGCCCGAGACTGCTGCGACCTCGCCTCCCCCGCCCGATCCTGCCGCGCGCCTCGCCCCGTTGGCCAAAGGCGTCGCCGATGCGCTCGATTTCATGACCACCCAGTTCGGCCCCGTCCCCATCCGCAATCTCGCCGTCACTCCCATCCCCGGCGGATTCGGCCAGGGCTTCCCAGGTCTGGTTTACTTATCGACGTTCGCCTATCTCGACCCCGGCCAGCGTCCCGAGAACCTGCACCCCGCGGTTGAAGAGACCTTTTATTCCGAGCTCTTGGCGAGCCACGAAGTTGCACATCAGTGGTGGGGAAATCTGGTGGTTTCCGGCAGCTACTCCGACGACTGGCTCATGGAATCGCTCGCCAACTATTCCGCGCTCATGATGCTCGAAAAGAAAAAAGGGCCACGGGCATTGGATGCCGTGCTGGAGAACTATAAGAACCACCTTCTGGCTAAATCCGAGGACGGCAATACATTCGAATCCACTGGGCCCATCACCTGGGGCTACCGCTTGCAATCCTCGCTCGCGCCCAATGCCTGGCGTCCGGTCACCTACGAAAAGGGAACCTGGATCATTCACATGCTCCGCCGCCGGCTGGGAGACCAGCGCTTCATCGCCCTGCTTCGCGAAGTCTCCAATCGCTACCGCTTCTCGGCCATCAGCACCGAGCAGTTCCGGGAATTAGCCGCCGGTTATACGCCGCCCAAATCTCCGGACCCCGAGCTCAAGGCATTTTTCGAAAATTGGGTCGATGGAACCGGCATTCCGTCGGTTAATCTGGCCTACACCGTGCGCGGATTGAAGCTCTCTGGAAAAATCGCGCAACGTGGCGTGGAGGACGATTTCACCGCGCTGGTGCCCCTGGAAGTGCAGACCGGCCGCCAAAGAGCGGTATATTGGCTGTCGACGGGAGCCGACGCGGTTCCATTTTCGATCCCTTTGAAGGCGCCTCCTACCAAGGTGGCATTGCTCGCGAATGACTCGTTGATCACAACCTGGAAATGACCATCCTGCGAGCTGCTTCCTGATTCATGCCCATCGCAACCAAACGAAAGACCGAGGCGAAGAAGTCGACGCCCATCGTCGAAGCCGAGCCCGAGCCCAAGCCGCTGGAAGTAGAACCGGCCCCGGCGCCGAAGGTCACTGCCTTGATCTTCTCTTACGACAGCGCCCCGGCGCTGCGGCGGTGTCTGGCCGCTTTGGAGGGCTCCAACGATCGGGCCACCATTGAGATCCTGGTGGTGGATTGCGGATCCCATGACGAGAGCCCGCAACTCGATACCGAATTTCCTGAAGTGACCATTCTGCGGCTGCCCCGTTATTTCGGGCGCACCAAGGCCCTGAACATCGGTACCCGGACCGCCGCCGGCGAATATCTCTTCTTTCTCACTCCCGAAGTCGAAGTGCTGCCCACTACCATTCCGGCACTGCTGGCCAAGATCGAGGCGGAGCCCGAGGTGATGGCCGTGTGTCCTTTGTTGGTGGACACCGAGGCGCGCCCGGCTCAGCAGTTCTTCCGGCTACCGACGCCCCCCACCGGCCTGGACGTAGCGCCCGTCAAAATCGATCCCGCGGCTGACGCCGTTGAAGTGGAATACGCGACGTTTCAGGCGTTTCTGGTGCGCAAATACTTCGTCAAAGGCATCAACTACCTGGACGAGCGCTATGGCGAGTCGTTGTCCGATGCGGAGCTGTGTTTTCAGATTCGCAGGTCTTCCCGCAAGACGCTCGCCCTACCCCAGATAACCGCGCTTTATACTCCCGGGTCTCCCTATTCCGAGGCCTCAAACACCATCTTCGAAGCCGACCGCATCCACGGCGCCGCCGTCTACTTTGGCAAGCATTTTGGCATCGTAAATGGCTTCGTTTTTCGCGTTAAAGCGAGCCTGAAGGCGCTTCTCACGCTGAAACTGGGCCTTTTTGCGGCTGTGATCTCGGGCAGCAAGATCGACGGCTCACAATCAGAAATACTGTAATATAAATTACTATCGATGTTACCTAAGGTTCCTCCAGGCTACTGCCGATACTACGTGCGGTATGCAGATTGACGCCCTACTGTGGGTTCTACTTCCCCTGTTCATTGCCGCCGGCTCGGCGCTGCTTTCCTACTACATTATGCAGGCCCGCATGGATGTAGCCATCGCCAAGGAGCGGGAGGTGCTGGCGGAAACCCGCGCCGAAGTCCGTACTCAGAAGAACACCATGGAAGAGCGCGTCAAAGCTACCGAGCAGGAAGCGCGCCGCCGGGCGCTGGATGATTTCATGCAGGATTTCCGCGTCGAAGAACGTCATTACTTCCGCGAGAACAAATCCCTGGCCGCCCGCAGGAAATCGATGGTCTTGCAGGAACGGCTGTATTTCCGCAATATTCCGCTCTCCAACTGGGTGGAGCATGAGATGACGGTCGAAGAGGAATCGGGTGATGTGCAACGCATCGCCAAAGGCTGTTCGGTCTTCACCACCAAATCTCTGAGCGACGAGAAGAAAGCCGCCGTATCGCGGATGCTGGGGCAAGCGCCCCTTACCAGTGTCGTCCCCGAGCTCGCCGAGCTGATGAACGACGCCCACGCCGGCTAAACTGGCCAGCCCCGCCACGCCGGGCTAAACCTAATCCGCTCATAGTTTTCTTGCCCGATGTCAACCGAATCCGTCTGAATCCGTCCAGAAGATATGATGGGCGTCATGGCCGACCGGCTAGGAGCTAGTCTGGACACACAGGCGAGCACGCGCGAATTCGGTACATGGATGGCCTCCGAGCAAAAGCGCATCTTTTTGCTATGCCGCCGGCTGCTGCAGGATGTTGAGGAAGCAGATTCGGCCACGCAAGATGCCTTTCTAAAGGCCTGGCAAGCACTCAACCGTCCTGAATTGAAGGAGTTGGAAGATGCCGGCCGGTGGCTGACCCGAATCGCGGTGAACACCTGCCTGGACCGTTTGCGGTCGCGGCGCTGGCAATTCTGGCGAAAACGGCCTAATCAGCAGGACGAGCAGTCCATTCTGGAACTGGCGGCTACAGGAGGTCCAAACGCGGAAGATCACTTCTTCGCCACCGAGATCGCCGGCAAGCTGGAAGGCGCGCTCGAAAAGTTGAGTCTCCGCCAGCGGGCGGTATTCACGTTGAGGCATTATGAAGACCGGAGCATGGCGGAGATCGCCGAGATTCTGGATCTGGATATTGGTACCGTGAAAGTGCATTTGTTTCGTGCCACGGCAAAGCTTCGGGAGGAGCTGCACGACCTGTACTTTCGCCATTGAGGAAGAAGAAAGAAAATGAAACACTGGAACGAAAACGATTTCAGCGAGTGGCTGTACGGTTTGAAGAATGAAGATCACCATCTGGAGGAGTGTCCGGAGTGCCGCGGCGAGATGCAACGGCTGCGGACGGTGCGCGCGCGAATCACGGAGCAGCCGGAAATATCACAGGATTTTCTGGCGGCGCAGCGGCGCGGCATCTATCGCCGGTTGTATGAGCCGCGCCACAACTGGGCGATGCTGCGTTGGGCTCTGCCGGCCGTGATGGTGCTCGTGATGGTTTTCGGCTTGACGCTCCAGCGCAGCCGCCGGGCGGCTCCGGCCATCAGCGATGAACAGCTATTCTCCGATCTCACGGCCATCGAGCAGAGCGCCGAGCCTCGGGCGATCGCGCCTATGCATAAGCTCTTCGAGCAATAGCAATGCGCCGCTACATTCTTTTCACACTGTTGCTAAGCGGCTCGCTGTTGGCGCAGATGCCCAAGAGTCTCTACGCCTGGTGGAGCAAGCCGGTGGTCACCAAACAGTTGAACCTGACCACTGTTCAGCGGCAGCAGATCCGCGCCACAGTGATGGAGTTCCGGCCGCACTTGATCGACATTCGCGCCGAAGTCTCCAAGGCGGAGATCGATCTCGAAGCTCAATTCGATCACGATCCGGTGGATCAAGCCAAAGCCAACCAGGCCATCGAGCGCCTGATTGCGGCCCGCACCGATCTAACGCGCGCGCTATCGCAAATGAGCCTGAAATTGCGCAGCGTGCTTACCGAGCAGCAGTGGCGCGATCTGCAGCGTCTCCGCCCCGGCCAAGTTGAAGAGCAGCCTGCCGGTGAATCTCCGGCGCAGAAATAATCCGGTACGCCGCGTTCGACGCTGTGTAAACAGTTGCGGTCAGAACGAAATCGTCTGGGATTTCGTGGCGCCCACCGAGTTGCTAATCTGCACATCGAAAGCGGCGATCAAGGTCACATCGCCGGCCACTGGAAAAGTAGCCAGCAATGCGAACTGGCCGCCCGTCTGGTTGGAGGTGAAGAAGTACTGATGAAAGGCGGCGGTCGCATCCACGCTAATCACTCCCGGCGCGATGGTTGCCCCCGTACTGTCGTAAAAAGTGAACGCAAGCTGCGATGCCGAATAGGTATTGTCCAGGCCGGTGACACTGACGTCCAGATTGCTTGCGCGCCGCACCGCTCCGGCGGTGTCGAGGACGATGGGGGCCGGCGGGATGATCAAGCTGAGCTGTTGCGGCGGTGTGTTGGGTAAGGTGAATGTGAATACGATCGTTCCCGCCGTGCTCCCGGTCTGGAAGGCGATGCTCGATTGCGTACCGAACGTGGCTGCCGTCTCGCCGGGGGAGATGGTAACGGTCGCCGAGCGCGTCGGCCCCGAAAGAAACTGAACTGCTGCATCATCGGTAACGCCCGCAACGCTAGGCTGGAACGTCATGGTCAGCGTCCCCGAGCCGCTCACCTGAGACGCCGTTGCCAGCGGAATCGAAATGTTGTTCTGCTGAGCGCTCGTACCTACGTTCGAACCGAGTTGAATCGAAGCAGTGGGCAGCGGCGGCGCCAGCCCTTGCCCGGTGAGCACAAACGATCGCTGATTAACGGTAAGGGTTCCTTGCGCCGCCTGGCCGGTTTGCGGCTGGAACGCTATTTGAAACGAAACGGACTGGCCGGGCGAAAGCTGAATCGGCGCCGCAGCCCCGATCGGGCCGGTGAATCCCAGGCCGCTCACCAGCAGGGTGACTATCGCAATGTTTGCGTTGTTGAGATTCGCAAGCTTGAAGGTTTGAAGGTTGCTGCTGCCGATCAGCACGGAGCCAAAATCGATTACCGCGCCCGCGGCGAGTAGCGTGCTGCTGCCTCCAACGGCCAACCCCGCGGACGGCGTCGCGGTTCCCTGTATCGTGATGTTGATGGTATTCACGAGCAGAAACGCGCTGTAAGTGGCGATCGAGATGGGGTTGAACGCGACGCGAAACTCCGCAAACGAACCGGGCGCGATCGTATAGGGCAGCAGGGGCGTCAGGGAAATCGTAAAACCAGAACCGGCGATCGACAACGTCTGCAAGACTTCGGGACCTTCGCCGACATTGCGTACGTGGAACCGCGTCGTCAGCGTATCGCCCGGCGCCGCCGAGCCCACGTTGACCAGCACGCCCGCCGGAGTTTCGTTGGTCCCATCGAACAGAAACACCTGGATCTGCGCCAACGCCCCTAGCGGAACAAGCGCGCAGCACAACAGCAATCGCCGGATCATTGGCCTCCCTCCGGCAATTGATAATATTGTTCGCGATTCCGCGTGGTGCGGATTGCGAACTGCCGGCTGCTGCCGAGATCCCGAAGCTGTATCCATCCGTCGCCCATTTGCTGAAGCGCGAAGCTGGCGGGCAATTGCGCCTTGATGTGCAGGTCGGTCCGATCCGAACTTCGCAGCACGATTCCGTTGACGTCGCTATAGACCAGTTCGTCATTGGTGAGCATCAAAATTGGGCCGGTGATCCCGGGAATGGCGGCCTGCGCGTCGATTGCGCCGGTCGAAAGCTGCAACTGAACGCCCCACAGCCCGTCGGCCCGCTGGACAATCATCGCGGCGTGGCCCCAATGCGGCTGGCCGATTGAAAGGACGGCGCTCGCGGCCAGCGTGGTTGGATCGAATGGCGCCGGATTGAATGCTGCGCCATCCCAGGCGAGTAAAGCGTTTGCGGCCGGTAGGAAAGCCAGCGCGGGCTCTCCAGTCTGGGTAAACGCAAATAGCGCCGGGCCATCCGGCTGCGGAAAGCTTGCGACGATCGATCCAGTCCGGTCAGTCACGAGGAGGGCCGAGCTGGTCTTCACCAATCCGTACGATCCGGAATATGCCGACGAGACAACGTTCCCGGTGACCACGCCACCAGGCAGGAAATTACCCGCAATGCCGTATACCGGGCGGAAAGAATTAGCAGCATCCTGCATGAATCCCACCTGAGGAGGAGTCAAGCCGCTATGCGCCATCGCCACATCGGCCATGAACGCTAACGCCACCAATACTGCTTTCACTGCTGCCCCACGATAATGCTTGGACTGCCGACGCTGACGCCGGCCGGCGGCGCAGTGGACGGGGAACTATGCGAGCGCGCCAGTAGAAAACCCGCCGCTGCTCCGCCCGCCACCGCCGCCACCGCGATCAGAATCCACTTCGTGCGGCCTTGGTGGGGGGCAGCGAAGGTGCCTTCTCCGCCCGCCTTCAGCGCGACGGCATCATCGCTCAGGTATTGCGTGCTGATGATCCCCGCTCGCGCCTGGTCTTTGATAGCTGTAATGCGGATCTGCACGGGGCCTGCGGTTTTGTTCCACTGCATTCCCCACACCGTCGCGCGACCATCGGGCCCGGTGGTGACCACTTCGGTCCGCAGGCCGGATCCAAACAGGCCGCCCGGCCCTTCGTCGGGTAACCGGAAACTCACGGCGGCACGCTCGACCGGTTTGCCGCTTTCGTCAGTCACTAATACGGTTAGACCGCGAGCCGCCCGCGTGCCGGTTCGATAAACGGCGCCGTCGCCCTCCACCACCTTCAATTGCACGATCAGAGAAGCATTGGCAGTAACGGCCCAGGCCAAGGCGCAACAGAGCATGCCGCGCCAACGATTTATTACTCGCGTTCGCACGCGATATACGTGCTTCGCCGAGGGGCATACTCTCAGCGAAAATTGGGTATAGCTAATTTATGCTTTGTTGGGTAGCGCACGATCGGGCTGTGCGTTGCGCGAGGATTGCACCCGAGACCGGGTCTTGTTTGATGATTTCAAAGCCCAGTGCGTCAACGAAACTTCGATCTAGAAGTTGCACCAAGGCATAATCGTCTTCGCAAGAAGGTTGGTCACGCGTTACCGGCGCCAACCAATTCATGTGATAGATCATCCTGTAGAACTCGGCAGTTGATTGCATTGCCCATGAGGAGCCGAGATGAACACCAGACCGGGAAGGCTCTCTTCGAAGCGCGCTTAGCGTGCGCATCAGGCTGCCGGTCCCGGCATCGAACTTCCAATCGCCATACCATTGCGTCCGGAACTCGAGGCCGTACAATCCAGCAATCAATACCATGCCGGCGGTGGTGGCATATCCGACGAAGCGCCAAGGCTGCCTCGCGCGAACTAACCGTGTGGCCGCGAGAAGGATGACAATCGTGGACAGAAAAATGACATAAAGGCACGTTCTGGCATAGGGATAGAGCATGCCTGTCGAAAGATGCCCGATGAGCACGAACAGGATGGAGCCGGCCAGCGTCGCGGCTGAAATATTAAGCACCAGCCGCTGGGGCGACTGCTTTTCTGGTTCCGACGTTCGCCCCGGCAGCCCAATCGCCAGAATTGTGGACACCCCTAGAAAAAGGAGCAGATACGGTAAGTACCGGCTGATCTCGGCTTGGATAATCGGCTCAAAACCGATCAGCGGCCATTCCTGATCGAACGACGCGGCATAAAGCGTATGCAGCGAATCGCGCAAAACCGGCAGTCCAAAATAAAAATCGCCGCGTTTCACGGCGGTGAGAGGGGCGGCAAACAAACAAAACACTATGGCGGAGGGCGCGGCGATATTGACCAGAACCGCGCGAATGCCACCAGATCGGCGATAGACCACCGTGGCGACAGCCCCCAACAGTGCGACTGCGGGAAACGCAAATGTCAAGTTTGCTCCCACGGACAGCGTAGCCAGGATGGCCAGCCATCGTAATGTTCGCGGAGCGGCCGATGCATCGCTGGAAATTTCTTTCGCGAATTCGAAAAGAAATAAGATTGCCCATGCAAAAAAAGCCAGCGCCATGCCATAACCACGGGCCGCACTCATGAAATCGAAAACGTACGGATTCAGCGCCAGAAGCGCAGCCGCCAAAAGCGCCTGCCAACTGGAAGGAAACAGGATCACGGACAGCCGCCAGACCACCCAGAGGTAGACGAAACCAAAAATGAGACTAGTCAGGCGCAGCGGCAGTTCACCGGCTCCGAATATCCGGACCAGCAGAACGCATCCGAAAGTGTGCAGAATGTGATGGGCCGCGTCGAAAGTGGTCAGCGAGGTGAGGACCGGCTGGCTGACAAACCGCTCAAAGGAGTAGGCCTCGTCAACGGTTATTGACTGCGTTGCAGCACGATAACAATTGACGAGTCCTACAAACGTCAGGAACAGGAACGTCGCGATAGACGGAATCTTGACAGACCCTGGGTGCTTTCCAATAGGGCCAGTATATCGCCTTTAAGCTTCACCGCCAGGTTTCACTGCCCGAAGCGATGCCACTGGCCGTCCTTGGCAGCGTATGTGTTAGCCGGGGGTGGCTGAGGCGGTGCGTAAGTATAGCCACCGGCCTGAGGCGGCGGGGGCGCTGCCGGACGTGACTGTGCCACTGCGCCGCCGTTGGCAGGAGGTGGCGCTTGATAAGAAGCGGATGGTCCGTATGCTTCGAATCCGCTATTAGCATACGGATCGTATCCGTAATAACCCGGATATCCGTAGGCGGAGGGATATCCATAATTGTAAGGGTATCCATACGCGTAACCGGGCCAATACCCCGGCCAGCCCCATCCGAAGCCCAATCCAAAGCCCCAGCCGCCCCAATAGCCGCGCCCGAAGCCGCCATATCCGTAGCCGCCATAACCTCCACGGAAGCCTCCGCCATAACCACCGCCATAACCTCCGCGAGCTCCGCCGCCATAACCACCGCCTCCGCCGCGAGCGCCGCCGCCACCACCACCACCGTGGCCTCCGCCGCCTCGCTGTGCATAGCAAGCTGTGGCTAGCACTAATGACAAGAACACGAGATGCAACTTGCGCATAAAAGCACTCCTGTGAAATAGGATACACCCATGCGGGGCAATGGTGGAGAGCAATCCGGTAGTTCTACCACCAGTTCTTAACATGGCCCTATTCCGGACCCGTAGTGCGGCTGTCTTCGGTATCGACGCTCACTTGATCGATGTCGAAGTGGATATGTATTCTGGCGGCAGCGCGCGCGACTTTATAACCGTGGGTATGCCCGACACAGCGGTCCGCGAAAGCCGCGAACGCATCAAGTCCGCGCTGCTGAACTCCGGTTTCGGATATCCCAATAAATCTGTGACCATCAATCTCGCACCCGCGAATATCCGGAAGGAGGGAGCAGGATTCGACCTGCCGATGGCGCTCGGTATTTTGGGCGCGATTGGGAACAGTGGGCAACAGCGATGAGCATTTGCTGGTTGGCGAACTTTCACTCGACGGCAGTTTGCGCCCCGTGCGCGGGGCGTTGTCGATTGCGGTTTGCGCGCGCCGGCAGGGAATCCCGAACCTGCTGGTGCCGATTGATAATGCGGCCGAGGCCGCGGTCACCGAAGGTGTGCGCGTGTTCGGGATGCGGCACCTGGCCGAAGTCGTAAAGTATTTGAACCAACCCGATCAGTTTCAACCCACCGTATGTTCCGCCACTGTAGCGCCAGCCGACGCCGCCTTCCCGGACTTTCGTGAGGTTCGCGGGCAGACCACGGCCAAGCGCGCGCTCGAAGTTGCAGCCGCCGGAGGGCACAACGTGCTGACAATGGGAACGGTTCGATCCCACTGGTTCTGAAAGTCGAGATCGCGTCATGATGTCAGGCCAACCGTTCAATCCTTGGCGGGGCGCCTGCGGTTTCTATCCGCCGGACATCGTGGGTCGCGATCGTTCCCTCGGCCTCACCGATGGTCAGAAGCGTTTGTATGAGCGGCTGGTGCGCTACGCTGGCCGGGACGGTCACTGCTGGCCGTCTCAGCCTACGATTGCGGCTGAGCTCGGCAAGGTTGAGCGCCAGGTCAGATATGACCTCGTAAAGCTACGTGCTGTCGGGCTAATCCAGTGGCACTCTCGGAAAGCGGAGAACGGCCGCGGCAACGTCTATCAGTTTCCCCGGCATCCCATTTTCGAACGGCAAGCTATTGCCGGTCAGGTTGAAGCTCTTGACGATTCGAGCGGCAATCCACTGCCGGTCACGAGCGGCAATGTGTTGCCGGTCGATGTTGAAATTTGCCGGTCGCGAGCGGCAAGCGTCCCATTATCGAACGGCAAGCTACTGCCGGAGAATTCAGTACAAGAATTATATACAGCGAAGCGAGCGAGGAGCCCTCTGATTCCGAAGAACAGCGCTCGGCCGCCGCTCATTGCGAAAAAAGAAAACAGGCGCCTGAAGAGCGCGAGCTTTCGGCCAAGCTCGAAGGCTGGGGAGTAGCGTTCAAACCTGACGATCCGCATTTGGTTCTGAGCTCCGGCCGGGAGCTTCGTGCTACTGCGGAGTCAGTTTGTCGGTTCCTCGATGAAAAGATCGAGCAGAAGCGACGTGCGGGCGATCCTATTCGAAACGCCAGATTCCTACTGACCATCATTCCGCAAGAACTCGCGGCCTGGATGCGACGAAACGGGATCGATACGGATGTTCAGCGTGAAAAGCGCCTGCGGCCACGTGCCGACTGCCTGCGGTGCTACGGATCGGGATGGGCCATAGTTGAGCTAGACGGAGTCTCGCAAGGCGCCGCCCGCTGTAATTGTGTGGCTCCAGCAAGCACAGAAGACTGTCAGCAAGCCACAAGCCCTAAGCCCTGGCGGTCGACACGGCGTACCCCGGAATTGCACAGTCGGTCTCTAATACGCGAGAACAAGACCTGGAGCTTCTTTCGGAGCTGAGACCTTGACTGGCTTAGTAGTCTTGGGAAGCAACACCAGGAACTCTCCTTCCTTGCGGTAGTGGTCGTTGATGTACGCCAGAACGTCCTCAACGGCGACACTGACACGGAAGACCTTAGGATTAGCGATCTTCGGAAAGCGACGCGCAAACCACCAGGCACGCTCAAGCGACGCGGTCCACGATAGCCCGCGCAGCCTGCGCGCCCTTCCCACGCCGGCCACGCCGCGGTAGAGGGTGAAGGGTCCTTTGTGTGGAAATGGATCGCCGGCCGCTCGCAGCCGCGCTCGATCAGCCCGGTCGAACATAAACCGCAAGGTATCGGGCGACCAGTGATGATGGTTGGTTCTCGTGCCGCTGTAAGCTTCCAAGAGCGCCTTTTCGTACATGCCACGCTCACGGAGCGAGTAAGAGTTATCGAAAACGAGCGCTAGCGCATTATGGTTATCCGCGTAGCACAGAAACCCAAGTACGTCGCGAGCTTCAAACGCCTGAGTGGCACGCGCACGCAGACCTGGGGAGATCACTTCAAGATTGAGACCCATTGTTGAAAAAGGCCGCCCAGCTTTCCAAGCGGCCCATACTGCTGATACTTCCTATGCGATGCGTTGCAATGCGTGAGTAAATCGGAGGGGCGACGTTTCTGTCGCCCTCCGGCTGCGCCATTGGCGCCCACACCAGACCATGCCCAAGCCCACCTCGCCACACCGCACCTTGCCCAGCCCCACCTGGCCATACCATGCCACGCCTAGCCAAGCCTAACCTCGCCGGGCCGAAGCCGTACCACGCCAAGAATGACAGCGACCAGGATTTGGTGCTTGCTCTAGATACTCGGTACTCGGCACTGGGGGATTAAACCCGCCGGCCTGACCACTGATCGCACGCTGCTTGCCTGGTTCCTGGAAACCCGCTTGCGCTGTCATCTGAAAAAATGGTGCCACAGAGACACGCGTAATGCAAGAACAATTTTCAGAAAAAATGTAGCAGAAATCTATTAACTCGTCACAGAATTTCATCTCATGATAAGTTGGTGTTATGCGCAGTAAGCGCGGCAACACTGCAATCCGTGAAGTGTTTTGCAGGAGATCTTCGAGAGTTTACGAAACAGTTTCTAGAGAGTTTATCGCGATCTCACAAAAAACAGCACAGTTATGGAATGTTGTAACCTAACTCGGGCGCAATCGCGTCTGTAGACTTGCGCCCTTCCCGAGCGCAAATCAGATCAAGAGATAGACATTGATGAGCAAAGTCACGATGAAGAATAACCAGGCAAGCCGCTTCACGGTTCGGCCGAGGCATGGTGAGCCGGATTATGAACATCACTCGCGATCCATAGAATACTCTGTCTCGTTGCCGATTGATAATACCATTCGCCTCTCGAGAGCCTGGGGCATTCAAAGAATGCGCGAGATGGGTTACGGGCTTGGATTTGATCGACCGACAGTCGCAACGGTCGAGCGTAGGCGTCTGGATATTAATTGGGATGCAGCTCCAGACAACAGGGTCACGACAAGCACCGTTCGCGTCTCCGCTGCAATATTGGTTCCCCCTACCGCTCAGGTGAGCGCCAGACGGCGCGAGATCTTAAAGACGTCGTTGGATGAACTGGCAAAGGAGGGAGTTCCTGTTGATTTCAATCGCGTGATGGCTTCTGCTTCTGAGTGGGCTGATAATGAGGCAAAAGCTACTCCCTTCCCGTATGTCAGCCAGCGCGGCCCGTTGGTGATTCCAGCGGAGACCCTATTGGAAGTCGTGCACGAGATGCGCGACAAGTTCGGGACAAGTCCAGAGTTTGCGCAAGCCATATTTATCCCCACGACTCGGTTACTCGATGCCATCCACCAGGAGGTGTCTGGTTCAGCGGGAATCGCTATACGAGTGGTCGAGGAACTCCTTGGACTGCGACAGTACTACCTCGCGAATCACACGCCCGAATACTTAGAAGATTTCCTGAGCGAGTCCTGGATGTCTGTCCTAAAAGGCGAGTTACCGGGTTGGCGTCGAAACAGTGAATATTGGCGCAAGGGCGTGCTGAAACGCTTGCGGAGTTTGCTCTTGAGCAACTTTAGCAACTTCGATCCACAGGTAGGGCTGAAAAAGATGGTCCAACTTGTTGACGAGACCGTACGCATTCGTCCAGAGATTCAGCTCTTGGAACATGTTGGAAGGCGCCGTAAGTGGGAGAGCGCCGCAACCTCGCCGGCGGACGATAGAAGGAAGGCCGAACGCCTAATCTACGATCTCGCCGGCGGCGAGGTGATCTTGGAGCGCTGGCTACTTTGTCTTGCTGGTCTGGATGGACAGAAAGCGCGGATGAGTCATTCGGAGACCGCTCGCGAGATTGACAGAGATCCAGAACTGCGAGAGGAATTCGCAACCCGGTTCGGGAGCCTGCCGGACCCACACAATGCGAAACGATTCTTTGAGACCCACTTCGCCGAGAAGATCAAGCTCGATTTGCTGAACCGCGTAACAGGGCAGCCGAGAGTTGAAGTTCGGGCTGAAGCGACACACTTTATTCAAGACTTAGCTGCCGATGCTCCACGGAGCGGCAGCGAGCCGGCGACCTCAGAACTCTCCGAGTTCGTTGCAGCGTTGAATGGATGCGAGAAGGTCGACGAGCTACAAACCCACTACGGTCCATTTGGGAGCGAAGAAGATCTCGCCGGATATGTTCGGCGCCAGTCTCCAAGTTGGATCGTCAGATTCGCAACGTCCCGGCCGAGATGGTTTGCGCAGAACATTCCAGAGATCGATTCTGCAACCGGGTCAGTAGTAAGCCGTAACTAAATTGGCAATAATTAACTTGACTCATCAGGCAACCTGCTTTAAAATGGGTTCATGGCAAGCGAACCGAAGACACTTCAAGAGGCAATCATCTACTTTTCGAACCCAGACAACTGCGTTGCCTTCCTCGTGGCGCGGCGCTGGCCCGACGGCAATGTGATCTGTCCGACGTGTGGCCGTGCGGATGTGGCGTACGTTCCAGCGCGGCGCGTATGGCAATGCAAGACGAGGCATCCGAAGTCCCAATTCAGCATCAAGGTGGGAACGATCTTCGAGGATTCCCCGATCAGTCTGGACAAGTGGCTCATGGCGATGTGGATGCTCGCCAATTGCAAGAACGGTGCCAGCAGCTACGAACTGCACCGCGCCATGGGCATCAGCCAGAAGTCCGCGTGGTTCGTGTTCCATCGCATCCGACTTGCACTGAAGGGAAGCGATACCGAAAAACTGGGCGACGAAGTGGAAGCGGATGAGACGTTCGTGGGCGGCAAGACCACGAATATGCACCGGCGCTCTAAACGCAAAATGCAAGCCATGAAGGATGGTAACTGGGGTAAGACAATCGTGCTCGGCTTGCTTGAGCGCGAGGGACGCGTACGCGCTGCTGTCGGACCGACCCGAAAGCACTACCAAGTTCACAGCCACGTGATGGCGAACGTTGAGCCAGGAACCACGCTCTACACGGACGAATACGATGCCTATCAAACGTTGCCACCGGATCAGTTCACGCACGAAATCATCAACCATCTGGAAGGCTACGTGAAGGGTCGGGTTCACGTAAACGGAATGGAAAATTTCTGGAGTCTGCTCAAGCGCGGGCTGAAGGGAACTTATGTTTCCGTCGATCCCGCACATCTTCAGGCTTATGTTGATGAGCAGGTATTCCGCTTTAACAATCGCGAGGACGACAACGGGAAGCCGTTGACCGACAGTGACCGCTTTGATTTGGCCGTGCGCCAGATCGTAGGAAAGCGCTTGACGTGGGCCGAAGTCACCGGCAAGGTGCCGGAAAAACCGGCGATCAACTAATTCGACGCGCGTTAATCGCGGGCCGAAGCGCGCGGCTTGATCTTGCGTTTCGGCTTCGGGCCGGGCCGGTTGGGATTGAGCGCGGCTTGCTTGCGATGTTCCTCCACGCGCTGCTTTATGACGCTGTGTGGGACCGCTAGAACGCGATCCACAAGCGCCGTGAACCGTTCGTACTCGGCTGATTGTTTCATCTATCACCATCTTACTTCTTTCGAGGAAAACGATGGTTTAAGCTTTTTTGTAGGATGGGGGCGAGCTGCGACCCCTTAGCTATTTGTTCTGTGCCGCCAAGCCTTCTATATTTTTTAAGAACTTTCTTGCACGCTGCCTCAATTACGGCGTTGTCCAGTTCTGAGACGTTTTTGACGCTAGATCCGATATCGCTAGCAGTAGGCTTGGATGAATCAGTGATCTCGCAAGCAAGCCACATATCTAAGTAAAAGCGGATGTCTCTGGTTTCCTCGGAACTCGCCTTTGAGTAGGATTCCAAGAATGTAGCTACCTTGCGATCCAGCGTGATGGCAGCCAGATACATGTCGCTTCCGTGAGCCTTATCGAAAATCTCAGTGTACGTCTCATCCTTGCTAAGCAGGGTCTGTGGTCTGCCTCGTGCATCATCCGGGCGGCGCAGCACAATGGCAATGACAGCACGGGCTAATTCGACCACGCTAACAATCTGAGGTACGGGTTTTTTTAAACGTTTATATTTTCCCTTCTTGCGGTCGTAAAACAAACCGGCTTGTAGCAGTTTATCTTCGATGTTGAAGTGGATCTCCTCCGTAGCGTGAAGAGAAATGCCCCTTACCTCAGTCTGAAAGTTGGTGGCTTTTGTTATGAGGCTGCCAGATTTTTCATCCGGTGGAACGATTACCCTGAGAAGAACTGGAGTTGTCCCCTAAACTGAGACAGTCGGTTAAGACTCATTTTTCATTGAATGGAGAATTGAGTTATGGGAATTTCTCGACGGAAGTTCACGAAGGAGTTTAGGGAAGAGGCCGTCAGG
>Ga0182024_10010749_pt1 | contig 18596 bp, 14 predicted proteins | sample P32metaG_FD_120480 | JGI IMG/M metagenome (GOLD analysis project Ga0182024, IMG submission 120480) | Permafrost microbial communities from Stordalen Mire, Sweden - P3-2 metaG (Illumina Assembly) | ecosystem: Environmental > Terrestrial > Soil > Wetlands > Permafrost | place: Sweden: Stordalen... | reverse complement strand
GTCTCAGCCTGGATGGTCAGGAAACGCTTGAGGACCAAACCATTGAGCTACGGTTCCGCGGCTGATCCCGTCCCGTGCATAAGCAGGCGGTCAGGAATTGCCCAAGGCCGTGTCTGGAGAATTCTCCCATGCCTCTTTTCGATCTTGACGAAGATCAACCCCTTGCGACCGGCTCTGCCGCACCCAAGGCGGAATCCCTGGGCAGGGTCAAGATCACCTGGACGACAGGAGGAACCACGCGGACCTTGTTTCTCTTGCCGTTCGCCGTGGTTCAGGCGGGGCGCCTTCAGAGCCAACAGATATGCCTGCGTGTCGAGCCGACGACTGATCAAGCAAACCTGATGAAGTCCAAGCAGATCAGCTCGCACCAGTTCACTCTTCGCTACCTGGGCGACCGCGTAGAAATCGTTGATCCAGGGAGCACGAACGGCATTTTCGTGGGCACGGAACGCCTGGCGACGGGACAACCACGCAGCATCGACACAGAGATGACAGTACGGGTCGCCGAATGCCTCGAACTGGACTTCACGCTTGTTGCCCGGAAGGACTCGCCGGCCGACGCTGAAGGAGTCCTGGCCGCGGCGGCGAGCCATGCTGGGGATTCGGGCTGGTTGCAAAGCCACCTCGTCGGTGCCGAAAAACCCGGCCGTGTTGCTTTCGTGAAGATCGCGCGCAAAAACAATCGTCCCGATCTGGAGTACGCGCTCCTTTTCCACGCTGGAGCGATTGGGGGGGGGCCTGACGCACTCATTCGTCTGGCAAACGAAAATCGTCCTTTGCCTGCCTGGGACTTTGATCTTGGCGGATCGAGTCTGGACGTGCCAGCCCAGTTTTGCATTCGTGCAGGGAAGCTATTCCTTCAGCGGGGGAGCGAGGCCGTCCTTGTGGCTGGCCGCGCCTTGGAACCGGGACAGGCCGCGCCTCTTGTTCCACCTTGCGAGTTCGTGGTTGGAAAAACGATCTTTTCCGCGGAAACTTGAAATCGAGGACAAGCCGTGCACGCCAAAGCCAGTATCGACGAACTGACGGCTCATCTCAAGGCGAGCTACAAGCTCATCCACCTCTGCACTCAAGAGGAACAACGGGCCGAGGAGCACCTTCTCAACCTTGCCCGCGGTCCGAATCCCCGCGACTACTTTGCCTGGACCGCCACCGACGGCATCAAGGACTCCGCCGGCCGGGCGACGGGCGATTGCAAGTCTCCTGAAAAAGCCCTGGATTGGGTCATCCAACGCGAGCGGCAGACGGACCGGCCAACCCAGCCCGCAATATACGTTTTCAAGGATCTCCACCCATTTATCAGCGGCCGGAGTGCGGACGGCAAGGTTTTGTCGGTGCGAAAACTGAAGGACACCATCCACGCGCTTCAAGGGACGAAAAGCGCCTGCATTCTTCTCAGCCCGGAGTTTGACATCCCAGTCGAACTCGAGAAGGAGATCGTCATCATTGACTTCAAGCTCCCCAGTGCCGACGAGTTGCGGGAGCGATTCGCCGCCTTGATTGCCGAATACACGGGTAAGCAGGGCGTGGACATCAGACTGTCGGAAAAGGATGTCGGTGAGCTTGCCCAGGCCACGCGCGGGCTAACCCTCAACGAGGCCGTTCGGGCCTTCGGCAAGATCTTTACTCAGAACAGAGGAAAGCTCGGCCCGGATGACATCCACGCCATCGCCGATGAAAAGAAACAGATCGTCCGCAAGAAGGGACTCCTGACGATCGAGGACCCGGTTCGGATGGAAGATGTGGGAGGATTGGAAATCCTCATGGAATGGCTGAGAAAACGCAAAGACATCTTCACGGAGGAAGCCCGCAAGTACGGTCTTCACCCGCCCAAGGGAGTGATGCTGACCGGTGTACCCGGCTGCGGCAAGAGCCTTTGCGCTCGGGCCATGGCCAGCTTCTGGAACATCCCCCTATTACGCCTGGACATGGGAAGCGTCTTCGGCAGCTATATCGGCACGTCCGAAGCAAACATGCGTGGCGCCATCAAGACTGCGGAGGCCATGGCTCCTTGCATCTTGTTCATTGATGAGATCGAAAAGGGCTTGGCAGGGATGTCAGGCGGAGGGGGGAGCGACAGCGGAACCGGCTCCCGCGTCTTTGGCACCTTGCTATCGTGGATGAATGATAAGATCGCCCCGGTTTTTGTTGTGGCAACTTCCAATCAGTTCGACCGGCTCCCGCCCGAAATGCTCCGCAAGGGGCGGTTTGACGAGCTTTTTTTCGTGGATTTTCCGCACGCCAATGAGCGTCGCCAAATCTTCCGAATTCACATCCGCAAAGTGCTTGCCCGCCGGCAGCCGCCGCTGAACGACCAGGAACTGGAGCAAGCCACCGCCGGATTCGACCTTAACGGGGAACATACAATCCCGCACGGGACCAAGGATGGCAACAAGGAGACCTTGCGCGGGTCCCTGATTCAGCTCAGTCACAATTTCAACGGGGCCGAGATCGAGGAGGCGATCAAGACCGCGATGATCGAGGCATTCGCGGATGGCCGGCGTGCCTTTGAAGGCGCCGACATTGCTCACGCCATCGCCAACACGGTTCCGCTCATCGACACGATGGGAGAAAAGATTGAGGCGATTCGTGCCCGGTCGCGGGAGTGCACGGTCAGGGCATCGCGTTATTCGGCGGGAGAGGAAGAGCCCGTCCTGGTCGAGACCAGCCCGACCGCCAGCCAACCAAAACAACCGCCCTCTTCCTCTACCCGCGGTGGGCGGCCCCTGTTCGATCTTGGAGATTCTTAGACTCAGGAGAAGACCATGAAGCTTCCCCGTGAAGTCGTCGTCCGCATCCGCAAGGACGGCCGGGTCGAGTTTGAGACTTTTGGCTTTGTTGGAAGCTCGTGCGCCGAACTGGCTGATTATCTAGAGCGGATCGTCGCTGGCGACAACCCGAGCGAAGGAGATATCAAGCGGGAGCTGAAACCCGAATTCTTCCTGTCCGAAGCGGAGCAGGAGATTCGCGTGGAGGGCGAGGACCGTCAAGATGCTTCGTGATTTGCCTCAAACCGATGCTGGCTCAACGGCTCACTTTCATGGGGATTTTCGGGTTTACCTGAAACCCGATGGGACCATGATCGTACCAGACCTGGCGGAGCCATTGATCCCTCTGCTCCGTCGGGCAGGAGCCGATGAATCTCTGTGGCAGCCTACGCCATGTGTTGTGAAAACTCCCGTGATGTTGGCCACCCGGAACTTGCACGTTGGGATTTCCCGCGAAAGACTTTCCGAACTCTCCGAAGGAGCACTTTGGGACCTTCACGCTCAAGGAATGACCAATCTAGGTCAACAGGGTTTGACGGTGCGAAAGGACAATTCTCAGCTGGACGAAGCGGTAGACTTCGGACCGCCGAGGCTTGCGGGCAAAGCCTCTCTCTTCGACGTGAAAATCGAGTTGAGCCGACGCCTGCTGGCCCCTTGCCGCCTTTGCGAACGCCGTTGCCCAGTGGACCGGCTCAAAGGCGAAACGGGTTTTTGTGGCCTGGGTAGTGGCATCCAGCTCGGCGCGTATTCCATGCTGTACAACGAGGGGCCTTTAGTGGGCGCACCCACGTTCGCAGTTTTTGTGCGGGGATGCTCGCTACGGTGTACCTTTTGCTACCGGCCCGACGAGTTGCGTGCCCGAGGGAGACCGGAAGCCACGGCGGAAGAACTGGCCGAAATCCTGGAGCTTGCTGCCCGGCGAGGAGCAGAATCGTGGCATTTTCTCGGCGGCAACCCCGACGAATCGCTGCCAAGCATATTGCAAGCCCTTGCCCTGACGCAAAGCGCTCGGCCAGTGGTCTGGAATTCCGCCCTGATGCTCACCCCCCAGGCGGTGGACCTCCTCAAGGGTGTCGTGGATATTTGGCTACCGGATTTCAAGTTTGGAAATGACCTCTGTGCTCGGGAAATTGCGGGAATCGATGGTTACACAGATATCCTCTTCCGAAACCTTGATCTTCTGAGAGATCAGATGAATGTGGTCGTCCGCCACATGGTCATGCCGTACCACCGCGAATGCTGCACGGAAGCCGTACGAGCATTTGTTCAACAAAACCATCCCGCCTTCCTTTTTCACGACTTTCCAGTTCACGAAAGGCCGGTATCGACATCTGATGGAGCCGCTCGGCCAGGTCGGGAAAGTTGGGAAGCTGGCCCCGGCAATTCGGCGAGCGTGGTCGCGGCGCGTCTCTCTCGACATCGTGGACAGCCCCTTCCATGATTGGCAACCGGCGGCCCAGCGAATAAGATGGCCATGTCCCGTGATTACGAACTGAACACCGCCGGATGCGCCCATGGGCACGACTACCTCAATGAGGGTCGGACAAACTCTGATAGGCCCCCTCTTCAACGAGCCGATGCGCGTGGAGACGGTCACGTCCACAGGAAACGGCTCTTGGGTGGTCGGCCTCGTCGGCGCTCAGTCGGAGAAGTTCCGCCGGGTCACGATGACCAAAGCTGACCTCGCCGCCATCGCCATTCTCGACGCCGAGATGTCTTTCAACGGCGACGGCAACCTCCTGAGGCTCGGCATCCAGGCCTATTCCCTCGGCATCGCCTATGAGTTCGATCCTTACTTCGGCCTGTCGATTTCCCGTGTCGATCCGCTGCCCCACCAACTCGAAGCCGTCTACGATTACCTGCTGAAGCTCGCCCGCGTCCGCTTCCTCCTGGCTGACGACGCCGGGGCCGGCAAGACGATCATGGCCGGGCTCTTGATCAAGGAACTCAAGCTTCGGGGGATGTGCGAGCGCATCCTGATCGTGGCCCCGGCCAACCTCGCGTTCCAGTGGCAACGGGAACTCAAGGAGAAGTTCGACGAGAAGTTCTTCGTCGTCAAGGGGGACGACATCCGCGACCAGTTCGGCGTCAATCAATGGCTTGAACAACGGCAGCTGATCACTTCGCTTGACCTCGCCAAGCGGACGGATATCCTGCCGGGGCTGCGCCAGGTCCGCTGGGATTTGATCATCGTGGATGAGGCTCACCGCATGTCGTGGTCTCCCCCGGCCCGCAAGACCGCACGCTACGCTCTCGGTGAGTTGCTGCGGGACATCAGCGACCACATGCTGCTGCTAACGGCAACGCCCCACAAGGGCGACCCGGTCAACTTCAGCCTCTTCTTGCAGCTGCTCGATCAAGATGCCTATGCCGACGTTCGTTCCATTCGGGAAGCAATGGACCGTCGCCGCGCACCGTTCTACCTGCGGCGCACCAAGGAAGCGATGGTTTACTTCCCCGAGCGCCAAGACGACGGCAGTTGGGTCGCCAAGAAGATTTTCACCAAGCGAATCCCGCACTCCGTTGATTTCCAGATCGATGGTGCTGAGTTCGATCTCTACAAGAGCGTCACTCGGTTCGTGAAGCGGCAGAGCGCCCGCGCGGCTGCCAATGGTGACGACCCCCGCGCCCGCGCCGTCGGCTTCCTGATGGCCCTCTATCAGCGCCGGCTCGCGTCGAGCGCCAGGGCCGTTTGCTGTTCGCTGGAGAACCGGGCCAGGCGGCTCGATGTCGGACTGAAGAAGGCGCAGGAGATTGCCCGCACGGCCCCCCTGGATCTGCCCGACCCGGAGGATCTTGATGAAATGGACGAGGGCGACCGCGAGCGATTGGAGACGATGCTGGAAGCGATCACCCTGGCCGGGAACGCTGAAGAGGTGCGGGCCGAGATTGCCGAACTCAAGCAACTCGCTGTGCAGGCAAAGTCGGTCGAGACGACCGGTGCCGAGGCCAAGCTATCGCGCCTCAAGAACGTGATGCAAGAACAAGGTTTCTTCGACCACGCCGACCAGCGACTCCTCCTCTTCACCGAGTTCAAGGACACGCTCGACTACCTCGTCGCCAAGTTGGTCGAGTGGGGCTTCCGCGTCGGGTCAATTCACGGCGGCATGCGGATCGGCTCGCGGGATGATCCCGGCTCCCGCCTGCACACCGAGCAGCAATTCCGCGACGGCGCAATCCAGATCCTGGTGGCGACCGAGGCGGCCGGCGAGGGCATCAACCTCCAATGCTGCAATATCCTGTTCAACTACGACATCCCCTGGAACCCCAACCGACTCGAACAGCGGATGGGCCGCATCCACCGCTACGGTCAGACCAAGAACTGCCTGATCTTCAACTTCGTGGCGACCAACACCATCGAAGGCCGGATACTCCAACGCCTCCTGGAAAAGTTGCAGGAGATCCGCAACGCTCTGAACGACGACGCGGTGTTCAACGTCATCGGCGAAGTGCTGCCCGCTGCCCAGATCGAGCGAGTGCTGCGCGACTACTACGCCGGCAACCTGGGCGATGCCGACCTCGAAGACCGATTGCTGCTCAACGTCGATGAAGGGAAGTTCCGGGCCATCTGCCAGAATGCGCTGGAAGGGCTGGCGTCCAAACGGCTCAACCTGGAAATGCTCATCGAGCGCCGGGCGAGGTCGCAGGAACGCCGCGTCATCCCCGAGACCATCGCCCGCTTCCTGGCCGAGGCAGCGGGGTTCTCGTCGCTCACCCTCAAGGCCGTGCCGGCACTCCCGTACACGTACGATCCGGGACGCACGCCGACGATCCTCAAGAACTGCGAACGCAACCCGGACTGGCGGCTGCCGGCGCTCCTGGCGAAATATCCTCGGTTGTCCACGAACCGCGAGACGGCCGACGCGAACAACCTGGAATGGGTAACGCCCGGTCACCCGTTGTTCGAGGCCGTCCGCCGTCACACTCTCTACTCGGCGCAAGAGGATTTCAAGAAGGGGGCGTGCTTCTTTTCACTCGCCCACGAAGCGCCGGCCCGCATCGACTTCTACCGTGCCCGCGTCGTCGATGGCCTCGGGCAATCCATTCACGAACGGATGTTCGCAGTGGAAATTGGCGACGGGCGGGAGCCTTGCGCCCGCGAGCCCGCCATCCTGGGCAACCTTATTCCCGCCGAGTCGCCCGACTCGCTGCCGAGCGTGACTCAACTCCCGGAAGCGTCGGCCTGGCTGCAAGAACATGCGCTGCAGTTGTTCATCGACGAGGTTCGCGCGGAACGGCTCACTGAGGTGAACCGGATCGCCGACCACGTTGAACTGTCGCTCACGGAACTGCTGTCGAAGGCTGACGAGGAGATCGGCCGGGCCGCCGCCGAGGTCGAGAAGGCCGGGCAGGGGGCGGAAGGTCGCATGGCGATGGCGGAAACTCGCCATACCGAACTGCTGGCCCGGCGAGACCGGCGGCGGCAGGAACTCATGCAACAGCGGTCGCTTACCCTGCAAGCAGTCGAACGGCTCACGTCGATCCTCGTGCTGCCCCATCCCGAACGAGCCTCACCGGAACTTCGCAACCTTCAGACCAATCCGGTGACTGAGGCCACCGCCATGCGGGTCGCCACGGAATTCGAGCGTGCTCAGGGCCGGCAGGTCTATGATGTTCATGAGAAGAACCTGGGCTACGACATCATGAGCCTCGATCTCACCTCCGGCGAGTTGCGCCTGATCGAAGTGAAGGGCATTGGCGACTCAGAGGGATCAGTGATGTTGACGCCCAACGAATTGCGCGTCGCCCAGGACCGCCGAGATTGCTACTGGCTCTACATCGTGACCCATTGTAATACAAAACCAACGCTGTTTCCGCCGCTCAAAGATCCGGCGCAGTTGCCGTGGGGCGAGATCGTCAAGGTACAGCATTATGCGCTGACGCTCCGCGATCTGCGTCTTGAGTCGGGTGGGGCGTGAATTCTTCCACCTTCAAGATTGAGGTGAATTGTGAACGAGGACGAAGGCAACGAGACGATACGAGCCGAACTCGGAGATTCGTTGTATTTGAATCACTTCATTGATGCGCTTTCCGACCTAACCTGGGCGTATAACGCTATTTATTACTTCTTGGACGTATCCCAAGATATCGAGCAGACGGCGCGGGCATGGCGTAGAAGTGAACCGTTTTGGCCACCTGGCTTACCATTTATTTTTGGACTTCCGTTCAAGGCAAAGAGTCGAGCCCCTGCGCCGGCCGAGTTGGTGTCGCCAGACCAAGCCGAACTCGCGCGGTACGTCTATCCGAGTGATCGTCTGATCGTCGAGGGTTGTCACATAGCATCGCCTGGTTGGATTGATCTGATTGGAAAGCTCAATCCTTTGGAAGTGCTTCGACAATGGGCGCATGATCGCCATGAACGCCTAAAGGACACCAAGTATCGTGACGCTGAAGACAAGCGGAAGCGACAGCTGGAAAACGATCTACTGGAAACAGAACTAATTAGAAAAAGACTCGAGCTTCTGAGAGAAGTTGGCGTCCCCAAGACCGTCATAAAGAAATTGGCCGCAGCAGTTCTGCTTCCGGTTCATCAAGTCGAGGGCCACATGAATAACGGCATCCTCACGAATCTCACGTTGCCCCCGAAGCAGCACCCAAGAATTGAATCGAAACAATGATCCCCAAGGAATGCAAGCGCCTGGCCGAAGTCGATTTCCCGATCGCGGTGGTCTCCAAACACTCCGCGCGCGAGAAGTCGATCCGGCACGGCCACCCGTCCACGTTGCACCTGTGGTGGGCGCGGCGGCCGCTCGCGGCTTGCCGGGCGATGCTTCTTGGGCTACTCCTTCCTGATCCCGTGGACGAACATTGCCCACCCAACTTCAAGACAAAGGCCCGAGCGTTGCTGGCCAGGACCACGGGCAAGATCGGTCCGGCGGACATGGACCTCCGCGCAGCCATTTTGCTTTTCATCGGCGACTTTGCCGACTGGAACAACTCCACCCGTCCGGTTTACCTGGAGACCGGTCGGGGGCTGGTGAAGGTGGCCCATGGCGATGAGCCGCCTTTGGTCGTCGATCCTTTCGCGGGCGGCGGTAGCATTCCCCTGGAGGCGCTCCGGCTCGGCTGCGATGCCTTCGCCAGCGATCTCAACCCGGTCGCCTGCCTCATCAACAAAGTGCTGTTGGAAGACATCCCTCGCCACGGTCAGGCGTTGGCCGACGAGTTGCGGAAGGTCGGGGCCGAGGTGAAACAATCGGCCGAGAAGGAATTGGCTGAGTTTTACCCGCCCGATCCCGACGGTGCCCGACCGATCGCCTACCTCTGGGCGCGAACGGTGCGCTGTGAAGCCCCAAACTGCGGAGCCGAAATTCCGCTTCTGCGTTCCCTCTGGCTCTGCAAGAAAGCGGAACGGCGACATGCGCTCCGACCAAGTCTGGTTCGACAAGAATCGCAAGTACCCCGAGTCGAGTTTGAGTTGTTTGTTCCAATAAATGAGACTGAGGTAGAATCGGGCTTTGCAGCCGGTGGAAAAGCTCGATGTCCCGCGTGTTCCACGGTGCTCTCAGGACAACGGGTGCGAAGCCAACTCACTCTGGACCGCGGTGGTGGTTCACCGAAGTTCAACTCGACAGGAAAACGTGTCGGCGGTGCAAGGTTGATTGCTGTTGTCACCAGCACTGAAGCAATAACTGGTAGAACTTACCGCCTCCCTGCGCAACAAGATTACAAGGCTTGCTTCTTTGCCTCGCAACAAGCACATGCCGGTTCGCCCACGGAACAGATAAACTCCATCCGACCTTCACCAAACGCACGAGGTCTTTCGGCTGTCACGCGATTTGGAATTGCTACCTTCAGCGATCTCTATACGCGCCGCCAGATCGAAGCACTCATAGTTCACTCTCAGGTAGTTGCGAAGCTTCCTTCCGGTATGACGAAGAAAGCGCTGGCACTCGTTGTGGGTCGCGTTGCCAATGCATGGACTTCGGTAAGTCGATGGCACCAAACTCGGGAAACTGTGGAAGGTGCTTTCAACGGCCAGAAGATCGCGATGGTGTGGGATTTTGCCGAGGCCATGCCATTCGGGGGTGCGACAGGCGGTTGGGATGGCGCTGTCGAATGGGTGAAAGGTGTCATCGAGAGGACTGGCTCATTTCCGTCCATAGGCCAAGTCCAACAGTCCGATGCTGCCAAACCTGTCCTTGCAGAGGACTCGGCTGCGGTATGGTTCACTGATCCGCCCTATTACGATGCAGTGCCATACGCCGATTTGTCGGACTTTTTCCTCGTTTGGCTGCGCCGGGCGCTGCCAGAGCTAGGAGCCAGTGACCCTTACACACCAGCAAATAAGTTAAGTCCCAAGACGGAGGAATGCGTCTGGAATCAGACTTGGAAGGATGAAGATGGGCAACCCAAAACCCGTTCATTCTTTGAACGCAAATTTTCCACGGTGGCCGTGACGGGACGAAAGACTCTCGCCGACGACGGCATCGGGTGTGTTGTCTTCGCCCACAAATCTACGGACGGTTGGGAATCCCTACTCACTGGCCTAATCGCTGGCGGGTTCGTTATTACCGCATCCTGGCCGATCATTACCGAGATGGCCGAGCGAACGAATGCTCGCGGTACGGCATCGCTCATGGGCAGCGTTCACCTCGTCTGCCGGCCTCGCCCTGACGATGCCGGTATCGGCGACTGGGGCCAGGTTCTCCGCGAGTTGCCGAAGCGAGTCGCCGATTGGATGACCCGCCTGCAAGAAGAGGGCGTTCGCGGTGCCGATCTCGTCTTTGCTTGCATCGGGCCGGCGCTGGAGGTTTTCAGTCGCTACAGCAAGGTCGTGGACGCGCAGGAACGCGAGATTCCCCTTGGCGGTAACCCCGAAGCCCGCGAAGCTCACCAACGCGGTTTCCTTGCCTTTGTCTGGGAAGTCGTGGGCCGAATGGCCCTGGAGCAGGTGCTGGGCACGGCGGAATCTCGCGCCCGCAACGGTGCAGCCGGGGCGCTGGAAGAAGATGCCCGGCTGACCGCGCTTTTTCTCTGGACCTTGCAGGCCACAACTCAGGAGACCGCGTCCGCCGCTAATTCTGACGAAGATGAGGCACCGGACGACGAAGTAGATGAAGAGGACGAAGCCCCAGCCGGCAAGAAAAAAAAGAAAGGACTGACGCTGCCATTCGATGTAGCTCGGCGGTTCGCCCAACCACTGGGCATTCACCTCGACGCCTGGGAAGGCCGCTGCATCGAGACGGAGAAGGGCATTGTCCGCCTCATCCCCGTTCTGGACCGGGCCGAGCAATTATTCGGCGAAGACGGAGCCGAGGCCGTCGCGGATCGCCTGGAGAAGCACCGTGCCGGCCCGATCCAAAGATACCTTCCCGGCATGGAGCCCGACGAAGAGACGCAACGTGTCCCCATTAAGGGCCGCAAGCGCAAGGGCGGAGCCAACGTATCCGACGAGAGTTTGCACCGGCACCACGGCGCAACCACGCTCGACCACGTTCACGCGGCCATGCTCCTGCAATCCGCCGGCCGGGCCAATGCTCTGCGGACCCTGTTGACAGCCGAGACTGAACGAGGCCCAGACTTTCTGCGGCTCGCCAATGCCTTGTCCGCGCTTTACCCTAAAGACAGCGACGAGAAACGCCTGCTCGACGCAATGCTCCTGGCGGTACCGAGGTGAAAATGAATCCCGTCGTCGAGACCTTGATTCTCAAGCACTTTCGCAGCATACCTAGCGAATGCGTCCACTTTGATAACCCGACATTTCTGGTCGGGCGAAACGGGTCCGGGAAGAGCAACCTGGTGGACGCCTTCGATTTCTTGGCGGAGTCGATGACAGCACCTCTCCAGGCGGTCTTCGACAAACGAGGTGGTATCTCGGCTGTGCGCTTTCGGACCGTGAAGGTGAGCTTTCCCTCCAATGTCGGACTCGGCGTCGTTTTCGGAAAGCTCAACGGTCAGATCACCAGCGCGCGGTATGCCTTCGAGGTTCGCCGACTCAAGAACTACGGAATTGAAGTTGTGCGGGAACAGTGCGTCATCGACGGCCCGAAGAAACAAAAGCACTTCTTCAATCGCTTCGAGAGTATTTTTATTTCAAATGTTGATGGCGTACAGCCTGTTCTCGATCCTAGCTCGCTGGCGCTGCCCGTCGTCGGCGGCGTGGCCCGATTCGCGCCGGTTCTGCGAACTCTGTCCGCGATGCATACGTATGCGATCGATCCGGGAAAGCTGCGCGAGATGCAAGACCCCGACAGCGGGCTTTCGCTCAAATCCGATGGAAGCAATGTCGCCAGTGTCTTGCAGGAAATCGGCCGTCGGGCCCCCGAAGACATCGAGAGGATTGGAGAACTGCTCACCTCCATTGTCCCCAACACGACGCGAATTCAACCGATCAAGCACGGCAACAAAATTTCCCTGGAATTCACACAGGAGTGGGGCAAGCGCAAGCGCCTTACGTTTGAGGCGTTTAGCATGTCCGACGGCACTTTGCGTTCCCTCGGGCTGTTAGCCGCTGTTTTCCAGCGACCCACTCCAAGTCTCATCGTGATCGAGGAGCCGGAAGTCACGGTGCATCCTGGGGCTTTGGGCGCGATCCTCGACTTGATTCGGCATGCCACTCGAACGATGCAAGTCATCATCACGACGCATAGCCCCGACGTTCTCGACGCGGAATGGTTAGAAGACCGCCACATTCGCATCGTGGACTGGCAGGAAGGAGCAACGCATATCACGCCGCTATCTTCGGGATCGCGCGAATCGCTTCAGGAGCATCTCATGAGTGCGGGCGAGCTGATGCGCTCGAATGCATTGCGGGGTGCGCCAGTTGAAGCGAAACCCCAAACCAGCCTCTTCGAGGACATAGTCGCATGAAGATCCAGCCCATCGTCGAGGGTCACGGCGAGGTAGGTGCGGTACCGGAATTGATACGCCGCCTGCGAAACGAGGCCCAGGCCTTCAACCTGGACGTGAACCCACCGATCCGGAAGAAACGGTCCGAACTGGTTGACGAAACGCAACTGCGGAAGGCCGTTCGTCTGGCGATGAAACAGGAGGATTGCGCTGCCATCCTGATTATCTTCGACAGCGATGATGATTGTCCGGCCGAAAAGGGGCCGGAGGTCGAAGCCTGGGCTCAAGATGAGGCCGGCAATCTGCCGTGCGTGGTTGTTCTGGCCCACCACGAATTCGAGGCGTGGTTTTTGGCGGCGATCGAGTCGCTTCGTGGGACCCGTGGGGTAAGGGATGACGCCGAGTCCCACCCGAAACCGGAGACTCCGCGCGGAGCGAAAGGCCAACTCGAAAAACGGCTGATCAAGGGGCGAAGCTATTCTGAAACGGCGGATCAGACGGCAATGACTGCGAGGTTTGACATGGCCCAGGTATACCGCCGCTGCCGGTCTTTCCAGCGTATGGTCCGGGCGTTCGGCCTGCTCGCCTCGCGGCTGGGATTTCATCTCAATCCCTGGCCGCCAGAAGCCTGGGAGGATGTGTAATCATGGAACCCTGGTACAAACTTGTCACGCCCCGCAAGGAAGTCCGCGAAGGACGCTCGTTCAACCCGGACGAGTTCGCCATCGCTCTCGAGCAGGTGGTCGCGGGCATCGCCCCGGAGGACTACCAGAAACCCGCGCAGTTCTTTTCACGGACTTGCTTCACGCGGGCGTTACGGGACAACTCGGGCCTCGTGCTGCGTCGCCTTGCTGGCAAGACCGAGAACACCGCGCCGGTGCAGACGCTCGTCACCCAGATGGGCGGCGGCAAGACGCACATGCTGACCACGCTCTGGCACCTGGCCAACGCGGGCGCGGCCGCTTCAAAGCTTCCGGGCGTTGCCGACCTGCTGGTTGAGGCCGGCCTGACCGAAGCTCCGAAGGCGAAGGTCGCGGTCTTCGTTGGTAACGCCTGGGACCCACAACCTGGGCAGGAAACGCCATGGATCGATATCGCCCGCCAACTTGCTGGCGACGCGGGCGTGGCCGCACTCGGACCGTCCGCAAAGGAGTCTCCGCCGGGAACCACGACGATCAATCGCCTCATTGCCATGGTGGACGGCCCCGTTCTCTTGCTGTTCGACGAGTTGCTCAACCTGTTCAGCCGCCACCGTGGCCTGGCCGAGCCGATGCACGCGTTCCTGCACAACATCGTGCGGGGCTTCATCGGTAGCAACCACCGCGCCGCCGTGATCAGTCTGCCGCGCAGCCAGGTCGAGATGACCGAGTGGGACCTGGAATGGCAGGACAAGATCGTAAAGGTCATCGGGGCGGTCGCCAAGCCGCTCCTGGTCAACGACGAGGGTGAAATCAGCGAGGTCATCCGCCGGCGGCTGTTCGAGAACCTCGGCTCGGAGAAGACGCGCAAAAACGTGGCCCGCGCTTTCGCCGACTGGTGCTTCGAGCGCCGGGCGCAACTGCCCCCGGAGTGGACCGCCGTCGATACCTCGACGACCGAGAAGAAGGCCAGGGAGTTCCTTCAGTCCCGCTTCGAGGCATGCTACCCGTTTCACCCGGCCACGCTATCGGTATTTCAGCGGAAATGGCAAACGCTGCCCCAGTTCCAGCAGACGCGCGGCACCCTGGCGATGCTGGCCCAGTGGATTTCCAAGGCCGTCGAGGATGGTTACAAGCGAGCGCGGCGGGAACCGCTCATTACTCTCGGCTCCGCGCCGCTCGACGTGCCCGAGTTCCGCAGCGTCGTGCTGGGGCAACTCGGTGAATCGCGGCTCCTGGCGGCCATCGACACGGATATCGCCAGCGACCGGTCCCACGCCCGCACCCTGGACGCGGACACGACCGGGGTCCTTCGGGACATCCACCGCCGGGTGGGCACGACGATCCTTTTCGAGTCGTCGGGCGGCCAGGTCCACAAGTTTGCTCGCCTGCCCGATCTGCGATTTGCTTTGGGCGAACCGGACGTGGACACGACCTCGGTGGATACCGCAGCGGCCGCTCTGGAGGCCAAGGCGTTCTTCATCCAGCGTGTCGGCACGGACGGGTTCAAGGTCTTTTACAAGGCGAAGATCGACAAGGCAGTTCACGATCGTCGGGCATCGCTCGACGAGGAGGGCGAGATCAAGCCCACGATCCGCTCACTGGTCAAGGAGGAGATCAAACGCGGCGCGAGCATCCCCGTCGAGACGTTCCCGGCCGACAGCAGCGCGGTGCCCGACTCGCCGCGCCTCAGCCTGGTCGTCCTTGACCCGGCCTGCGAATGGGACGGCGGCGAGGCGATCCGCACGCAGATCGCCGAGTGGACGAAGAACCGGGGCAAGGCGTCGCGGTTGTATCCCGGCGCACTGGTCTGGTGCGTGCGCAAGCCGGGGCGAGACCTGCGTGACAAGGTCGAACTCCTGTTGGCGTGGCGGCGGGTGCAGCGGGACGTGCGCGACGGCGTGCTGGGTGCGGACTTCGAGCGGGCCGACCTCCATGACATCCAGGTCAAGGTGGCGGAGGCCGAGGACGACGCCAAGGACGAGGTGTGGGCCGGCTACCGTTTCGTGGTGCTGGCCGACAGCACGGACCCCAGCGGCCTGAAGGTCATCGACCTGGGGGCCGGCCACTCCAGCGCGTCCGAAACGCTGTGCGGCAGAATCATCGCCGCTCTGAAGGCCGAAGCATTGCTCAACGAGTCGGTCGGGGCGGGCTACATCGACCGCAACTGGCCGCCAGCGTTCAAGGACTCCGGGGCCTGGCCGCTGGCGAGCCTGCGGCAAAGCTTTCTCAACGGTGCCCTGACGCGCTTACTCGACCCCGACGGCGTCCTGAAAACCAAGCTCGTCGAGTTCGTCGGGCGCGGCGACTTCGGCCTGGCGTCCGGCCCGAAACCGGAAGGCGGATACGAGCGGCTCTGGTATGCCCAGCTCGTTTCTGCCGAAGAGGTTGCCTTTGAGACGGGCGTGGTCCTGCTCAAGAAGGCCAAGGCCGAGGAACTGAAGAAGAAACCGGTGCCCCCCCCGCGTGACGAAACTTTGCTGCCATTGCCGCCTCAGCCCGACGAAACTTTGCCGCCGCCGCCCCCTCCTCCTCCTCCTCCTCCTCCTGGGTCGAGGACGATCAGGCTAAGCGGCAACGTCCCGGCCGAGTTGTGGAACCGCCTGGGAACGCGGATACTGCCCAAGCTGCGTTCGGGGAAGGACCTCAAGATCGGCATCGACTTTTCGGTCACTGTCGAGGCCGCGAACGCCAACGACCTCCAGTCCGAGTTGCGACAGATTCTCGATGACCTAGGCCTAAAGGACTCTGTTGACCTGATCACGAAGTGATGCCACCATTCGACGCCCAAAGCTTAAGGACTGCACTCAGCGCTTCGGGCGGGCGGTACCGAGCCGCCCTCCCTATCCACGACAAGCCCGTTTGAGTGCCGTTGACGCGATAGGAATTTGCGGATGCCACGATGGCCAACACCCGTCACTGGTCGCATGCGGAGTCGCCGAACGGGATGCCGTTTTTTTGAGACCAAGGCGGCCAAGTCCGTGCTTGACAAGCCGAGTTGGAGAAGTAAATTAAGAGAAGAGCAGATTTTTATCTCCAGGGAATCGAGTCGTGACGTGGAGATGGAGGCGGACCAAGTGCATCTTGTGGTTCTTCTTGGCGGTTTTCGCCAATTCCGACAAGGATTGGAAGCGAAGGCGAGTGTTTATCCGACATTTCGGGCAGAAACTGCATAAGCAGGCAGAACGTATCTTGACAAGCTCCTGGCTAATTGAGAAGATTCGCTCCTTCCTGTGGTATGCATCTTGGCGCAATTTGTTGGGCTGGGATCTGCAATATTTGGACGCTTTGGCTTCCCGCAACCGAAGGCCGTATACGGGGAGGTCATATCGCTATTTGGGCTCGTTCTGACCAACGCTGTGGCTCTGACGCTTTCCCAACGAAACGCGTCTAGCCCTCCCGAATTGTTGTCAACGCTGATCTTAGCCTACTGCGTAATCGCAGCACTGATTGTCTGGGGAATCTTGGTCATACTCAACGCTCAAGCCAAGGACCCCGCCAATCTTAAATATTCCGAACGCCCAAAACACGCGTATGAGCGAGGGTCGATCATGTTTGCCAGAATTATTCTCATTGGCGCTGTCACAATTCCTGTAATGTTTGTTTGGATGGCAAGAACGGGAGACCTCCCAGGGCAAGATTTTTCCGAATGCATTGAAGCGAAACGTGGCAAGCTCGAATACGAGATGTCAGACTCCAAGACCAGCGGGATCATTGTCCATGTCTCGGGTTTAGACAAGACCAAGTTTCCCCATGGGGTTCCGTCCCAAATCAATCTTGAGATAACCTTGAAAGGCGAGCTGGCGAAAAAATGGAAAGTCAATGAGGTTGTGGGATATTTCACAAATCCAAAAGGAAATCACGAAATCGAGTTTCAGCCAGCGGCCCCCGATGAGGACCCAAAGACTCCCTACAAATTGGTCTATCTTTTGGAAAAGCTGGAGGCCGAGAAAGAATATATATTCAAGGTTCATTTGCGTTCGCGCCAGACTATGACGGTGCCCAAGGACTTCGAAGATGCCAAAGTTCTAATCGAAAAACGCGGAGAAATTGAGGTAGTTTTCTGTTCCAAGAAAAAGCGATAGGATGCCCGCATGAGACATTTCGCTCAGATTTTCTTGGTTGTGTTATTCCCTTCGGCAGCACTCGCGGTTGTTCGACTCCAAGTGGTAGACGAAAACCAAAAACCAATTGAGGCCATGATCCTCATTCAGTCGCACCCAGAAAGAAACACGCTTCTGGAGGAAAAAACTGTCAATGGCACATTTGAACTCGACGAGAAAAAACTCGCCAGAACGCTTGGGGAAAAATCGCGCGTTTACATAATCGCTTACCCAAAAGAGCAACGAGACAAGAAGCAATTCTCTCCGCACTACAAGATAGTTGAATTGGACCAGCTCATGATGCAGAAGCAAGTAAAGATAGTCTTGTCCAAGCGGCAGACGGACCGCGAGTAAAACTTCCAAAAAACGAGACCGGTGTTCTTGAGATCGTTCAGCGCGGAGACGACACCCCCTGACGACGGGCCCTCTGCCTGACGCCAGCGGATGTTGGCCGATCGCGCCATCGCCACTACCCGCATCGCGCTCCGCTGCCGTTCAAGGCGATCATGACCATTCCGCAGGCTTACGGTTCAGTGTCTCCGTTGAGTTGCTCAGCACCCACATCAGCGTTTTCAAGCGGACCGACACATCGCCGACCTCAACAGCCTTGAGCACGACGCCCGCCAATCTGGCTCAGCCGCCTGCCCATTTCACAAGGTGCCGAAACGTCTCTTCCAACTCATTGGCGACCTTACTAGGCGAAATCAGTCCATCGACGGTTGTCTCAGGCACCCCGGCCTTGCGAACGCGGTTGCACCACCGCGCCATCTCGTCGGGAGTGTAATGGTCCGTCTCGACGACGAAAAGGGTATTTTGCAAGCGCTTGAAGCCGGGAAGTTTCTCCCAGAAGGTCAAGGGCTCGATGTTCAAACGCTCGCAAAACAGTTTCCAGCCATCCGCCTTGGTCTTCAGAATGAATCCACTGCTCCGGGTCGATAAACAGTGCGTGGGCAGTTTGAGATGCCGAGCCACGGGATGAAGCGGAAGACCATTTTCGTCCGAGTCCCAGATTCCGAGTTCATCCGTGTCGATAAGAGTGATTTTCTGGAAGTGGTCAGCAACCCACTCCTGCAATTCGATGAACACCCGGAGGGCCAATTCGTCGAAGGCACTTTTGAGGGGATTCCAGTCCAGTATCCTCACAGTAATGCTCCGGCAGGAGTCCCGCAACCGGGCGAACTCGACATCGTCGCCGCGGGCGTGGGCGGCCATGCCGAGGCAGAAGCGTTCCTCGGGGGTCAACTTGTCGTAGTGCTTGGCGATTGCATTCGCGTTCATCGTCATTCCTTTCCGCT
>Ga0182024_10010748_pt1 | contig 18597 bp, 16 predicted proteins | sample P32metaG_FD_120480 | JGI IMG/M metagenome (GOLD analysis project Ga0182024, IMG submission 120480) | Permafrost microbial communities from Stordalen Mire, Sweden - P3-2 metaG (Illumina Assembly) | ecosystem: Environmental > Terrestrial > Soil > Wetlands > Permafrost | place: Sweden: Stordalen... | reverse complement strand
TTCGTGATGGAGCAGACCGAGGAAGAGAACAATCGCTTCAGCATCGAAATGGGCCTGCTGATTCTCGAACGCGAGGCCCAGTATCGCAGCGGCCAGCCGACGCCGCCGGGGCTGTTCGTCTATCAACTGGAAGCTTTGAGCCGCAATCGCCTCGGCTATGAGACCGGCCTGGAATGCATCGAACAGGATCCGATGTATGACATCGCGTGGCGAGACTATGCCCAGTTCGTCCGCCGCCAGCTCGGCGTCGTCGATTTCGCCGATCTGGTTTACTTGCGTTCGCACTACTACGTCACGGATCAGCGGCGGCAGAATTCGGACTATGAGCCGCCCTTGCCAGCGCTGTTCGGCGAGAAGGAGGGGCAAATCGCCAAGGCCAATCGTGGCCGCGATCCACTCTACCTGTTCGCGGCCCTGCAGCGGCAGCTCGGCTATCCGGAAGTGCCGCGTCCGAAGCCGCGCGACGACCTGGCCGCCAAGCTCGAAGCGATGGCCCAGAAGGTCAAGAACCTGGAAGCACGCATCAAGCTGGTGGAAAGCGAGGCCAAGGGGCAGGTCGATCTGAGCCAGTTCATGGTCAAGCCGGAGGACTTTGCGCAGGACGAGGAGTAGGCCAGGATTCCGATCCGAGCGGAATCCTGACCTACTTGGCCGGCGTAATTGTGATGATCTTGGTCTGTGTCGTGCCCGTGCTGGAATGCACGCGCAACGGGAATCGGCCCGTTTCGAGCACGCGCGCCTTCCACTGGACGAGACAGTTTCCTTCCGCGTCAATGGCGGGCACGGCCTGAGTTTCCTTGCCCTCCATGCGTTCCATGCCCGCCGGCAGCTCCAACGTCAAGCTCTGACCCTCACTGGGATCGCTGACCAGGGCGTTGATGGTGAAGAGCTTGCCAGGTTCGAACGAGCCGGTCAGGTCCACCTTGGTCACGCCTTCGTTCTCCACCTTGTAGGCGACGCCTTGGCCGAGGGCATAGCCCATTTCCATCTTGGCGCCGGGCTTGATCTCCTTGGGGTCCCAGAGAATGGCCATGGCGCTATCGCCGCCGGCGGGCATGGCCTGGGGGTTCCAGCCGTTGCCGAAGTCGGCACGCAGACTGGTGAGCACGAGCCGGGAAGGCCGTTCGATGCCGCCGCCGAGAGCGAAGGTGTAATGGGCGACAAAACCTGGGTCCGCGAGGTTGGGCCTTTCCAGCATCTGCAAGAAGTCGGGCACCATTTTGCCTTCAAGGGTGACGCCGTCGAGGATCTTGCCCGGCTGATTCGGGGCGGCGAACAGGGCGCCGTCATTGTTCACGATGAACACGTCCACGTGGATGCGCATGGCGACCTTGTGGGGAACCTTGTCCAGATTGTGTACCAGGTAACGCACGAGCACGGCATCGCGGCGGCGCTGCTTCTCTTTGCCCGGCCTGGTGGCGATCACTTCCACGCTCTTCGTGACCCGGAGCTGCCCCATGTTGAAGTCGCATTGCATGCCGTCGCGATCCTTGCCGCCGGGAGTCTTGGGCAAGGGGCGTTGCTGCATCTGGACCTGGACAAACTGGATTTGCTCATCGATCTTGAATTGCGTGAACATGAAGCCCAGGTGCAGCATCTTGTTCTCGACCTTCACGTTTAGTCCCAGGTTCTGGGGGATGAACTGATACTCGACGCGCTTGACCGGATCCAGCGGCAAGACCGGCTCGAAGATCACCGGCTTTTCGTCCTGGATCTTCACGCGCACGGGGCCGATGAGCTTTTCCTGCGGGGCGTCCTGGGCAAGGGTGAACGCGGAGGCGAGGATGAGAAGGGGCACGGCGTATTGGTATTTTGGGAGCATATTTTCCTCGCATTCGTGGGTCAGGATTCCGATCCTGACCGCATGAATCCCACGGTCAAGATCGGAATCCTGACCTACGGGTACAGGTGAGCAAATCACGTCAGGATCGGAATCCTGACCCACGTATGCCACGTCAGGATCGGAATCCTGACCTACGGCATTCGATAAAACTCCGTCACCGCTCGAACCGCCTTCTTCCACAATGCTCGTCGTCGATCCCGACTAACAGCATTCATGTGCGGCTCAAATCGTCTGCCAGGCTTGATGATCTTTCGCAGCGCATCCAGGTCGGGCCAAAACCCCACCTGGAGCCCGGCCAGGAAAGCGGCGCCCTGGGCGGTCGCTTCGCTTTGGGATGATTGTATCAGATCGATGCCGAGCAAGTCCGCCTGCATTTGCAGAAAAAAAGCGTTGCGGGCCATGCCGCCGTCCACTTGCAGACTGGTGAGAGCCTGGCCGCAATCTCTGCCGGCGGCCTCGAGCAGGTCGGCGACTTGCAGGGCAACGCCTTCCAGAGCCGCCCGGGCCAGGTCTTCACGGCGAGTGCCACGCGTGACGCCGAAGATCACGCCCTGTGCTTCCGGCATCCAATGAGGCGCTCCCAGACCGACCAGGGCCGGCACGAAGACGATCGGGTGCTGCGGATCGGCTCCCTCGGCGAGCGCCTCGACCTCGGCGGCGTCGGCGAACATCTTGAGCCCGTCGCGCAGCCACTGCACCGCCGCCCCGGCCACGAACACGCTGCCTTCGAGCACATACTGCGGCTGGTCGTCGGTCAGGGCGGCCAGGCTCGTCAGCATGCGATGGTGCGACGGCATGAACTTGCTGCCGATGTGCTGCAAGAAGAACGCGCCGGTGCCGTAGGTGCACTTGGCGGCTCCCAGCGTGAAGCCACCCTGGCCGAACAGGGCCGCCTGCTGATCGCCCGCCACGCCGGTGATCGGCAGCCCCGCCGGCAGAAACCCCAAAGCCGCCGTGACGCCGAAGTCCGCCGAACTGGGCAGCACCCGCGGCAACAGCGGGCGCGGCACTGCGAAAAAACGGCACAGATCGTCGTCCCACGCCATGGTCAGCACATTCAGCAGCAGGGTGCGCGAGGCGTTGCTGGCGTCGGTGGCGTGGACCTTGCCGGCGGTCAGGTTCCAGATGAGCCAGCTGTCGATGGTGCCGCACGCCAGTTCGCCGGCCTCGGCGCGGGTCCGCAGGCTGCCGTCGCGGTCCAGAAGCCAGCGTATTTTTGTGGCGGAGAAGTAGGGATCGAGCACCAGTCCTGTCGATTGGGCGATCCAGGCTTCCGCCGCATGATGTTGCCGGCAAAAATCGGCCGTGCGGCGATCCTGCCAGACGATGGCCCGAGCGAGCGGTTTGCCCGTCGCCCTTTCCCAGAGGACGACCGTTTCGCGCTGGTTGGTCAGACCCAGGGCGATCAGTTGGTCCGGCGAAACCTGGGCGGCCGCGAGGGCTCGAGGCACCACATCGGTCACGCTCTGCCAGATTTCGTCGGCATCATGCTCCACCCAGCCCGGCTGCGGATAATGCTGCGTCAGCTCCCGGTTGGCGCTGCCGAGGCAATGGCCCGAGACGTCGTAGACCAGGGCGCGCGTGCTCGTGGTTCCCTGATCGATGGCCAGAACATAGCTCATGACGAACGCCCTTGTCGGAAGAAGCCGCCGGAGAAAGCAGGTTGCGACGGCTGCCTGACATTGTGAGCAAATTCGGCGATTTGGCAACGGGCTGACGCTTATCTACCCCGAAGGGCAACGCCGTGAACGATTTCTCACCTGTATTTACCCCGAAGGGGTTGAATCTCAAAGCCCAGGGTTGCGAATTCGCAACCCTGGGCTTTGAGATTCAACCCCTTCGGGGTAGGCCAGGGACATTCGCGCGCACCCTTGGGCGCGAGACCTGCGAAAAGCGGATTGGGCTTTCCGTCAAACGCTTGGTGAGGCAAAATATGGTAGCCCGCGGGGTTCGGAGTACCCCACCCCGCGGCTTGGGGGTCTCTGGAGGAAGATGTGCACGTTTTGACTCAAGCCGGTTTTGTCGCTCTCGGCTCGGTCCTCGGCGGGTTGCTGCGTTGGGGCATCGGCGTCGGCGTCGCCCGTTGGTTGGGGACGGGGTTTCCGTACGGCACGTTTTTCATCAACCTCAGCAGTTGCGTCTTTTTGGGCTGGTTTATGACCGTGCTCGACGAGCGCCTCGCCAACGGTCTGGCCTGGATTAGCCGCGATAATCTTCGCCTCATGGTGGCCGTCGGCTTCACCGGCACCTATTCGACGTTTTCCACGTTCGAATATGATACGCATGAACTGGTGCGGGACGGGGCGAGCGCCAAGGCGGCCTTGTACTTCTTCGGTAGCGTCTTTCTGGGTCTGTTCGCGGTTTGGCTCGGCGTGCTGCTGGCGCGGCGCTGAGAGTTATTTCCCGCTTGCGGCATAGCGCTCGCCGGGCGCCATGCGAGCGCTACGCCGCAAGCGGTTTCGGGAATCTGCCATGAAACTCGAAGGCGAACAAACCCTGCTGCGCGTCCACGTCCGCAACACCGACAAGCATCGCTGGTCCGCCGTCACCGATGCGCTCGTCGAACGCGCCCGGAAAAAGCAGCTTGCCGGGGCGACCGTGCTGCGCGGCATCTTCGGGCTGGACGTGGCCGGCAACCTGCTCGAGTCCAGCCGCTGGTCGCTGGTCGAGCATGTGCCGATGATCGTCGAATTTGTGGACGGCTCGGCCAAAATCGGGCCGTTTCTGAGCGACGTCGCCGAGATCGTGCACGAAGGATTGGCCACGCTCGAACGCGCCCATGTCATGGTCTATCGGCACAGCCAGGCGCAAGCTGACAAGGCGGCCCTGCGGCTCGACGTGCCCGGCCCGGTCGCGGCGTTTTCGACCTTGCCCAACGACGAGGAGTTTCCGATCATGAAATTGAGCGAAGAAGGACAGCTATTGCGCGTCTTCATCGGCGAATCGGATCAGTGGCAAGGCCAGCCGCTCTTTCGCGCCATCGTGCTCAAGGCCAAGGAGCTGGGCCTGGCGGGGGCGACCGTGCTGCGTGGGCCGATGGGCTTCGGCGCTTCCAGCCGAGTGCACACGGCCAAGCTGCTCGACGTTTCCACCGATTTGCCCATCATCGTCGAGTTGGTGGACGCCGCCGACAAGATTCAACTGTTGCTGCCGTTCCTGGACGAGGCGGTCACGGAAGGCCTGATCACGGTGGAGAGCGTGCGCGTGCTGCATTATCGGCAGCGCGCCTGATTCGTAGCCGAATTCGCAAGAATTCGGGTGAGCTACGGCGACTGGAAAACCCGAATTCTTGCGAATTCGGCTACGAATTTGCGAATTCGGCTGCGAACTGAGAAAAGGGCCGCCATGAAACATGAAGAACGCATCATGGCCGTGAAGAGCCAGCGGCCCCGGCCCCCGCAGCCGACGCGCCGGCGCTGGCTGCCGGGCTGGGTCAAAGCTGTCGGCACGGCGGCCCTGAGTGCGGCCATCACCTACTGGCTATGCGACAACGTTTTCCTGTCGCGCGTGCCCACCGGCCTGCTCGGCAAATGGGAAGTGACGGAAGGCGAACTCGCCGGGTACGAGATGGAGTTCTATCGCAACGGCACCATGCGCAGCCATGTCATGCTGGAAAATGGACTGCCGAGAATCGACGTGGCCGACGTTCATCTGGCCGACGACATGCTGGAAACGACGTTCTACATTCCTGCCGTGGGAGCGCCGCAATCCCTCTGGTGGCGGATCGTCCACGTTTTCGTGCCGGAGTCCGGGGCCAAGGTGACCGTGGCCCAGCGAATCATCGCCTTGACGCCCGCCGATCTGGTGATCGAAGACGAAGACGGCAAACTCATCAAGATGGTACGAGCGAGGTAGCCATGAGCAAAAAACATCATGCCAGGGAAATAGCCGGCAATCCGCATGCTCACGCGCTGGACGTCGGCCCAGCCAATCCGCGGCGGGACTGGAAGCTGCTGACGGGTTCCGTGCTCGGCGGGATGCTGCTGGGACTGGCGGGCATCGCCTACTCGCATGGCTGGTTCGCGCAAGCCGGGACGGGGCCGAAGATCAATGAGGCCAGTCCGCCTGGGCCGGCGCCCAAGGGCATGGTGTGGATTCCGGGCGGCGTCTTTTGGATGGGCTCCACCGCTTTCGACGACGCCAGACCTCGGCACAAGGTCGCGATCGACGGCTTCTGGATGGACACGACCGAAGTGACCAACGAGCAATTCGCCAGGTTCGTGGGCGAAACCCGCTACGTCACCGTCGTCGAACGCTGGCCTGATGGGCAGGACCTTCCCGGAGTTACCGCGGCCGACGTCGGCTTCCAGCACCGCCAGATCATGCTGCTGGCCGCCAATCCGACGCTCGGCTTTCCCGACGGCATATCCTGGCCCGGGGTTTTTCATGCTCAGCACGTTTTCGAGCCTTTTTCCCTGGTCTTCACCCAGCCCGGCAAGCCGGCGGACGTGCGCCAGGCCGATCCGCACAGCTGGTGGAGGGCGGCGCCGGGCGCTTGCTGGCGTCATCCGGAGGGGCCCGGCAGCGATCTCACGGGGCGCGAGAAGCATCCCGTTGTCCACATCTGCTATGACGACGCGTTGGCCTTTTGCAAATGGGCCGACAAACGCTTGCCGACCGAAGCCGAGTGGGAGTTTGCCGCCCGCGGCGGACTCGATCGCAAAGCGTTCGGCTGGGGCGACGAACTGCAACCCGACGGCAAGTGCATGGCCAACACCTGGCAGGGCGAATTTCCTCATGACAACAAGCTGACGGACGGATTCCTGCTCACGGCGCCGGTCGGTTCGTATCCCGCGAACGGCTTTGGCCTGCACGATATGGCTGGGAACGCATGGGAATGGTGTGCCGACTGGTATCACGATACCTACTACGCGCGGAGTCCCCTGCGCAATCCCCAGGGGCCCGACGGCAGTCACGACCCCGATGAGCCGGGCGTCGCCAAGCGCGTGCAGCGCGGCGGGTCGTTCTTGTGCTGCGATAACTACTGCAAACGCTACATGCCCGGCGGCCGCGGCAAGGGCGATCCGAAAAGCACGGGCAACAATATCGGCTTTCGCTGCGCGATGTCGACGAAGTAGTGTAGTCCTCACGCTCCGCGTGAGGATAGGGCGCAGCCCTCAAAAACCATTGTCCTTACCGGAAACAAGAATTCGCTCGCTGGCCCTGAGTCTCAGGATTCTCGGCGCATAATGCTTCCCTGTTGGGATGCGGGTTATTGAGGGCTGCGCCCTATCCTCACGTGGAGCGTGAGGACTACACTCGAAAGCGATCATCCTTCGGATCGTCCGGCGGCGGCCGATTCCAGTCGTCGTCCTCATCGTCAAAGTCATCGCGACGCCTCGACTCACCGCGATCGCGGTCGAATCGATCATCGTCAAACCCGGCCCGCGCTGGCACGCCGGCGAAAGCGTTGCGCACATGGTGGCGGCTCAGAAGCAGTATGATGACCATGAAATAGATGACGATCAAGATGTAAAAAATGACGGCGCCCACCGCTCCCAGCGTGGCGCCCATCTCCATGGCATCGACAAATGCTTTTGGCGGCGCAGGCGCGTTTTGCTGTTTCATCAGCGCCGGCACGGCGCCGCGAAAAAAACTCTTGACCGCCGGTATCACGAAAACTACCTGGTATATGCCGGTAAGGGCCACGTCGAAGATGCCCACCAGACAGCTGACGATGGTCAAGGTGCGCGCCCAGCGAACCATGCTCAGCAAGGCGATGCCGCCGACGAGCAGAGCGATCGACACGATCAGGCCGAGGATCGTATTGAATGCCTGCATGATGTTGTAGCCAGGGGCGTTGGCGGCGAGGGCTGCTTCCATTTCCTTTTGCATCGCGGCCGCGGCGGGATCGCCTCCGCCCATGAAGTTGTTGCCGAGCGCTCCCTGCGTCACCAGCATCGAAGCGGCACATAGGCCGCATAGAGTCATGAGGCTGCCATAGATAATGGAAAGCACGGCAGCGGCTGTTACGGAGCCTGGACGTTCTGCGGGCATGGGGCACCTTCCTCAGGGGATCGGGTCGCGGATACTACTCCACCTATGTTAGTGGACAGGGCGGGAATTTCCGCCATATTTTGCCCGGTTGGGTCGTGTTTAGCCGCTCGCCTCTGGCGAGCGCGGGGCGACGTTGTCCCCTCCGCGCTCGCCAGAGGCGAGCGGCTAAACGCTGAAAGCATGCGCGTTCAATTATTTACCAATACAAAACCGGCTGAAAATCCGCTCGAGCAAATCATCCGTGTAGACAACGCCGACCATGGCCCCCAGTTCGTCCAGGGCGAGGCGCAGCTCCATGGCCAAAATCTCCGCCGGCTCCTGTCCGAGCACCACGGCGTGCGCGGAACGAAGATGCCGCAGACAGGTGTCCACATGATGACGGCAACGGCTCAGGCTCGGCGCCAGTCCGCCATGCGCCAAAGCACGGGCTCGACTGGCCAGTTCGCGCCGCAGCGTTTCGAGGCCGTGTCCGGTCACGGCACTCGTGGCCAGCCGATCCCCAATGACGGGCCCGAGATCGCACTTGGTCGCCAACCGCAGCGTGTCGACGTTGGGCATGTCGATGGCCACCGACTCAGGCGTGTCCTCGCACCACAGCAGCAGGTCTGCGCTTTGAGCCTGGTCCAGTCCAAGCTGCTGGGCTGTCTGCTCGATCGCCTCCTCCGCCTGGCGCAAACCGGCGGTGTCCACCAGCTCCACGATCACGTCCTCGCAGGTCAATGTGGCAGAGAGGTAGTCGCGCGTCGTGCCCGGTTGATCGCTGACCAGGGCGGCGCCTGCCCCGATGAGAGCGTTGAATAGGCTGCTCTTGCCGGCGTTCGGCGGCCCGGCCAGGACCGCGCGGAAGGGCCGATCGGCGCTCGAACGCTGCTCGATCTGCTTCTGCACCAGCGTGATCAGTGCCAGGCCCTTGGTGATGCGCCGCAGCAGGTCGTCGGTGGCGACAAAGGTCAAGTCTTCTTCGCTGAAGTCCAGGCCCGCTTCCACGTCGGCGAGCAGATTGAGCAGGTCTTCGCGAAGCTGGGCCAGCGGCTGAGCCAGCCCGCCGGCAAGCTGGGCGAGGGAGTGCTTGAGTTCATCGCGAGTGCGGGAATGGATGACGCCGAGCACCGCCTCGGCCCGCGGCAGATCGCGCTTGCCGGCCAGGAACGCCCGCAAGGTGAACTCGCCGGGCTGAGCCGCCCGGGAGCCGCGCTTCAGGCATTCCGCCACGAGCAGCTCCGTCAGCGGTGGGCTGGAAATGGTATGCACTTCCGCCACGTCTTGCCCCGTGTACGAGTTCGGTCGCGGCCAGAAATAGAGATCGGCAGGCAGCGGCGCGAACACGCCAGGCAATCGCAATGGCCCCGAATGCAGCAAGCGTTGGCGGCCCGGTTCCGCCGCAAGATCGTCGAACAGGCCGCGGACCACCTTCCAAGCGATGGGCCCACTGAGCCGAACTATCGCCCGCAGACCCGGACCGGGAGCGCTGGCCAGGGCGACAATGGTATCGGCGGGATCGGGAATCATGGATGCGTTTTTTTCTTGACACTGTATGAGCCAATACCGTAGTCTACTGGATAGATGAGTTTTTCGAAAGCCGTGCGAGGTTCCATGAAGAAGGTATTGATCTACTCCGGTATCGTGATTGTTCTCAGCGCCGCGACGGCGGGTTTGTACTGGTGGACCTATTTTTCATTTACGCCTCCGAACCCGGAAGAACTGGTCTCGAAAGCGCTGTTGGCGGCAGATATGAACGAGAAGATCAGCGCCACCACAGCCCTTTGTGCGATGAAGGATCCCAATCCGCTTCCCTACCTGCGGGATATCCTGGGACAGAGCACGGACCCCGAAGTCGTCGCACAGGCCCTCAGCGGCATGACGGTTCACCTCGATCATGAGAGCATACCGTTATTCATCGGTTATCTCGACCACGCCTCCCCCGCGGTGCGGCAGGCGGCGTATTCCGGACTGCTCAGGCTATACGGGGGCGAACTGCCGGATAACATCATCTACAAACCGGATGCCCCGGCGGCGGAGCGGGTGAAGGCCGCCAACAAGCTGCAGAAACTGTATAAGGAATTCAAATCACGACCGCTCACCAAAGTGTGATGCTTCCTTGAACATCGATCTCAACAGCGATCTGGGCGAAGGCTGCGAACATGACGCCGAGCTGATGGCCCTGATCACATCGGCGAACATCTCTTGCGGCTTCCACGCCGGCGACTCGGCCACGGCGCGCACCGCCCTGGCTCACGCGGCCCAGTTCGGGGTGCGCGTCGGGGCCCATCCGGGGTTCGCGGACCGTGAGCACTTCGGCCGGCGCGAGCTGGAGCTTTCCCAGAAAGAGATCCTGGAGCTGTGCGTCTACCAGATCGGAGCGCTGGCGGGGCTGGCGAAACTGGTCGGCGTGCCATTAAATTTTATCAAGCCGCACGGTGCTCTTTACAACATGGCCTGCCGCGACGATCGCTTCGCCGGGCCGATCGTCGAAGCCGCGGTGCTTTTGGGGCTGCCGTTGCTGGCCTTGCCGGGGTCGCGGCTGCAACAATTGAGCCAGGGCAAGGGGGGCTTCATTGCCGAGGGGTTCGCCGATCGCCGTTATCAGCCCGATGGCTCCCTGGTGCCGCGTTCACGGCCGGACGCGTTCGTCGAGGATCCGGAGGAGGCGGTGCGCCAGGCCGGTTGGCTGGTGCGCGAGCGCGGCGTGCGCAGCTTGTGCGTGCATGGCGACAATCCGCATGCGCTGGATTTTGTGCGCGTGGTGCGCGCGGCGTTGGTGAGGGAGGGGTTTGTTTTGCGAGCATTCACATGATGATGTTTGGGCGAGCGGGGAGCATTAGCCCCCTGGTGTTGGACCACGATTCACTCAGGGGGCTAACGCCCCCCGCTCGCCCAGACACAGGAGTGCTGAAGTGCTGCATGTGATCACCCCCGGCTGGTCAACGCGCGTGGTGGACCTGGGCCGCCCGCGCACGCGCAGCCTGGGCGTTCCGCTAGGAGGGGCCGCGGATCGGGCGAGCTTGATTCTCGGCAACGGCCTGGTCGGCAACCCGGAAAACACGGCGGCGCTCGAAGTCAGTGCCGTGGGCCCGACCCTGCGAGCGGAGACGGAGCTGGCCTGCGTAGTCTGTGGCGCTCCATTCGAGCTGACCAGCACGCGGCAGAAGAATCTGCGCACCGGCGTCACCTTTACCATCGAAGAAGGCGAAGAGGTTCGCGTCGCCGGCACCCCACGCGGTTTGCGGGCCTACTTTTGCGTTCGCGGCGGCTTCCAGACGCGCGCGATTCTTGACAGCCGCTCAAGTCTGGAAATGCTCACGGCCGGCACGATGCTTGCCTGCGAAACCGCCCGGATTGGTCATCGATTTCTGCCGCCGGGCGTCTTCGCAACGTGGAACGACGCCGGCCCGCTGCGGATCGTGGCCGGTCTGCAGGCAGCTTCCTTCAACATGGCTGAATTTCTGGGCCAGGAATATGCCGTCTCGGCGAAGAGCGATCGCATGGGGCTGCGCATCGAAGCAAAGCCACTGATGTTCGAGCCGGCCGAGATGACGTCGGAGCCGGTCTGCCCCGGCGCGGTGCAGGTGACGCGCGATGGGCAGTGCATCATCCTGGGCGTCGATGGCCAGACCATCGGCGGTTATCCGAAGATCGCCCACGTAGTTGATGCTGATCTGGATCGATTGGGCCAATTGCGGCCGGGCCAGCGTTTGCGATTTGCCCAGGTGGACCTGGCGGAGGCGTTGACCCTGGGCCGGCAGCGAAACGAACAGCTTGCGGAGTGGATGCTTCGGCTGCAAGTTTCGCTATCATATTGAGGATATCGTCAACATTGGCGAGCGGGGGGCGTTAGCCCCCTGGGTGAATCGTGGCCCTAACCAGGGGGCTAACGCCCCCCCGCTCGCCTGGAGCATTGCAAGAGAGGAACCATGCCGAAAGTACTGATCTCCCCCGCCCCGTTGTTTGGCATCCAGGCCGAGTTTTTGGACGTCCTCAAAAAAGCCGGTCTCGAACCGACGTACCCGAAGAAGCGGGCCCAGCTGACCGAGCCGGAGCTGCTCGAAGAGCTGCAAGGCATCCACGGCTGCATCGCGGGGTCGGAGCCGTACACGCGCAAGGTGCTGGCCGCGCATCCGCAGTTCAAGGTGATTGCTCGCGCGGGCGTGGGCTACGACGCCGTCGATTGCCAGGCGGCAACCGATCATGGCGTGGCGGTCTGCATCGCGCCGGGCACCAATCAGGATGCCGTCGCCGAGCACACTTTCGCGATGATTCTCGCCCTGGCCAAGAATCTGATCAGCCAGCACGCGGGGACCGTGGCCGGGAAATGGCCGCGCAACGCCAACTTGCCGCTGCGGGGCCGGGTGCTGGGCATCGCCGGCATGGGCCGCATCGGCAAGGCGGTCGCCGTGCGGGGCCAGGCGTTCGGCATGAAGATGCTCGCCTTCGAACCGTATCCGGATCATGATTTCGCCAAACAATACGGCGTCACCTTTGTTCCCTGGGAACGGTTGCTGGCCGAGTCCGATTACGTCAGCCTGCACATGCCCATGACGGCCCAGGCGAAGCACGCGATCAACCGCAAGACCCTGGCAATGATGAAGCCGAGCGCGTTTCTGGTGAACACGGCTCGCGGCGGCCTGGTGTGCGAAGCCGATGTGGTGGAGGCGCTGAAGGCGAAGAAGATCGCGGGCGTCGGCCTGGACGTGTTCGAGGAGGAGCCGCCGCGGGTCGATCAGCCGCTGTTTCAGCTGGACAACGTCGTGTTCACGCCGCACGCCGCGGGAGTGGACGTGCAATCGCGCGACGACATGGCGTTATCCGCGGCCCACGCCATTGTGTCGCTGATGCGCGGTGAATGGCCGGCGGAGAAGGTGATGAATCCGGAAGTGAAGGGCAAGTTCAAGTGGTGAAACAACAAGGCGAGCCGAGGCCCGTAAGGGCCCGGGTTAATCCTTAAATAAGCGAAGGGCTCAGCCGCTCGGTGCCGCGCAGGAGTCATTAGCGTTCGCCGATGCAAAACAGGTGCTTCTCTCCGCGCAGAAATATCTGTCCATCCGAGATGGCCGGCGAGGCCACGAGAGACTCCCCCATGTCGTTCTCCGCCAACAATTCAAACTTGGCACCCGCCCGGACCACGCGTACCACCCCTTCCTTGCTGGTGAAATAAACCTTGCCGTCGCCCGCCACCGGCGACGCATAGTAGCTCGATCCGAGCCGTTCCTTCCAGACCACCTTGCCATCGGTGCCGCGCAAACAGGTGCCGAAACCCTGGTCGTTGGGCGTGTACAGCAAACCCTTGTAAACGATCGGCGACGGAATGAACGCGGTGGCCTTTTTGTTGGTCCAGAGGACATGGCTCGACGTCAGATCGCCGATGCCGCCATCGAGACGAATGCCCATCGTGTTCTCCCCCGAGGCGGCGAACAGCAGATCGCCCTCGACCACGGGACTGGGAATGCACTGCATGTGCATGCCCTTGACCGACCAGAGCTCCCGGCCATCGCTCGCATCGTAGCTCATGGCCCGATAGGTGCCGAACGCCAGGATCTCCGTGCGGTCCTTCACCTTGACCGCGAGCGGGCTGGTCCAGTTCACCGACGCATCGCGGTTGGTTTTCCAGCGATTGATGCCGCTCTTGGCCTCCACGCCGAGCAGATACGATTGGCTCCAGTGATCGACTTGCACCACGAGCAAATCGCCGACCAGGATGGGCGAGGTGCCCATGCCCCAGCGATTGCGAAAAGGGCCGTACTCCTCGGCCAGGGAGCGGATCCACACCGGTTTGCCGGCAAAATCGAGGCAAACCAGCTCGCCCGTGCCGAAGAGCGTGAAGAGGTGTTTGCCGTCCGTCACGGGCGTGGGCACGGCCATGCCTCCCGCGGGATAAAGGTCCGTCGGCGCCGAGCCAAAAAGTTTGGTGTGCCAGAGCAGGCGGCCATCGGCGCGATGATAGCAATAAACGTGCAGGCGATCATTGAGCCGGCCATCGGACGCGGTCAGGAAGATGTGGTCCTTCCACACGACGGGTGCGCTGACGCCGGCACCTTGCAAGGGAATCTTCCAGCGGACGTTCTGGGTGGCGGACCACTGGACGGGCAGATCCTTTTCGGCGGAGATGCCGTTATTGGCGGGGCCACGCCAGCCGGGCCAGTTGTCGGCCCAGGTGAGAGCGGGGGCCAGGAGCAGAACGAACATCGTCAAGTGGTTACGCAATGTCGATTCCTCCAAAAGCGGACGCACGATTCGCAAACCCAACCCGATGTCACGGGCGCGAGTAAGAAAATGAGCACATCAGAGTATGCAGCCAGTTCAATTTGCCCATTGCTAAACTCAGGTCGCCACTTGAATGAGGTCATTGTGCAATATGCGCAAGGGGTGAAAGGCCAACCTCGGAAAAACAAGAACTTGGTTATCGGGTCCACATTTTCTGGCGGCTTGCGTGGGTCAATCTTGAATTCTTCGAACCAAGTCGGTGTTTGCAAGTTGAGCCATAGGAAAATTCCTCCCACGACGACCAGACACAAGACTGTCCCCCAATGGATTTTCATGATAGCCCTCCACCCGCGAGAAGCGGTGGCCGGGGTTTCGGTACTCCGAAACCCCGGAGCACGTGCAACAACTCCGTCCCTGTTGCAAGATACATGAACCGAAGCCTTTGCACACGATCCGGGGTTTCGGAGTACCGAAACCCCGGCCACCGCTCCCACCGCTCCAGCTTAACCTGTCTATAACTCGGTAGCTAGTCGGGTGGCACGCCCTGAGGTACTCCGAAGGGCGTGGATACTTTGCAAGCGAGCCACGCCCTTCGGAGTACCTCAGGGCGTGCCACCCGGAAATCTGCAGATGGCTCTTTGGCTACTTTCCAGCCAAAGCATTTTCCATCGCGATTCCCTTGCCCGTCGCATCCACGACGCGCAGGAAAAACTCCCAGTTCGGCTCCGGGTTCGGCGCCGGCGTTTGGCAGATCTTGACCAGCACGCGATTCTTGCCCGCCTTGAGCGTCACCTTGAAGCGATGGCGATCGAGCCGGACGCCATTGCGCCATTCTTCGAAGGCGAACACTTTGGCCCCATTGACCCAGACCGTGAAATTGTCGTCAGCGGCACCGCGGAACTCGACTTCCTGGGCGGTCTTCACCGCGAACTCCGCATAGGCGAACGCCACCGCGTCATCGGCGGGGCCCAGGGCCTCCTTGTCGCGCAGGTTGACCAGGGCCTGATGCCGGTCGCTGGTGGTCGGCGCCGGCTCCTTGACCGTGAATCGCTTCCAGCGGACCTTGCCCTTTTGGCCGTCGAGCTCCTCGGCCAGATCGACCTTTTTCTCCGGCGGGTACTCGATCTGGAAACCTTTCATGTCCATGCCGTCGAACGGACCGATCAGCTGCCAGTCCATCAAGAAGCCAAGATGCTCGGCGACGCTGACCTTGACGCCGAGTTTGAGCAACTCGGCCGCGGCGTCGCGCGCTTGCTGGAGATCGCGGGCCGAAGTGAAAGCCTGACGATAGCGGCCGATCTGCTCGGACGGAGCGGCGAGTTTGGCGTTTTTGAGAGCCGCGGCAACCGCCTCGTAACGAAACTCGGGATCTTCGAGCCAGTCGGGATAGAGCTTGTTGCTGGTGCCGGGCGACAAACGCTCGACGAACTCCAGGGCGAGCCGCCGAGCACGGCCCACGTTGCGGACATCCCCGACAAACACGCGCAACACCGCGACATTGATGCCCTTGCCGCCCTTCTGGAATTCGCGCTCGACAATGTGATCGAAGGCCGTGCGCAGCCAGTTATTGGCCACGGTGTCCTTCTCCGTCATCGCCTCCAGGATGGCCGGCAGCGTGTCCGCCCCCGCGCCGCTGAGCTTGTCCCAGGCGGCTCGGCCTTCGCTGGTGCCCTTGCCTTGTTTGGCGACGGTCTGGATCGTTTTGCGCCAATCGACTTGTTTGTCGTCGCAGATTGCGGTGCACGATGATCCCAGGAAAACAGTAAGAATCAATGGGAAACGAGAGAACATGGCGGGTTCCTCAAACGGGTCACACAGGTCGTCCCGAACATCCGTAGCCGCGTTCGTGAGAACGCGGGTGGCCCAAGCAGCGACCGAAAGTTCAGCCCGCGTTCTCACGAATGCGGCTAACGCAAGCGGCGTCTCCCGGAATCGTCATGTTTTTTCTAGGATAAAACTCGGGGATCAACAAGCGCAACATCCAAGAGAGGCATCATGAACGTCACCTGCACCGACATCGCCAACATGATCGATCATTCCTTGCTCCAGCAAACGCTGACCGACGCGGAGCTGGATCAGGGCTGCGCATTGGCGAAGGAGTACAACGTCGCCTCGGTCTGCATCAAGCCGTACTACGTCAAGCGGGCAACCCAGCTGCTGGCGGGCTCGACGGTCGCCGTCGGCACCACGATCGGCTTTCCCCACGGCGGCCATGTGACGGCCATCAAGGTCGCGGAAGCGGTCCAGGCCATCCAGGACGGCGCCCGCGAACTCGACATGGTCGTCAACATCGGCAAGGTGCTGTCGAAGGATTGGGCTTATGTCAGCGACGACATTCGGGCCGTGGTCGAGCTGGCTCATCGTCAGGGGGCCCTGGTCAAGGTGATCTTCGAGAATTGCTTCTTGCAGGACGAGCACAAGGAACGCCTGTGCCAGATCTGCGGCGAGGTGCGGGCCGATTTCGTCAAAACTTCGACGGGCTACGGCGCGACGGGGGCCACCGACGACGATTTACGGCTGATGCGTCGCTGTTCGCCGCCGCACGTGCAGGTGAAGGCGGCCGGCGGGGTGCGCACGTTGGAGCGCTTGCTGGCGGTGCGGCAATTGGGCGTTTCGCGCGTGGGGGCCACGGCCACCAGGGCCATCCTGGAAGAATGCAGGTCGCGCCTTTAGGCTGCCGTTCACAATGAGCTCTTAAAGGATTCTTATCGACAATTTCGTGTCGATAAGGTCTACGCCGCAATTTCCAGGCTGCGGAACAAACGCCGCATTTCCTGGCGGAGGTTGTAGTAATGGTGGTCAATCGGGTTGTTGTTGCGGGGAGGTGGGCCTTGCAGGTTGCGATTGCGCAGTACCGGCTTGAGCACCTTGTCCCGAAGCATGACCAATGCCACCATGGTTCGCAATCCCTCCGCCGGCGCTTGGTAGCGGCGGCTCCCGCCGATTTTCTCGACCAGCTTCTTGCCACGCAGTTTCTTCAGGTCATAAGCGGCATGCCGAGACTGGTAGTCGTCGGGCGCGCTTTTCGTCTGCCGAACTTGCCTCGCCAAATCGCCGCTGGTGAAGCCCGTCGTTTTCGTCGCCAGGGCCAGCACCGCATCGAGCACCAGCGCCAGACGCGGGCTCGTCAGGTGCAACCCCGCCATCCGGCTCCGTCCCACCTGCGAAGATTGTGGCAACGCATCGAACGTGCCGTCGTCGATCGACGCGGCATCGGCACACTGAACTACCTCCAGGAAGCGTTCCAGCACTCCTTGCAGCTGCCCGGTGACCGCAGGCCAACGCTCCAGGCTCGTTCCCAGTTTCAGCACGCGGGCATTGTGCAGCATGATCTCGCAGCGCAGAACACGTTCGCGTTTGGTATACATCTTCAGACTCAAGGTTCCGGCGTGAACCTTGAAGATCGTCAGACCATACTCAGGTGTCTCGACCGTGATCTCCCAGCGCGTCTTGCCACGCTTTTGCGGCCGTTGCTTGCAGCCCAGGATCGTCTTCACCGTCTTTATGTCCAGCGTGGCCCGCGTCCTGTCGATCAGACCCTGAAAGATCTGCTCCAACTCCCGGCCACGATTGAAAAGGAAATTGCGGCTGTACTCCAGCTGGAACATCGACAGCTCGTAGCGGAACTGCGTCCGCTTCTGCTCGTCACTGTCTTCAGTGCACGCACGCCGAAGTTCGTTTTCAATTTCAGCGGCGCTAACGGTCGCATCGGCTGCGCGTTGGGCAAAGTGCAGCGCAAACTTCATTCTCCGGCTCTCTTCGTCGTTTTCGGAGATGTCTTCAGTCGGCTTCCAATTGCGGAGGGCGTTTCGCGCCCTGCAGCCGGCTGCGCGAACAGCATCACCCCAGCGCTTCAGTCGATGAGCACGGATGGTGAGGTGCTCGTCAATAGTGGGCGGGCGTCCTAACTCCGGGCAATCTAGGTACATCTGTGGATAGATTGTGTTCCACGCTTCACAGAGAGCGTCCAATTGCAGCTGACGGCCTCTTAGAGCTTGGACCCGCTGCTCTATCTCCTTCTCTCGCCGGCGGCGTTTCGCGGCTTCAGGGTCGTTCAAGATGGCACCGAGCGGATCATCGCTCGGAATCGCAGAATTGGACATTGTCGCTTTCCTGCTAAGGACCGGTCGGCAGGAGCGGAGGACGGCAAACCCCACCCACTGCCGTCTGTGTGGCACCTCGGCGGGTCGGCCGACCCAGGTTGCAGGGTGCACCGCTGCCGGTCCGTTTGCTTGGCCGCGATGCTCCAACATCGCGGTTCCCGCAAGGTTATTTTATCAGCGTGAACTCTCAATTTCCGGAGCTTTTTCTTTCGGGGTCCGAGAGGAACCCTGGCTGTTAACTCCGCCGGGTCTGTTAACCAGAGATTCCGAGAGTTTTGGCCCGAATTCTCGGGGTCCGAGAAGAACCTTCAAGGTTCCCCTCGTACCACGAAAAATCTCTCTCGAAACAGAGATTCCGGCGTTCGCCAGGCAATCGTCGCAAATCTTTGCGGGGACTGCGGGAAACGCAAAACGCCGGGAGATCTCTCTCCCGGCGTTTTCCGTGAACTGGCGGGT
>Ga0182024_10010747_pt1 | contig 18597 bp, 15 predicted proteins | sample P32metaG_FD_120480 | JGI IMG/M metagenome (GOLD analysis project Ga0182024, IMG submission 120480) | Permafrost microbial communities from Stordalen Mire, Sweden - P3-2 metaG (Illumina Assembly) | ecosystem: Environmental > Terrestrial > Soil > Wetlands > Permafrost | place: Sweden: Stordalen... | reverse complement strand
CTGGGAGATGGAGACAGTTTGCGCGTCCGCATTCGCCACCGATTCCGCGGCAGCGGCCTTCACGGCGGCAGACTCAGCCGCGGCATCTTCGGCGGCTTCAAGTTTTTCGGGAGGCGGAGGATTGAAGATGCGAGTAGCCAGCGACCCTAATGGGGCCTGGACCCGCGGCAAGATTTGCTGACGATATTTGCCGTTGGAACTGGCGCTTGTGTCCAGTGAATTAATTTCCGTTTCAATCTGCGAGCGGAACTCGTTCGAAGCGCGGCGGAACTCATTTAGGAAGCGCGCGACCTGGCGTCCGATCTCGGGCATTTTCTTCGGGCCGAAAAGAATCAGCGCCAGAAAGAAAATGAAGATCATCTCGCCTGAAAAGCCGAAATTCATATCCCTATCATAATGCGGGAGGGGCGAACCGAGCCACTCTCAAAGCAGAGCGGAGAAAATCGGCGAGACTTCGGTTCGGGCGAGGACAGCCGAGTGCGGCTGTCCTCGGGCCGAATAGAGCCGAATAGAAAACTTATTTAAAGGTATAGCCGATGGAGGCACCGACCCGCGTGGCATACGATCCGGCAAAGTTCGTATCGTTGTTAATCCAGTACACTCGCGCCTCTGGACGCACGAAGAAACCGTGCTTGATATAGAACTTAATCCCGCCGCCGAAATCCGCATCGAAGTGGCTGCTGCTGGCAACCAGAGTACTGCCGCCGGCGATTCCGCAACTGTTGCATTGGTATAGATGCGTGCTCATCGCACCGATGCCGCCGACAACCTCAAGATACGCGCGGTTAGCTATTTTGGGAGAGTAAACGGCGTTGATGTCATAAAACAGGGGACGATAATTCACACCGTAAATTGCCGCGTAGGCACCACTGCCTTGGGACGCTCTCCAGTTCACTTCGGCGCCCAATCCTAAATTGTGCCAGAAGATCACATCGCCGCTAAAGCCAAGAAAGGCACCGCCGCCTAGCGACTGGGGGACTTGGCAGTTTCCGCTGCACGAATCAGCACTTGGGGCCAGCAGAGTGCCGCCGCCGAAGGCAGCGTCAACTCGCTGGGCGTGGGCAAAATTCGAAGTGGCGGACAAGGCTGCCAAAGCAAAGGCAAAGAATAGACCAATACGTATTGCTCGTTTCAAGGGGACCTCCAAATGGTATTTTTTACAAAGTTGGATGCAAGTTTAACCATGGATGCTGCAATGCCGCGATAGATTTACAAGAATTTACGGTCGCGAAAGTCTATGAACGATGGTTTTTTTACAAGGAAGCGTTAGACATCAGTCTATATCGTAAGTGCGAACCTATGTAGTTATCAGCTGAATTCATTTGTAAATCCAAGAAAAGGGTCGTAACCCTCATTGGTCGGTCACCCGATCGACGCGGCGTATGTCTATTGGCGAACAAATCAGTAGGCGAGCAGGATGCGAAGATCCCGAAGATTATTTCCCGTGGGCCCGGTAAAAACAGCATCACCAAGCGCGTCAAAAAGAGGATAAGCGTTAAAGCTGGTAAGCGCTTGCTTTACGACGTCGCCTGGTTCGCCGCGCTGCCTTGCGAGATTACTAGCCCTGGTAACCGTGCTGCCATCGACGACAGCTCCAGCCGCTGGGCTATTACCATCGATTCCGTCGGTGCCCGCGCTCAACACAGTGACGTCTTCTCCTTCGATCTCTTCGGCGCAGGCCAACGCGAATTGCTGATTGCGCCCGCCGATCCCGCCATTGCGAACCGTCACTGTCACCTCGCCGCCGGAGAGCAAGCACACTCGCGACACTTTGCTCCGCAATTCACGCAGGCGATTCAGCAGATAGGTGGCCGCTTTATCGTAGGGCCAGTCGTCGCACGAGTTATCGATTTCAACCGCGAAGCCGGCGCGAACGGCGGCAGCGGCCGCTTCTTCCAGCGCAACTTTATTGGAGAGCACCGTCCACCAGCGTGCGCGGGCGAATGCGGGATCGTCGGATTTCGGCGTCTCCTCCAGCACGCGCTGGCGGAAAAGGCTGGCTACCGATTCCGGAAATTGCTCAACCAGATTATATTTCGCAGCGATGCGCTCGCAATCATTGATGGAAGTGGAATCGGGCATCGTCGGGCCCGAAGCAAGGGCGTCAGGAGTATTGTCTGGTACGTCCGAAACAAGAATCGAAACCTGTTGCGCGCGATAAGCGCCCTGGGCAAGGCGTCCGCCCTTTACCGCTGAAATATGTTTACGGATGGCATTGATTTCGGCAATGGGCGCGCCGGAGTGGACTAAGGCGCGATAGGTCGCCGCCAGATCATCCAGAGAAATATCTTCGTCAACCGGCTTCTCGACGATCGACGATCCGCCTCCGGAGATCATGAAGATCACGAGCGACGATGCGTCCAACAAGGAAAGGGATTTGAGAATGGCAGAGGCGGCTTGAATCGATTCGGCGGTCGGCGTGGGGTGGCCGCCGCAAAAATATCGGAAGCCACGAACTTGACTTGCCGGAGCAACCGAAGACGCAACAATGCCTTCAAGACTGCCGCCCACTCGTGTTTCAAGCGCCGCGACCATGGTGTGCGCGGCTTTTCCGATCGAGACAACGAAGACACGGCTGTAAGTATCGAGATCGTAGAGATCTTCGCCGATGCGCAGCACGCGGCGCTCGCAGTGCACATTGCGTTCGAATGCGCTTTCGATAGATGCGGTGTTGAGCGCGGAAGTAAAGATTTCGCGCGCCTTTTCGCGCATGAGGCGAAATTGCTGATCGCGCGCCTGTGGGTCGTCCGTCATTGGGTTAACGATATATTTCACACTTCATATTTCACACTTGTGGTTGCGCGCAAAAGGACAAGGAATTTTTATGAAGTGAGGTGGGTTTCCTTCACCCACGCTTCAATCGCGTCTCGCATCTCGCGCAACCGTCCTTCGAAAAAATGATCTCCGGCCTCAATGCGAACCACCTTTTTCGGTTCCGCAAAAGTTGCGACTAGCGCTTCGAGTTTCCCCGGCGGCGCGTACTGATCGCGCGATCCGCTGACGAAGAGTTTCGGCTTCACGGATTCGCGGAGGAATTCAAAATCGTAAAAGCGATTTTCAACGGGGACCGCCGGCAACCCTAGCGCGATAAGAGCAGGCACCCGCGGATCGTCATAGGAAGCGCGTAATCCAACCGCCGCTCCAAAAGAAAAACCGGCGAAGATAATAGGAAGTGAATATTCCCGCCCCAGCCAATCGAGCGCAGCATGCACATCCTCGACTTCCTCTACGCCATTGGCATGCTCGCCTTCACTAAGACCAGTGCCGCGGAAATTGAAGCGGAGCACGGGAAATCCAAAACTATTCAGCGCCTTCATGGCGTGGAAAACGACCTTATTGTGCAAGGTTCCGCCGTACAGCGGATGGGGATGACAAACCACCGCGGCATGGGTGGCGCTGGGAGATCCGGCGTTCAGCAGTGCTTCCAGCCGTCCGGCGGGACCGGCAAGCGACAGAGAACGAATGCTGGAAGCTTCTAGTGGCACGCGATCAGATTACAACACGTTGATAGCAATTAAAAAAACGGCTTCTGTAGAGACGGGGCTTGCCCGTCTCAGGTACGCGGTGGGAGACGGGGCAAGCCCCATCTCTACGAAGATGTTTAAACGCTATTCATGAATCCGGTTCGGCTGTTACGCTTTTTATGCATGGACTTGTTTAAGCTCACCCGCCGTCTGATCGATATCGAATCCATCACTCCGAACGAAAGCGCCGTGGGAGATTTTCTTGTTGATGAGCTGCGGCGGCGGAATTTTGACGCGCAGAAAATGGCAGTCGAAGGCGCGCGCGCGAATGTCCTGGCCACGTCGCCGGAGAATCCTCGCCCGGAAGTCTTTTTCTCCACGCACATGGATACTGTGCCCCCGTTTATCGCGTCGTCCGAAGACGACAGGCGAATCTACGGGCGCGGAGCCTGCGATGCCAAAGGAATCATTGCCGCACAAATCATGGCGGCGGAGAAGCTGCGTCACGAGGGCGTGTTCGTCGGCCTGCTATTTCTAGTGGGAGAAGAGCGCGACTCCATCGGTGCGAAAGCGGCCAACAAACAGCCGCTGGGCGCGCGCTTCATGATCAATGGTGAGCCCACGGAAAACAAACTGGCGCTGGCAAGCAAAGGCGCGCTGCACGTGGAGATCATAGCGAGTGGAAAGATGGCGCACTCGGCCTATCCGGAACTTGGCGAATCGGCGATCGATAAACTCGTGGAGGCGCTGCACCGCCTGCACGGGATGAAACTTCCCGAAGATCCCGCTGTCGGCCCTTGCACAAAAAATGTCGGATCGATTCAGGGGGGGCGGGCGCCGAACGTGATTTCTGATTTCGCCAAGGCTGACCTTTTTTATCGTTTGGTGGGTCCGGCGGACAACTTGCGCGGCGAGATTATGGAAGCCGTCGGCACACTCGCCGAAGTGCGCTTTACTCGCGAGACTCCATTCTTGCGTCTGCGCACGCTCGACGGTTTGCCGACGATGGTCGCGGCCTTCACTACAGATATTCCCGCGCTCACGAATTGGGGAGAGCCGCTGCTGCTGGGCCCCGGCTCAATTCATGTGGCGCACACCGAAGGCGAGTTTGTGGAGAAGGCACAGTTGGCAGAGGCAGTCGAGATTTATTGTTCTATGGCGAAAAGTCTGATTTCGTAACTAACAGTGTCATCCTGAGCAAAGCGAAGCACCCATGCATTTTTGCCCGCGCCAGGAAGATGCAGAGGTCCTTCGCTTCGCTCAGGATGACAAGTTTCACGTTAAACTAGCCAGATGACGGAGTCCCCGCATAACGCCCTGTCCCGCGCCTCTTCTTCCTACTTGCGTTCGGCGATGCATCAGCCCATTCAGTGGCACGAGTTTGGGGACGAAGCTTTTGCCGCGGCGAAAGCAGCTGACAAACCCATGCTTCTCGACATCGGCGCGGTTTGGTGCCATTGGTGTCACGTGATGGACCGCGAGTCTTACGATGATCCGGAAGTGGCAGCGATTGTTAACGAACATTACATTGCGATGAAAGTCGATCGTGACGAGCGTCCCGATATCGACAGCCGTTACCAGGTTGCGGTAGCTGCGTTAACAGGACAGGGCGGCTGGCCTCTCACAGCTTTTCTTACGCCGGATGGAAAACCCTTTTACGGAGGCACGTATTTCCCTCCCGCGGACGGATACGGGCGGCCTAGTTTCAAACGCGTGCTACTTTCCATCGCGCAGGCGTATCGCGAAAAAAACGGCGAAGTAGTGGAACAGGCGGGAATGGTCGAGAGCGCGATTGCGCGAGCGGAATCTTTTCCCGAGGGCGGCAAAGTTTCCGCCACGGTGATAGACGCAATCATTGAATCCGCGCGCAAGATGTTTGATAGCGTCAATGGCGGCTTTGGAGGCGCACCTAAGTTTCCTCATCCCGCTGCGCTGGACCTGATTATGGATCAGTACGTTCGCACCGGCGACCAAGAGCTGCGCACCGTTTTCGTGAGCACCTTGGAGAAAATGGCTCGCGGCGGAGTGTATGACCAGTTGGCAGGCGGCTTCCACCGCTATTCCGTCGACGAGCGCTGGGGCGTGCCGCACTTCGAGAAGATGTGCTATGACAACTCCGAGTTACTCAAAAATTATGTGCACGCCTATCAGGCGACGGGCAATGAATTTTTCGCCGCCGTCGCACGCGACATCATCGCATGGGTGGATGAATGCCTCAGTGACCACAAGCATGGCGGGTTCTACGCCTCACAGGATGCCGACTATTCCATGGACGACGACGGAGATTATTTCACCTGGACTCTGGAAGAGGCGAAAGCGGTTTTGACGGAAGATGAAGCTGCCGTGGCGACGCTCTTCTATGACATTCAGGAAATCGGAGACATGCATCACAATCCGGCAAAAAATGTTTTGTATGTTCGCAGCACGATCGAAGAAATCGGCCAGCGCCTGAACATTCCGGAAGAACGGACTCGCACTTTGCTGGATGGAGCCCGGCAAAAGTTATATGCGGCGCGTTTGCTGCGTCAGACACCTTATATAGATAAAACGATTTATTCGAATTGGAATGCCATGTTCGTGTCCGCTTATCTCGAAGCGGCAAAAGTTTTGAATTTAGCGGACGCTCGCCATTTCGCTTTGCGCTCCCTTGACCGCCTGCTTTCCGAAGGATGGAGCGCACAACACGGAATGAGGCACGTAATCGCGTATTCGGATCCGCAAGCGAAGCGGCAGGATGTCGCCGTCCCGGGCGTGCTAGAGGATTACGCCTTCACAATAATTGCTTGCCTCGATGCCTATGAGGCCACGGCGGACATGAGCTATTTTCGTTTCGCCCGGTCGATTGCGGACAGAATGATATCGGGATTCTTCGACGCAACATCAGGTGGATTTTTTGACGCTGAAATGGAAGCAGGAGAAAAAACGGCGCTCGGCATTCTGGGCAGCAAGCGCAAGCCGTTTCAGGATTCCCCGACTCCATCTGGAAATTCGGCAGCCGCGATTGCCTTGCTGCGGCTGCACGGCTATACCAACGACGGATCGCCCGAAGACGCATCGTATCGGGAAAAAGCAGAGCAGACGCTTGAGGTGTACTCAAGGATTGCAGGGCAGCACGGAATTTTCGCGGCAACTTACGGTCTAGCGGTAGTGCGCTTTATTCAGTCGCACGCGCTGGTGGTGGTCATAGGCAAGGATGACGAGGACGCTGCCGAAGCGTTGTATCGGGCTGCAGTGCGTCCGCTGGCTATTGGTACGGCAGTCTTGAGACTTGATCCAGACAAGGCGGTCGCGCAGAATTTGCCGCCAGCACTTGCCCAAACCATTCCGAATTTGCCGGAGATTAGCGCCTATCAATCTTCTGAGCGAGCGGGGGAACGGGCGCGCGACGGGTCTCATGAACAGCGATCGTTCGCGGTAGTATGTTCCGGGTTCGCCTGCCAGCCGCCGATTTTCGAGGCAGAAGATCTTGCGCAAGCATTAGGATCACAAGCCCGGTCGGCAGCGTAAGCGTGAGAAACAATCGACAGCTTCGGAGAAAACAATCGACGCTATTACTCAGCACGTTTTGTTGATCCTGTTTATTGCCACACTGTTTCGCTCCGCATTCGGCTTCGGCGAGGCTTTAGTCGCGGTCCCACTGCTCGCCTTCTACATTCCGCTGGAGGTCGCCGCTCCCCTTGCCGTGTTGGTGTCGATCACCATCGCAGGCATAGTCGTCGTACAAGACTGGAAAAAGATTCATCTTGTTAGCGCGATTTGGCTCGTACTCTCCACTCTCTTGGGAATTCCGCTTGGGCTTTGGCTTCTGACGAGCAGTCATCAAACGCTCGTGAAAGCTGGACTGGGAATAATTATCCTGGCGTTCTCCATCTATTCATTGCTTGCCCCGCGGCTCAGCGGCCGGAATGGGGTCGAGTTGCAACGCGATAGTCGATTATGGCTTTTCATCTGTGGATTTTGTGCCGGCGTATTAGGCGGCGCTTACGGGATGAATGGTCCGCCGCTCGTGATTTATGGAACCATGCGGCGCTGGTCAGCGCAACATTTTCGGGCCACACTGCAAGGATATTTTCTCCCCGCCAGCATAATCGGAATGTGTGGTTACTGGATGGCGGGACTCTGGGTTCCGGCGGTTACGCGTTATTTTCTGATTTCCCTTCCAGTCATTTTGCTGGGAGTTTACCTCGGCAGAGTGATTAATCACCGGCTGCATGGCGATACGTTCACAAAATACATTTACCTCTGCTTGGCCGCCATTGGAGCGCTGTTGTTGATCCAAGCGGCAAAGTCCCGCCTGTAAAGCGTTTCCGCTTCTAGAGTTTTGCTCCTGGTATCGAGCCAAATCACGCGCCCGGCGCGACTTCTGAAGTTCCTGTCCTCATCTGCCGATTAGACCAGAAGGCGGCGTGCCCGTTCATGGTCTCAAACCTTCTTGATAACCCGAAGCTTTTCCGTCATTTGGTCGAAGACTTGCCCATGGGGATTTACATCGTAGATCCGCAACGGCGCATCCGTTTCTGGAACCATGGCGCGGAGCACATCACCGGCCATCTTGCGCACGAAGTGATAGGCCTGGTTTTAGACGATGTAGTCCAGGCCTGCGACCGGGACGGCAACAGATTGGCTGGCGAACAGCGCCCGGTAACCACCACGATCAGCGAACGCGAACCGCAACAATGTAATGCTTTCTATTTGCATAAAGGCGGCCACCGCGTTGCAGTGAAGATTCGCACGCGTCCCATCCTGGAATACGGAGACACCATTGGCGGAGCGTCAGTTCTATTCGAAGAGGCTATCCTCGAGCATCAGTCGTCGGTGCCACCGATGTATGGCTGCCTCGACCCAACCACTGGCATTCCTTCGTTCCGTTTAACTCGTGCGGTGATGTACGAGTGCATGGCCGGAATGGAAGAGTCGCATATTGGTTTCGGGTTGCTACGAATTCGGGTCCTGGGGCTGCGGGAGTTTCGCGCAAAACACGGGCCGCAAGCGGTCGCTCCCTTTTTGCGGGCTACAGCGCACACCTTGCGACGCACGCTGGACGAAGAAAAGTTTTTGGGCTGTTGGGGAGAGAACGAGTTCCTGGCGGTGCTCCCATCCGCAAGTCCTTTGACTGTGGCAACCACGGCAGAAACGATATTTAACCTGCTCAGCCATTCGGAAGTTTTGTGGTGGGGTGACCATTTCCTGATTGAGTCGGAGATCGCGTGCACCGTGGCCACTCCCGGCAGCGATCTGGAAACGCTGCTGGAAGGAATGAAGCCATTGCACTCGAGTGCCACGGCGAAAACAATTGGCGCCGTCAACAATTCTGTTCGTTTGCGAGGATGATGGTTCATGTTTTCGATCATTGGCATCGTAGTGGTTTTCGGTTGCATTCTGGCGGGCTACCTCATGGAGCATGGCCCCCTGAAGGTGTTGATGCAGCCGGCCGAGCTCATAATTATCGGCGGGGCCGCGCTCGGCACGGTACTGATCTCGAATCCGATCCACACCATGAAGCAAATGATAAGCGGATTATTAGGGGCGTTTGGCTCCTCTAAATATAGTGAGGCGCGCTACGTCGACACTTTAAAGATGATGTATGAGTTGCTTCAAAAAGCGCGCAAGGAAGGCTTGGTCGCGCTGGAGACGGATATCGAAGATCCAGAAAACAGTCCCCTATTCACAAAATACGAAGCTTTCGTCAAGGATCACCACTCCTCGGCCTTTGTGTGCGACACCATGCGCATGGCGGTAAGCGGCGGAGTAGAAGTATTTGATTTGGATCAGATGCTCGATGCAGACATGGAAGTGCATCATCACGAAGCGAATGAACCAGTCTCGTCGTTGGCGACAATGGCCGATTCTCTTCCCGGTTTAGGCATCGTGGCCGCAGTGTTGGGCGTGGTAATCACGATGGGCGCGCTCGGCGGCCCTCCTGAAGAAATCGGGAAAAAAGTAGCAGCCGCATTGGTCGGCACTTTTTTGGGCATTTTGCTTTGTTACGGATTGGTCGGTCCACTCGCGGTACGCATGGGCAAGATTTCAGATGAACAACACGCCTATCTGATGGTGCTACGAGTAACCATGATCGCTTTTCTCAAAGGTGTTGCCCCCATCATGGCAGTCGAGATTGGCCGGCGGACTGTGCCGGGCCACGTGCGTCCATCATTCAAAGCCGTTGAAGAGGCTTGCCGCGGCGCGAAAGATGCTCCGGCAGCAGCCGCGGCAGCCGCGGGTTAATCGATGCCGCCGCCCATTATCATCATCAAAAAGAAAAGCGGACACGGCGGCCATCACGGCGGCGCCTGGAAAGTTGCCTACGCCGACTTCGTTACCGCCATGATGGCCCTGTTTATCGTTTTGTGGCTGTTGAGCAGCAGCAGCAAGCAAACGCAGGTCGCCATCGCCGGATACTTCAAAGATCCCAGCGGCACTGCGGCGAACATTGGAAGCACCATGACTGGATCTGGGCAAAATCTTCCGCTGAAGAAAAAAGAGGACATGGCAAAGCTCAAGACTGAGCTGGAAAAAAGCATCCAGCGTATGAACGACCTGGACAAGCTCAACAAAAATATTGAGATCACGGTTACCGCTGAAGGCCTGCGCATCGAGTTAATAGAATCGGAAAAAGGAACGTTCTTCGAAAGTGGAAGCGCCGCGCTCAACAAAAGCGGGCAGGAGTTGCTAACTCTTCTTGCAGCAGAGTTAGAAAAAGTGCCTAATCGTATTTCCGTTGAGGGACACACCGACGCCAAACCTTTCACCGGCAAGAGAAGCTACAGCAATTGGGAACTCTCATCCGACCGCGCAAATGCGGCCAGGCGATTGATGCAGCAGGGATTGGGATTGCGTTCCGATCAGGTTACTCAAGTGCGCGGCTTCGCTGACCAACGTCTGCGCAATGTTAAAGATCCGCTGGATCCGTCCAACCGGCGAATTTCAATCATTGTGCAGTACTTGGGCAACGCCGAGGAAACAGCGTCTCCCGAAAACGTCGAAAAACCACCGGACAGCGAAAAACCCTCTGCAGAGGGACCCAAGCTTGAAACTGCGGCACCGGCAAACAAAGAATAGAAATAAAAAAGGCTGGCCACATCGGGCCAGCCTTAAAAATTTTGTAACGCAGTTACTTAGTCATCCTAGTTTAGGGTTTGCCACACCTGCGACTATGCGTCGCAGGTGGGGCGACTCGGAGGACATAGCGGCACTGGTCCCGATGGAGCTGGAGCTTTCGGAACAGCAGCATACGCAAATGTACCGACCAAACCTACCAGCAGCAGTAACGCCCTGAGCGAACGTTTCATTTTTACTTTCTCCTTAGGGTCTGTCAAAGGATTGGGAAAGTCCCTACCCTTCAGCGAGCGGAATTATACACAGGCTTCCAAATTTTTGACCAATGAGCTGTTACTTGGGAGGAAGAGAGATCTACTAACAACGCTGAAAGTGGGGAATCCGCGATGCCACCCAGAACCCGCAAAAACCGCGGGTTGTAACACTTTCTTAAAGCAATCGTTCCGATCCCAGCCGCTTCCCCGCACAGGCTGAGTAACTAGTGGCCCGGTTAAGAAATACCTCTTGACAAGCTTTTAGCGCGGGAGGGTTTTGGGATACTCGAAGAGTATGGGCGCCTAGGTAAGACTTTTAGAACCAGCCGCGGCGGAATTAACTTTTGGCGAGCGGGAAGCGCCAGGGGGCGAGAAATCCTCAGCCGCAGATTCCAGGTTGGAGCTTCGTGAAAAAGCTCGCTCCACCATGCCCTCGAACATTGGAATCAGAGAGTCAGAAACCTCGGGATGCTGAAGATCAGCCAGGCCCTGTTCCCAGCGCTGGGTCTGCAATCGATTGGCGCCTGCCTCACGCACGGCTTGACGCGACAAGGAGTACCCCAGCCAAATAAAAATGGCTAGCAGATAGCTGATCATGTTGACTCGGCTCAACTCTCTTTGTCTAACGAATCCGCCCGAATGCAGCGCGTACATTACGAGTTCAGCCCCGGCGAAAAGCCCGAACCCAAGCGAGATGCCAAAGCTTAACTGCCTCCGCGAAACTCCAAGAAAGCGTGAAAATAGAAGCAGGAACAAAATAAGACCCAGTTGCACGATGCGAACCGAACGCTGCAACGTGGTAAGCGCGTGCACCATCGGACTCTGATCGAAAGAATTTGAAAAAGCGACCACTACCGAGACCAGCAGCATCACAATACCGGCCCATTTAAACAACAGTGTGCCGAGATCTTTCAATGTGTGATAAGGACGAAACACATCGACAAAGATCTCATGAATCACCTTAAATCCAAGAACCGCATTTACAGCCTCGCCTAACCAGAAGGGCGTGAAATACAAGTTGTAGTTGCCGGTGAGCCAGAGCGGGAAAATAACCGCAAAATTAACCACCTGCGCCAACAGGAATACGAAGAACACTGGAAACTGCTTATGCAGTTTACGCCGCCACAAAATCACAGCCAACGCCGATTGCAGGATCGGCTGGGCGCTCCACAAGCAGAGCACGGCGGTATGACTTTGCCAATTCATAATGATGCAGAGAGTGCAGACGACCAGTTCAAACAGCCCGAGGCGCGCACCATCAGTCCCCATCCTCAAGCAGTTGACGGTGCGGGGTCAACCCCCTTAGGTAACCTTAGTAACCATTACCCCGCAGGCTTGTGGGTTTGTTCGCTCGCAGGAGCAACAGCGCAAGCAAGAGGACACATTTGATCCGCTTGTGCGGTGCGAGTCTGGCGACATGGCACCGCATTGCCGGTGGAACACTAGCTGGCTTCGGGCGTGGAATGCAGGTAAGCGCGCATCATCCGCACTTCATCATCTTTTTCGTCGAGGTTGTGAAGCAGAATGTCGCGCAATGAAATCACGCCGCTCAGTTGATGCCCGGCGCACACCGGCAAATGGCGGAAACCATGGCGCTTCATCAGCGTCATGCAAGTTTCGAGCGAATCAGTGGGCACTACCGTCAGCGGGTCTTCGGTCATGACCTGGCTGACTACGGTGCGCGCGGGATCGCTACCCGCGACCACGACGCGGCTCATCAAATCGCGCTCGGAAAAAATGCCCACGAGTTTGCCATCCTGCAGAACCGGCACCGCTCCAATGTTGTGCTGCACCATCAGTTTGGCAATCTCGAGCACAGTCTGATGTACTTCGGCAGACACAATGACTTGATTTCTCAGCAGATCCGAAATCATCATTTTCTAACCTCCGGGAAACATTGTCGCCAAAGAGCTCCGGCAACAAGCTTAAGGTCGGACAGAAGAAGCGCGACCCGGCGTATTACTGACCCGCGGCGGAGTATATGTCTAAAAAACGCGCGTGGAAAGCAAAAAATGTGGATGAGCCCGCAAACGCCAAATTCAAGGTTTAACCGCCTATAACCTTTGTTTGCCGCTTAACGAAAGTATGTAGGATTTACTCGCCAAAACGGCCGGAATCTCCCCTGCGGCCCGAGCGGTAATGATCAGGTTGTAATCTTCGCTTGCCCGCAAACGGCTGAATACCGCTGTAGCCTCTTGCGGTTGGATGAGCGCAAGATAACGCAGAAAGGCATAAACGTCTTCCGTAGGCTCCAAACCCGGCGCCACGAAAGACACTTCTACATCTTCATGATGGAAGTGCCATCCCAGAGAAGCCGCCAGGCGGACAGCGCGTTCGTACACCGCGGGCAGAAGCGCTCCGGGCGCGGGATTGTCGAATACGATGCGTAACTTCCGTTCATCCTCGCGGCTAAACTCCCGCACTTTGAGGCTGCCAGTGCGCGCGCTGGCCTTCCAATCGACGTGCCGGGCGGAATCGTCGGGCATATATTCGCGGATGCGGTAAAGATCGTACCCTCGTCCCGCCACAAACGTCTCAAACTCTCCGGTGACCATGGGAAGAACTTCAAGGAACTGGTCAGCGGGTTCCACCACGGGAAAGACAATGACCTCGCGGGCAAGGTTGACTCTGCGGGTTTTCATCAGGAACGAGAAAGGAAAGCGGGTCGCGAGACCAAAGTTCTTTTCGCTATACCTGCCCCGTTCGGGAAAGCTCATTTCAAGGCTGGCACGCAGTTCTTGTCCGGGAGCAAGAAACGAGAAATAAACGGCCTCCCGTAAAATTGGCTTTTCCGTTTCCTCCGGCACCCGGCGCAGACGGCGGTCGGGCAGCCGCAGCCACTGGTCTTTAGGATCGCGGCTCTTAGGGAAGCCCAGAGTGTAGGATTCCCAACGCCAGCGCTCTTTGGATGATTTGCGTTTCGCGGGAACCACACGGACCGAAAACGAGGGCAACCACGAAGACATATTGCGCAAAACCACCCGAGCCAGCATGGGACGTTTGGCAAAGACGTGCTCGGGCAAGTTGACATCAAGCGCCAAACCGCGAAGCACCCATGCCGACGCGATTCCAGAAACGAGGACGGCGGAAAGTAGCGCTGCAACGATCACATAGAGCAAGTTATTGCCGGTGTTAATGGCCGCTATTCCGATGACGACGCTGATCAGGATATAGATGAGGCCAACCCGCGTGACGTCGTAATCCATTGCCTCGCGAACCCGGCTGGCGACGACGCGGCGAGCAAGGTACGGAACTGTTGTAAGCCCGACGAATGTAGCAAGCAGAAGCGCAACTGAGGCTAAGAAAACTGTGCCCCATACGCTGCCAGCTTCGCGCGATACGGTGGAAAAAAGCGCAGCAGCAAAGGCCAGCGTCAGCCCCACCAGGGCCAACAGAAACCGAACCCAGACTTGCGACAGCCGCAACCATGGGAAGCGGGAAACGAAAGACGATTGCGAGTTGAGCTTGCAGCTTTCGGAATTCACGGTGCGCCTGATAGTGATCTACCAGCATATGGCGGCGCTCGGCAGAGTGGAAGTGACCGAAGAAACCTTTGACCTCTCCTGAGGATATCCGCCTGCCTAAGGCTTCATCCCCGCCTTGACTTAAATTTTCGCCGGACATACGATTTTCTCGCTGCACGGTTTCTTTTTTCCTGACGTTCACCCGATTCTTCGGCCCACCGAAAGGGTACAACTCATGCCAATTTTAACGAAGCGCCGCCCCATTCCCTTGAACGGAGCCACTAGTTGGTTTCTTCTCATAGCGTTTCTTTTCGCGATTGCCGCAACGTCCTTCATGGCATCGGCTCAAGTCGTTTTGTCGGTCACCATCGCGCCCCCGGCGCTGCCGATTTACGCGCAGCCCATGTGCCCGGGCGACGGTTATATCTGGACACCCGGATATTGGAGCTACGACGACGACGGCGGCTATTACTGGGTTCCGGGAACATGGGTCGAAGCGCCTGAAGTGGGCTTTCTTTGGACGCCGGGATATTGGGGTTGGCATGACGGCGCCTATCTATGGAACGATGGGTACTGGGGTTCCGAAGTCGGTTTTTATGGCGGAATTGACTATGGCTACGGCTACATCGGTAATGGCTACGCCGGCGGCTATTGGACCGGCAACCAGTTTTTCTACAACACCCGCGTAAACCATGTGAACGTCAATGTCGTCCACAATGTTTACCAGAAAACGGTGGTTGAGCGTGGAACCCACGTCAGCTTTAATGGCGGCCGCGGCGGCATTGCTGCACGCCCCACGACCGCGCAGGAAAGATTTGCCCACGAACGCCACGTTCCGCCGGCAGCGGCCCAGCGGGAGCATCAGACGGCGGCCCGGTCCGACCGCAACCAGTTCGCCTCGGTGAACCATGGACGTCCAGCCGTCGCTGCAACTGAGAAGCCTGGCGCGTTCAAAGGCTCCGGCGTCGTCGCAGCCAGGGGTGCCTCGTCCCATCGGGCGACCGCTAGTACTGCCGGCACTACATCTGCAGCCCGAACTCACACCTCGAGTTCGCCCCGCACAGAAAGCAAATCTGCAAGCGCAGCAAAGTCGACCGCTCACGAGCCAAAATCCGCCGCCAAGACGACTGCCGCCAAAACGCATTCGGCAGGCGCAGCTCACTCCGAGAGCAGAGCAGGTAGCGCGACCAAGACCGCAACAAGAACTCCCGCTCACGAATCGAAGCCCGCAGCGAAAGCGCACGCTGAGAGCGCTCCACACACCGCGAGTAGGCCCAAGACTGAAACCAAGACTGAATCAACGACCGCCGCTCACGCAACCCACCCCGCACCCAAAGCGCATGCCGCGACTGCTCCTCACGCCGAGAGCAGGCCGAAGACGGCAACAAAGACAGAAACAAGAACAGAATCGAAGCCGGCCGCTGCGCCGCGAACTCAGAGCGCACCCCGTTCCGAGAGCAGACCCCAAGCCGCGAGCAAGCCGCGGACGGAATCGAGGCCTCCGACCACGCACGAATCCAGGCCGGCGCCCCAGCACGCCGCACCGCCTCCTGCAGAGCATCAGCCGAAGCCTGCCGCGGCCGAGCACAGCGCAAAGCCGCCCGCGGAACATGAGCCTGCACCCCGTGAGAAAAAGCCTCCAAAGGACTAGCTGAAAACTCGATCGCAAGCCTCAAATCGCGCGGCATAGATAGCAACTACCAACGAGCGACTCCACTCGGCGCAAAATTGAGCGGAGGTGGCCGCCTCATTTCTTTCAGCGCCTGCCCCTTTGTTCAAATCGGCGCTCTCCTGCCGATCATCCAGCCAAAACGACAACGGTAACTACCGCCTGCTCGTAAGTGCTATTGACCCCCCACGGCTTTGGTTATCTGGTCTGGTTACTAACTGCTTGATAGAGTGCCATTCAAAGGGCTCTCCTGTTGAGCGTCCTCTTGAAAACCCCTTCGAGAGGTAATGAGATGTCTTACCAGCTATCAGTTCTGGCGCACGAAAAGTGCGCGACCCGAAGCACTGTCTTGCAATCCGCGGTCTTGGCCATCATCCTTTTCTGGCTGCTCGTGCTTAACGCTTGTGGCGGCCTCACAACCCCTTCGAGCACAACTAATACCTCCCAAAATAATTCAGCTTCCGCTCTCGTCATCTCTCCGACACTTCCTTCCGCTACGGTTGGATCGATGTATGACGGCACGCTGGAAGTAAGTGGAGGCAGGGCGCCCTACACTTTCAAGCTGGCGTCCGGTCACCTTCCGCCGGGAGTCCAACTCGGCGCTGCTGCGGGTACTATCTCTGGAATTCCGACCGCCTCTGGCAGTTTCAATTTCGCGGTCTCCGTGTCAGACTCCAAGGGGTTATCGAAACAGGAATCCTTACAAGTAGTGGTTTCGGCCAGCGGGAATACTACCGGGCAAAACCAGGGACACTCGTTCACAAACCTTCAGCACGGCAATGGCTGGTCCGCCTACGGCCAAGGGCCGCCAACCTTCGTGGACTGCTCGCCCTCGCCCTGCGACGGGATCACGTACTCGATGAACCAGGGAGTCGCATCGCCTTCGATGAGTGGACAAGCAACCGAATACTCCTTGGGTGGGACCGCAGTGTATACCGACGCCCTGTTTAACAATCACCTCATCGGCGACTTATCGTCCCAGGGCATGCCAGACAGCAATCACGCCTTGGTTCCGACTTACCATGACTTCACTTACGACGTGTATTTCTACGGCACCAACCTTGAACTTTCGCAAGCGGTAGAGTTCGACATCAATCAGTTCTTCGATAACCTGGGCTTCATCTGGGGCCATGAATGCCGTATTGCAGGCGGCAACGAATGGGATGTCTGGGATAACGTCAATCAGCACTGGGTTCCAACCGGAGTTGCGTGCCATCCTAATAACAACGCCTGGAACCACTTGACGATTCAGGTGCAGCGCACTTCCGATAACCAGTTGTTATATCAATCGATCACTCTGAACGGCGTGACCAATACGATTAACAAGTATTACAATCCCGGGTCGGCGCCGGGTTGGCATGGAGTGACCGTCAATTATCAAATGGACGGGAACTATCAGCAATCGCCCTACTCGGTTTACCTCGACAACCTGACATTCACTTACGAATAAGAAAGTCGAAGAAACCGGAAGAATTGAATAGGCGGCGCACATTACTCTGTGACTGCTTTCGGCAACATTGTTCCTTCCTTCTAGTCATCCTGCGGTGAAGGGCTACGGCGATATCTCAGCCAAAGAAACAGGACAATGAAAGCGGCGATGATCGCGGCCGCAATATTAAAGCGCTGCATTACGTGCATCAGCCGTCGCCAATGTTGGCCGAACAAATATCCGGTAAGGCTGATAAAGGTAACCCAGACCACTGCGCCGAGAAAGTTGAAGATCGCGAACACCTGCCAGCGCATCCGCAACACGCCTGCGAGAGGTCCTGCGAAAACGCGCATGCCAAAAATAAAGCGGGCAAAGAAAATGGCCGCTTCGCCATAGTGCGCGAACATTTCCTCGCCTCGTTGCAGTGTTCGTGGAGGAATTCGCAAAACGCTTTGATAGCGATCGAGCAGAGGACGTCCGCCATAGAGCCCCACCGCATAGCCGAGATCCCCGCCCAGCGTCGCCGCAAAAGTCGCCACCACGATGATCCGTCCCAGGTGTAGATGATGTTCGGAATAAGCCAAGAAACTCGCCAGCAGCAAAGTAATTTCGCCCGGCACTGGAATCCCTGCGCTCTCGCATAGCAATGCCAGAGCCACGGCCCAATAACCGTATTCGGCGATGAAGGTGCGCAGCGAATCAAAAATGGCGTGGTGCATGGTTTACAGAATTAGCTTTAAGATTTTCGGAAGAGCCATTACTGAGAACTGAGAAACTCCGCACTAAGCACTGACAGCTAAGACGTAGAAACCCCATATAAAAAATCAATCAGCGCGCTGTTGAATTCCTCCGAAGCCTCTTCATACGGCAGATGCCCTACGCCTTCGAACGTCACTAAGCGCGCATCGCGAAAATTTCGCCGCAACCGCTCGGCGGAGCGGAAAGCAACTGCGCGGTCTTTCGTTCCCCACATCAGAAGCGTTCGAATATCGCGAATCTTCGGCAAAGCCGTTTCCAGCGCGGCCATGTCCGCCGTCCAACTTTTTACGACCTGCGAGCCATAATCGAGCGCATTATTTTCCAGAACCGGTATGCGGTATCCCTGGAGCGAATCGGGAGGAATTTTTGTAATGTCGCCAAACATGCGGCTCAGCCATAAATAATCCAGAGAACGCCACTGAGCGACGGTATGTTGAAAAATAAAAGAGCCCATCGCGCCGCCAATAAAGGGCGCAAGCTGTTTGCCGTGCGATGACCATGG
>Ga0182024_10010746_pt1 | contig 18598 bp, 10 predicted proteins | sample P32metaG_FD_120480 | JGI IMG/M metagenome (GOLD analysis project Ga0182024, IMG submission 120480) | Permafrost microbial communities from Stordalen Mire, Sweden - P3-2 metaG (Illumina Assembly) | ecosystem: Environmental > Terrestrial > Soil > Wetlands > Permafrost | place: Sweden: Stordalen... | reverse complement strand
CGAAGCAATCGTCCGCCATCTCGGCGTGGCCTTGGGCGGCCGCCCTCCCGCGACTTTGGCGCGGCGGCTGATGCTGCCGGTGAGCAAAGACACTTTGCTGCGCGTTGTTCGCCGGCACGCTGCGCGCGATAGCTCGCCCTTGGGCGTGATCGGCCTCGATGATTGGGCCTGGAAGCGCGGCCAGCGTTACGGGAGCATCGTCTGCGATCTCGAACGGCGCGCATCGTCGACCTTCTCCCCGATCGCGAGCCCGCCACGGTCGAGGCCTGGCTGTCGCGGCACCCTGAAATCCGCGTCATCTCGCGCGATCGCGGCGGCGGCTATGGTCAAGCCGCAACCAGAGCAGCACCGCAGGCCATTCCATGCCTATTCACAGGCGATCATCTCGCGCAGCAGATCAGTATCGGAGCTCTTCTCCAAGAGCGCCTGGAGGCTCATCATCTCGTCGGTCATCGTCGGGTCCTTGGTTCGCGTTGAGGGGCGCGACCAAAACCCTACCGGAGGCCTGCGATGACCACCGCCGTGGATAAAGTAGCCCGCCGCCGCCTGACTCTTGGCGGTCGCTGCGTCGGGCTACTTACCCACCGCTCATACACCACCCCAAGGGACACGACCGTGCGTGGTGGCGATGGAGGCCTGTGCCGGGGCGCATCAGCTGACCAAGGAGGACGCGATCACGGTGGCAACCATCGAACGAGGCGTGCCGATATTGGTGCGAGCCAGGGAGTTGGTAGAGGGCTTCCACCAAATAGTGCGCGACCGTGATCCCGATGCTCTGCCTTCTTGGATCGCGGATGCCGCCGGCAGCGTGCTCGCGGCCCCAGGTTTCGAAGCGCGCCGAGCGAGCAGCTGCAGCCGAATTGTTTAGAGCGTGGCCCGCGCGCTACGCCGTCAGCCGCCGCGGATCAATGTCCCGGCGCCCCCAGTGAACAGCTCCAGCAGAATCGCATGCGGCACCCGGCCATCGAGGATAACCGCCGCCTCGACCCCACCCTCGATCGCCCCGAGGCAGGTCTCGACCTTGGGGATCATGCCACCAGCGATCGTGCCATCCGCAATGAGACGACGCGCCTCGCCCGCGGTCAATTCGGGGATCAGGCGCTTGTCGGCGTCGAGCACGCCGGGCACGTCGGTCAGCAGCAGAAAGCGCTGCGCCTTGACCGCGGCAGCGACCGCCCCGGCCACCGTATCGGAATTGATGTTGTAGGTCTCGCCGTCGGCGCCGAAGCCGGTCGGGGCGATGACCGGGATGATGCCAGACTGGCGAAAGCTCGCCAGCACGCGGTCGTCGATTTGCTCCGGCTCGCCGACAAGACCCAAATCGATCTCGACCCGCGCCCCGTTCTCGATCCGGCTGCGTATCGCCTTGCGGGCGCGGATGAGGTTGCCGTCCTTGCCGGATAGGCCAACAGCGCAGCCGCCGGCCGTGTTGATCTCGGCGACAAGCTGCTTGTTGATGGTTCCGGCAAGGACCATCTCGACGACTTCCATTGTCCCACGGTCGGTGACGCGCAGCCCGTCGACAAACCTGCTCTCGATGGCAAGCCGCCGCAGCATCTGGCCGATCTGCGGCCCGCCACCATGGACGACGATTGGGTTGATGCCGACTTGCTGCAGCAGGACGATGTCGCGCGCGAACGGATCGCCGGTTTCGCCATCGGCCATCGCATGCCCGCCGTACTTAACCAGAATCGTCCGCCCGGAATAGCGGCGGAGATAGGGCAGCGCCTCGTCGAGGATCGCGGCTCTGACCGCCGGGTCGGCGGGGATCACGGGGGCCGGTGCGCCAGGCGGGGTGATTGAATTCATCGCGCCCCGAGCCTACCGCACACGCCGCGGCGACGCCATGTCGGCGAGGCGGCTCGGAGCCGCCCTCGCGGTGACAACGGTGGGTTGCGGCGTCGTCGCGGGCGGCGATGGCAAATGATGGCAGGGCACGAAGGCGGCCGCCTTTCCTTGAAAAAATACTGGCGCTAGCGCTCCGAACGCGTCGGATGCTTCCTTCTCGCCGAGTTGGCGAAGCAGCGGCATGTGCCGCACGCCATCGAGGGTGAAATTATGTTGGCTCATGTCGGGGTCGAAGCGAAAAACACTGTTCGGTCCGAGCAAAACATGCGCCGTCACGACCGCTGACGAGGATTGCGCCGTCATAAACACGTCAGCGAGACGGGCGGCCCAAAATGCGGCGCCAAGCGAGGTGTGCTTTTTCCACGAACTCCACGACACGTCCATACGGGTCGCGGTGCACCCGAGGCTGAGCAGGCGGATCGATTCGCGCGGCCATTCGAGGACGCCGATCGCCTCGATGACCGCGAGGCCCATCGGGTTGCGAGCCCACACGCTACCGTCAACGAAGGGTACACCTTCCGGGGACAGGTGGACGGGGAAGTAGGTCGGCGCGGCGACGGTCGCGAGCGCCACGTCGACAGCGGACAAGGTGTAGTCCTTGACCAATCCTGGGTGGTGCGATGTTTTGTAGATGTGAACCCGCTCGGACGACAGATTGAGCGACGGGATGAGGAGGCGCGCACGGCTTTCTCCGAGGAGCCGTTGTCCAAAGGCCTCCCGTAGAACTGTCGGAAGCGCTGCCTTGGCGTACTTTGCACGGAAGATGCCCTGGAATGCGAAACTGCGGGATTGAGGGAAGATTCGGTGGGCATTGTTCTCATACAATTGGAGTATTTCCTTGGCCGTCAAGCCAAGGCCAAGAGCAAGCGCAATGATACCGCCGGTAGAGGTTCCCGCGATCAAGTCGAAATAGTCCACAATCGGCTCGCCGAGCCGCTCTTCCAACTCGGCGAGAAAGGCGGCGGGAAAGACCCCTTTTATACCGCCGCCGTCGATGGTCAGGATGCGCCACGTACCTCCGGCCGACAACCCCGAATGTACTGTCTCTCCCACGGCTATCACCTGCATTCACCCGGACCGCCGCGTGCTAGGCCTTGGCTCCGGCCGGCTACCGCATTACCCAATTATAGTGATTTAGGCAACCGACTTAAGCGGGCATTTAATCGATCGCTCGAACGAGGGCGCTCTGGTCGTGGGCGCGGCGGCGTCGCCCCCCCAAGCTCGGTTTACGGCTTCAGGTGATTGAAACGACGCTAGTTTTTTGACCGCGCGTGCGAGACTAAAACGTAACCGCCAACGATATGCCGAACTGCTTTGAACTGCCCAATTCCGGGGCGAGTTCGCGGAACATGTCGCTTTGGAAGCCGATGTCGATCGACATATTCGCCGTTGGGTAAAGTCCAATCCCGGCGGTCGGGCTTAGCCCGCCGCGAGCGTCAAATGCGACCCCGGCACGCGCGTACAACCACGGACGGATCTGATGTTCGATCCCCGAAAATAGGCGGTGCGTGGCGAACTCGCCGGTCGAATTCCAAAAATCCGCATACTGATAGTCAAAATAAATCGTCGATTTTTCCGCGTATTCGTACGATGTCCCGACTCTGGCAAGCACTTGTCGAGTCGTATCCATAAACTTCGCGCAGCACAAACCGGTGGTGGGGTCTAACAAGTTCGTGGTCGCCGGCGAGCGGCCATAGTCGACGACTACTCCGACGAGCAAATGTTCCGCCACAGCGCCGAGTACGCCACCGCGAAAATCGAGTGTGTCGGCCTGGCTGTTGGCGAACGTCAGCCCGCCCGCCCCGACCCGGGTCCCCAGCGAGGTGTAGTTGACGTTGAGGCCGAGGGCCAGGCGATCGGCAAACTTGTACCCCCATTGCAGCTGCCCGTAATCACCATCGAGGAGCGTGAACGGCCCCGCCGTGGAGCCGTCGCTGCGCAACTCTACCGCGGCGGGTTGAATACTCCCCCCCTCGGGAAGCTTCAGGGTCAGCGCTTCAAACGCGACGTGGACAGTCGGCCCCCTCTCAAACATGACCGCCTGGTATTGCGGGCTGAGCCCGATCGTATAGGGCGTTGCGGGTTGCCAATCCGTGGCGGCCGGATTGAGGCTCGTTTGATACTGGCTGCCGGCCGACGCGCCGCCCACCCCGGCGACATCGCTGTAGGGCGAGAATTTCGACAGGGCGGCCGGCAATCTGAGCGAGAAGTCGACCGCGCTCAAATCCTTCCCGCTGGCTTGCCCGGCGGCGAGGAGAAGGCAGCCCGCAACGACCATGATGGTACCGCGCGACTGCCTTAGGCCACGCGTCGCCCGAAGCAAGAGCAGCCGACCGATATCAGTCGGGGATGCACCAGCGCCCGCGACGATCCGGCCGCCCTCGAAACTTAAGAAACGAATCGCCATCAAGCAGCATACCCCCAGCCCCATTCGCGCAATTGTTGCATCTTCGGGAATCGATGCCAAATGTTGTTTCCCCGAACGGCACGCGCGATGGCAGAAAGGGCAGGTTGCCTTACTCCAAGGGCGGGATGTGTGCGCAATCACCCTGTTCGGCTCGGGTGGCCCAAGAGATCCAGTTGGGCAACTCCCGCGCGAATCGCCATGAGAAAGCGTCGGCTTCGGAAACCGCCAGCCTCAGACAGCTCGCATCGGCCCCAATCAACGGCTCGAATTCTCTCCGCTGGAGATCCTGGCCTCGGCTCGCGCGAACGGGAGCCGATCGACCCAGCCGGCTGACCGAAAGTTCTATTGCCTTTACCACTAATTTTGGTCATTCTGACCGAACGTACGGTCAAATTTGCCAGGCAATATTGCAGACTTGTTACGCCGATTGGAGATTAACGGTTTAGTAACTATACAGGTTAATTTCCTGGAAAGGATTTAGACTAGAATATGAATTCTAAGGGACTGATATAATTTTTGCTGATCACAAATTGCCATGCAGGACAGGAGATACACGCCGGCCCACGCTCAATGCAGGAAGATCATGACAGACATTAATCATATCTCTGGCTCGCCCGGGGTGACCCCGCCTCAGCTCGCTGGCGCATTGCCTGAGACCGTAATGCGCTATTGGCGGGTGGCGCCGCTGCGCACGGCCGATGAGCTCAAACTGAGTTATGCTCTCCGGTGTCGGGTCTACTGCGAAGAACGAGGCTTCCTCGATATTACCGATTATCCGAATGGTATCGAACAAGACGAATTTGACGATTATTCGTTACATTTCGGTTCATTTGACGCCGAGGGCGGGTTGGTCGGGAGCGCACGTCTGGTGTTGCGCGGCCCGCTCGGCTTCCCGATGTTCAGCCATTGCGCGCTCGACCCGGAATGGCAGGAGAAGATCGACGCGATCCCGCAGCTCGTCGAGATCTCGCGCCTGGTCGTCAGCCGCCAATATCGGCGCCGCGCGAACGATGGGTATTACGGGATCCAGCACACCGAGGACCCCGAGAATTTCGATCGACGACGCGAAGCCCGCATCGCAAGCGGGGCACCCGCGCCCTCCGAGCAGTCCGACCGACGCGACCAGTTCTCGGTTGCCGTCAGCCTGTTCAAGGCGATGTATCAGGCCGCCTGGCGCCTCCACATGACCCATGCGCTCTCGGCGATGGAGTTGACCCTGCTGCGGCTGCTGCGCCGGTATCACTTTCCGTTTGAGAAAATCGGCCCCGAGTGCGATTATTTCGGTCCGGTTACGCCATTTCTTCTCGACGCAGAGCTGGTCGAGCAGCAGCTTGCCGTCGAGGCTCCCGAACTGCACCAGGAATTTCGCGAGGGGCTCGATGCCGAACAAACCGCAGCCCTTATCGGCTGAACCCGCACCCTGGCGCGGCCGGCCCGCGCCTCAAGTGATCCGCCGCTACCTCATCCGGGACAGGCAATGACCGAACATTCGCATTCCTACGACACGCTGGTTTCCCGCAACGATGGGTACATCGCGCCGGAGGTTCAGGATCAGCTGCGCCGCCTGCGCGTGCTGATCGCCGGGTGCGGGATCGGCAGCTCGTTTGCCGAACTCGCGGTTCGCATGGGGATCGAGCACCTCAAGCTCGCCGACGCCGACACGGTCGGCCCCCACAATCTGAACCGGCAGTTCTTCAGCGCCCACGATATCGGCGAGTCGAAGGTCAAATCGCTCGCCGCGCGCCTGCGCGCGATCAATCCGAACGCGCAGATCGACGAGTTCGACCAGTTCCTCGACAAGGACAATGTCGGAAAGCTGGTCGGCGAGGCCGACATGATCTTCGATACGATCGACTTCCTGTCGCTGGGCGCGATCATCGCCTTGCACGACGAGGCCCGGCGCCAGCAAAAGCCGATCATCACCGCGATCGCGGTCGGCTGGGGCGGCGGCGTTATCTATTTCCCACCGGGCGGGGAATGCTCGTTCCGCCACATGTGCGGCCTGCCGGAGACCGGCTCGGTCGACCACATCCCCTATACGGTCGCCTTCGGCCGGGTGATGCAGCACCTCGCGGCCCATCTCGATCCCGAAGTCGTGACGGTGGTCGCCCGGGCGCTGACAATCATGGAAGACGGCACCCCGTGCCCGGCATCGCAAGTGGCCCCCGGCGCGTTCGCGGTAGCGTCGCTCGCCGGGACCCTCGTTCACCGCATCCTCGCCGGACGCCCGGTGCGCACGGCCCCCGAATTGCTGCTCGCCGACATGCCGACGGCGCTGACCGCGCCGGGGATCAACCTGCTCGACTGACCCCCGGCCCGAGCGGTAAAAAAAGCCCGACAGACTGTCGGCAGACCTTACATTTTCGGCCCCGTCGAAAAACCCAAACTCTAGGAAATCCGCGGCATTGTGCTGTTGGCACGCGATGTGCAGTCCTTTTGCGCAAGCATTGCTGGTTCGGGTTTTTGGAGAGGATGAGATGACACTCAGACAATGGACTTTGGGGATGGCCGTGGCCGCGGCTGCGCTCGTCCCGCTCAGCGCGAACGCGACGACTGTGCCGAACTTGTCCTATGGCGGCGGCGCGCTTGACACCCCCGCCGGCGTCGGGGACGAGATGGCCGCGAAGATCACCGGCGTCACGGCGGAAACCTCGGGGATCGACAGCGGGGTCAACGGCGGCTCGTGCAACTTGGCGGGCACCGCCTGCAACGAGACCACCTGGGGCGTCGGCAACCTCACCACCGTCCAGGACAATAAGACGACCCTGGCGTCGTGGACCAGCGGCGATAAGAGCGGTGGGGCGACCAACCAGGCGATCAGCTTCGTGTTGTACGGCATCGCCGACACGAGCACGAATTTCTCCAGCGGCGTTGGCACGACCACCGAGACGGTCCAGAACCAGGGGGCGACATCGGACGGCACATTTGGCGCGGGCGACGGCAAGATCCACTTGAATCTCTATTATATGCCCGCCGCAGACTCGCCGTGCTTCACGGCCGGATGCGCGAGCGGGGCGCACCCCCTGATAACCACGGGCAAGCGCACCGCCAACACCGGCTTCACGGCCAATGTGACCGGCATCACCAACGTCGGCACGCTGTTCGCGGCATTTACATTCCAGCCCGGTATCGACGCTAACGGGAACGTCGTGATCGACCAGTCCGTCACGTTTCAAAACTCGACGGGGAAAACCACTGGAAGCGGCGGTAACGCCAAATTCTATGGCCAATGCAACAGCAACAGCCCAGCTGGAGCCGGGTGCCCGCAGTTCAATGTGGTTCCCGAGGGCCAGTTCGGGGCGGGCAGCTTTGACGCGAGCCTGCTCACGCAGATCTTCGGCAGTGTCGACGTTACGACCGCTCCCGGTGCATCGGTTTTCAACGGCACCAGCTGCAAAAAGGCGACCTGCGCGAACGGCCAGGGCTGGCTGTTCAACACGAACGACCCGGAGCTGTTCAACCCGCCCGCCCTGGTTCCCGAGCCCGCTTCGCTCGGTCTGCTCGGAACGGCTCTGGCTTTCCTCGGCATGGCGGTCCACCGCCGGCGGCGGAACGGCATGTCCGCATAAACCCTATCGGGCCTGCGAAAAGGGGAGCCGGTTGGCTCCCCTTTTTATTTCGGAATTGTTTTGCCGGTTCCCCGATCGTTCGGCCGCGCGGCTATCCCAATGCCGCCGCTCTTGAGCGGCCCAAGGCGGCCTGCTAAATTCCCCTGATCCGAACCTGTCCGCACCCGGCCTGCAATGGCCGTAGGAAGATGAATGGGTGCGTGTCGCCGAACGAAAGGACCGCCCGACCGGTCGGGGTCGCCACGGTAGGAAGGCAGAAGGTCGAGCCAATGCGGTACCACCGACATGGTCGGGTCGTGGGCGGTGCGCTGTTCGCGCTCCTGGTGTTTACATCTGTCTGCGTCGTCCATTCGCCGGCCCAGGCGAAGGAGGCCCAGAGCTATCTCGACACCGCGCAGGGCTATCTCGCCAAGGGCAATTTCAAGGCCGCCGAGATTGAATTGCGCAACGCGGCGCGCGAGGCGCCGCAGGATGCCCATGTTCACGCGCTGCTGGCCCAGGTCTATCTGAACCTCGGCGATTTCAAGTCGGCGGAGCGGGAGGCTCGTTCGGCGCGCGACCTGAAGGGCGAGGAAGCCGATTATCTGTTGCCGCTGGCCGATGCGATGCTGCGCCAGGGCAAGTTCGCCGACATCGCGGCGCAGATCAAACCGGGCAACCGCGCACCGGAACTCGAAAGCAAGGTTCGGGTCATTCTCTCGATGGCGGCGGCTGGGCTGCGGGACCCTGCCAAGACCGAGGCCTTGTTGCGCGAGGCCATAGCGCTCGACGACAAAGCCGTGGGTCCCAAGATTGCCCTGGCGCGGCTGTTGCTCGGCGGCAAGGCCGATGAGGCGGAAAAAATCGTCGATGCGATTGTCGCGGCCGACCCGAAGGCGGCCGAAGCGATCGCCGTCAAGGGCGAAATTCTCGCCAAACGCGGCGATGTCGATGGCGCGATTGCGCGGTTTGGCGACGCGCTGGCGGTCGATCCGAACAACCGCACCGCCCATCTCAGCCGCGCCAACCTCAACCTCGGCCGCAGCGATTACGCCGCGGTCGACAAGGACATCGACCCGATTCTTGCGAATTCGCCACAGGATTTCGGAGCTAACTACCTTCGCGCGTTGGAATTCTTCAGGAAGCGGGATTTTGCCGCCGCCGACAAGATCTTCGATCGGCTCAGCCCGAAATTCGACGATATGGTCCAAGGACTATACGTTCAGGCCGCGACCAAATATGCGCTCGGACAGTATGGTCAGGCAGATGACGCTATTGCCAAATACGTGGCGCGGGTTCCGCAGAACCCTTATGGCGCCCGCCTTGGGGCGAACATTGCGCTGCGGCAGAAGGCGCCCGACATCGCCGTCAAGTACCTGACCGCCTATCTCGCGAAATCGCCGCCCGACCCGGCGACGCTGAGCCTGCTGGGCAATACCTATGCGGTGATGAACAAGCCGGCCCTCGCGTTCGAGCAATACGAGAAGGCAGCAGCGCTCGCGCCGGAGAACCCGGGGCTCAAGACGATGGTCGCGGCCTCGGAACTCGATGCCGGCCAGGGCGCCAAAGGGCTGGATGAACTCGAGAAGGTATTCGCCACCGACACCGGAGTGACCATCGCCGGACCGACGCTTGTGCTGACGCATCTGCGGGCCGGGGAACCCGATAAGGCCGCCGAGGTGGCGGAGAAATTGGTCAAGGCCAACGGCGAGAGCCAGCTCTACCAAAATCTGCTCGGTCTGGCCCGCATGGCACAACAGAACTATCCGGCCGCTGAGGAGATATTCAAGAATCTCACTGCAAAGAACCCAGACTTTGCGCCCGCGACGACCAATCTGGCGCATGTCTATGTGGTCTCCGGGCGAGCCGACGACGCCAAGAAGGTCTATCAGGATTTTCTGGCGCGCAAGCCGAACGAGGTTTCCATTCTGCTGGGCTTGACCGATCTTGCCCGGGACGCGAAGCAGTGGGAGGAGGCGATCGGCTATGCCAATCGCGCCCGCAAGGCGGCACCTGCCGATCCAACACCCGGGCTTAAGCTCTTGAACCTATACGCATTGCAACAGGATTGGCCGCGAGCAAAGCCACTGGCATCCGAATTGACCGTTCAGTTTCCCTCGAACGTCGATGTCTTCGACGCACAGGGGCGCGTGCTGGTTGCGAGCGGCGACCGCGACGGCGCAATAAATTCGTATAAGCGCGCTTACGAGATCGCTCCCAATTCCGGGCCGATCCTCTCTCGCTATCTGTCGTTGCTTGCCGGAGCGAAGAAATTTCCCGAGGTGCGGGCGGTCCTGCAAGCGCGCCTTGAAAAAGATCCAGGCAACCGAGAGGTGAAGGTTCAGCTGATCCGCGCCGAGGCGGAAATCGGCGGGTTGGACGCCGCGCTGAGCAAGGCGCAGAGTTTTGCGAAAGATGATCCGGATAGCGCGGTTTACGACCTGGTTTCCGCCGATCTGTATGAGAGGGCCGAAAAGCGCCCGGAGGCGGTTGCTCTGCTTGAAAAGGCGATTGCGGCGCATCCGTCCGATGATGGTCTTGCGATCGCGCTGTCACGCCTTTACAGCCGGGCCGGCGATCCGGCCAGGGCGGAGGCGGGGCTCAGGGCCGGTTTGAAGGCCCACCCGGACGATATTCTCATTCGCCAAGCCCTCGCCGATTTCTTCATAAACAACAAGAAGATCGACCTGGCTATCGGCGAGGAGATGCGCCTCCTTGCCGACCGGGCGAACGATCCCGTCGCGCTCAACGATCTTGCCTATCTTTACCAGCAGGACGGCAATCTGACGAAGGCGCGCGAATTCGCCGAGCAGGCGGTCGCGGCCGCGCCCACCAATGGAGCCATCGCGGACACGCTGGGATGGGTGCTGGTTGCCCAGGGTGATATCGAGAAGGCCTTGCCTCGTCTTCAGGCGGCAGGCGCCGCGATGCCGGGAAACCCCGAGATTCAATATCATCTCGCGGTCGCGTTGGGGCGCGCGGGCCGTCCCGGCGATGCGCGCGCCGTGCTCGAAAAGCTGCTCAGCTCGGGCGCGTCCTTCACAAGCAAGGAAGACGCGCAAAAGCTGCTCGACGAGCTGAAGCGGGGATAGAGGTCAATCCCGGCGGCTTGTTATCACGACCTCGCACCACCGCCGTCGAGCGCAACCCCGCCAAGCTTTACTGTTGCATCCGCTGGAACAAAATTTTTTTAGTCGGCGGATCGCGATGACCGCGCGGGCATTGATCTGAACTTCCCGGCCGCCAGTCGTCGCGCTTCCCTCTATTCTCCGCAGGCGCAAAGGCGCTTGACGGCGGCGACATAGTCGATCGTCTCCCGATACGGCGGGACGCCGCCTCGCGCAATGACGGTTTCCTCCCCGGCATTGTAGGCAGCCAGCGCGAGCGTCAAATTACCGCTGAACATCTCGATCAGCGAGCGCAGGTAGGTGGCGCCGCCGCGGACGTTTTCGCGCGGATCGAAGCGGTCGCGAACACCGAACCGCTCGGCTGTCGCCGGCATCAACTGCATCAAGCCGGCCGCCATCTTCGGGGATACCGCACGGGGATTGAACCCCGACTCCACAGCCATCACCGACAGCAGAAGATGAGCGCTGATGCCGACGCGCTGCGCCGTCTCGTCGACGAGCGCGCGGATCGCCGGGGGCGCCTGGGCCAAGGCCACGACCACCGCGCCGCCCGCGGGGCAGCCGCGCGCCGCCGATGGTGTCGCTCGAGAAAGGAGGCTGAGCAGATTTATCGCCTGCGGCACGCCATGCTCCGCGGCCTTGCGCAACCAACTGACGGCAGCAGGCTCGTCGCGGGCGACGCCACGCCCGTTCAAAAACATCCAGCCGATATTGAAGAACGCCTGGGGGTCGCCATGCTGCGCTGCCTGGCAGTAGAGCGCCAGCGCGCGCGGATAATCCCGCGGAACCGACTCGCCATTCTCATAACGCTGGGCGAGAGCAACAAGATCGGCCGCCGGCGTGGCCGCCAGAGGCGGTCCCGCGATCTGGGTCGCGAACGCGGCCGAGCCAAGCCCCGACAGCACTGACGCCAGCAAAATCGCCTGTTTCAACCGGCGCATTTGATTACGACTGAAGCGAACAAGGCCCGCAATCGAAACCTGCGAGGCGCGGAAGATCAAGCCAGCCATCGATCTTTCCACGCCTGGAACATCAGAACGGCCCAGAGCGCGGCCTGCCAATTCCGCTTGCCGTCGAGATGCTCGCGCCACCGGCGCCGAATCACCGACGGCTCGAATATTCCCTCTCGCGCGAGGCGCCGCTCATCGAGGAGTTGTTCGGCCCAGTCGCGCAGCTCGTGCCGGAGCCAGGATTGGACCGGCATGGCGAAACCCATCTTCGGCCGATCGACCAACTCGCGCGGCACGTAACGGTGGAGCACACGCCGCAAGAGACGCTTTCCCATGCCGTTCCCGCTCTTCATCGCCGGGGGCAGCGACCAGCTGAAGGCAACAAGCCGATGATCGAGAAACGGGACCCGCGCTTCGAGCGAGACCGCCATTGAGGCCCGGTCGACCTTGGTCAGGATGTCGTCCGGCAGATAGGTGAGTGTATCGAGATACTGCATGCGCTCGACAAAATCGGGCACGAGCGTACGTACCCCTGAATCCTCGAGTGGTCCCGGCGGCTCGGTGGCCGTCGTCAGCACACTTGCCGGATCGACCCAGAGGCTGATGATCTGACGATAGAAGGCGCTCGCCTCCGGCTCGCCGGCGAGGACGCCCGCCAGCTTATGCATCTTGTCGCCGAACTGCGCCGGGCGGCGCTGCTCGGGAATGATTGTGCCGAGCGCCGACCAGGCGCCAGGAGAGAGCGCACGCACCCCACAGGCGGCCAGGGCGCGCAGGCGCTGCGGGGTCCCCTCAATCGTCCGCCACAGCGCCTCGCCGCGGAAGTAGCGCGTATATCCGGCAAACAGCTCGTCGCCGCCGTCGCCAGAAAGCGCGACCGTGACGTGCTGGCGCGTCATCTTAGACACAAGGTAGGTTGGGACCTGCGACGAGTCGGCGAAAGGCTCGTCATACATCTCGGGGAGTTGTGGAATCACGTCGAGCGCATGCTGTGGCGAGGCATACAGCTCGGTATGCTCAGTCCCGAGATGCCGCGCTACCGCGGCAGCGTTCTGCCCCTCGTCGTAACCGCGTTCGTGAAAGCCGATCGAGAAGGTGCGCACCGGTTGCGCGCTCTGCGCCTGCATCAGCGCGACCACGGTCGATGAATCGATCCCGCCCGAAAGAAAGGCGCCGAGCGGCACGTCGGCAACCATTCGCCGTCGCACCGCGTCGCGCAACAGCAGATCGAGCGCTTCAGTGGCTTCTTCTTCGTTTCCCCCGAACCGTGCGCTCTGGCCCTGGCGCGCAACCTCGTCGAGCGACCAGTAAGCGGTGATGGCGGGCGGGCGGTCCAGGCCGATTTTTAGCATCGTGCCCGGTGGCAATTTCCGGACACCGCGATAGATCGCGTGCGGCGTCGGCACATAGCCAAAGCGCAAATACGCGGCGAGCGCGCCTCGATCGAGTTCGGGCGACCAGCTGCGTTCGGCGCGCAGCGCCTTCAGCTCCGAGCCGAAGAGCACGCGGCCGTCGAAATCGGCCCAATAGAGCGGCTTGATGCCGAGCCGATCGCGGACAAGATAGAGCACCCGATCGCGCCGGTCCCATAGTGCCATCGCAAACATGCCAATGAGGCGCTTGACCGTTGCCTCCACGCCCCACACTGCGGCGCCTTCGACGATGACCTCCGTATCGCTGTAGCCGCGAAACATTCGTCCCGTCGCCTCGAGCTCCGGCCTTAAATCGGCAGCGTTGTAGACCTCGCCATTATACGAGATGACAAACCGCCCGCAGGACGAAACCATCGGCTGCGCCCCCGCCGGCGATAGATCGACGATCGACAGTCGCCGGTGACCGATCGCCACTCCTGCTTCCGGGTCGATCCACAGATCGCCGGCATCCGGACCGCGATGGAAGAGGGTCTGGGTCATCGCCGAAACGCTCGCGGCGAGTGCATCCGGTGCGCTTTGCCGGTGCCGATCCCACACGCCGGCGATCCCGCACATCTGATGCTCCGTGCGCTTTCAGCCGCCGATTTGGCGGAGCAGGTCTTGCGCCTGAGCGCGTTCGGCAAATGGGTCCTTGGCCGCCAGCAGTTGGCGCAACAGCACGAGCGCTTCGTCCTTTTTGCCCGTAGCCGCCAGCGCTTGCGATAAATGGAACTCGATATCCAGCCGATCGGGTTTCGTCTGCCACGCCTTGTCGAGCGGATCGACGGCTTCCGCCGGGCTGCCGCTGCGCAGCAAGATCCCTCCGAGCGTATCGAGGAAATCGACCGATTCGGGTGCCAGGGCGGTCGCGGCCCGAGCATGAGCGAGGGCCTCTTCGGCCTGCCCCAGCCGCGACAATATCCATGCCAGATTGTTCTGCAGGCTCGGGTTTTTGGGATCCCGCCTGACCAGCTCGGCATATTGCTCGGCTGCTTCGGCGAGCCGCCCGTCTTTGGCGCAGATGTCGGCCCAGGTCCGGCGCGTCTGGATATCTTCGGGGTGCGCGCCAAGCCATGTCTGCAATGTCTTGCCCGCATCATCCGGGTGGCCAAGGCGCATCTGGACATCTGCCAGGCGCCGCCGGTCGAGCGCGTTGTCCTTGAGCGCCACCGCCTGAGCGAATGCGGCGGCGGCATCTGCCGGCCGGCCCAGCCCCTGCGCGACAAGACCATCGAGTTCGATCACGCCGAGATCTTTGGGGTCGGTTGTCTTGAGCTCGTCGACCACCTTGCTGGCTTCCTCGAAGCGGCCGTGGGTTGTCAAGGCGCGTGCCAATACCAGTTTTGCCGCCCGGTCATGCGGATCGAGCTTGACCGCCTCTGTGGCCTCGTTGATCGCCGGCCATTGCGGGTTGTCGGGCGTGTATTTGGAGAGATAGGCCTCGGCGAGATCGGTGTGGGCCTGCGCGGCAGTAGGAGCGATGCTGACAAGGTCGCTGAAGGTCGCCAGCGCCGCGTCGCGCTGGCCGGCGGCAAGCTCGGCGCGGCCGACAACATCGAGCACCGCGGGGTTTTGCGGAAATTTCTTCAGGGCTTGTTGCCCGCCGACCACCGCCTGTTGTGCCTCGCCCCGGGCCAACTGGAGCTGCAACAGCGCAACACTCAACGCGGGGTCGGTCGGGTTCGCCTGGGCGCCTTTGAGTAGGACGGCTTCCGCCTCTTGCGGACGGCTGGTCCGGGCATCGAGTTCGGCGAGCGCGACATAGGTCGGCGTGCTTTGCGGGTTGGCGTCGAGAATGTCCTGATAATACTGGCGTGCCTCATCCGTCTTGCCCTCGGCAAGAGCGAGCTTCGCCAGATTGCGGTTGGCGCTGACGTCGCCGTGATGGACTTCGCGTGCCTTCAACAGCGCCGCGCGCCCGGCCGCAACATTCCCTTGGGTCAGATAGACGGCGGAGGCAAGAAGCTCCCCGGTCGGACTGTTCGGCGCGCTCGTGATCACCTGCTCGGCAACCGCCAGCGCCTTGTCGTATTCCTTCGTCTGCATGAAGGCGACAAACAGCGGGATTTGCGGTCCAGCCGCGTCGGGGTGGGATTTGACGACCTGCTCGAGATTGTCGATGCCGGCTTTGGGATCGCCGGCCGCGATCTCCGTCAGACCAAGCTCGGTGCGCAGCGCCCGATCGCCCGGCCGCCGATCGAGCGCCAGCTTGAGATACCGGTCAGCCGCCGCCATGTCGCCGCTGCGGGCGGCCGCCACGCCGATCAGGCTCAGGAGTTCCGGATCCTCGGTCGCGTTGTCACGCACCGGCGACAGGGTCTTTGCCGCGTCGCCGGGACGGGCGAGCTGCAACTGGGTCTCCGCCAGCAGTTTGCGTGCCCGGATATCCTCAGGATTCTGGGAAACGTATGGGGAAAGATAGTAGTAGGTTCGCTCATATTCGTGCAGAGCATAACTCGAAGCGGCGGCGATCAGTCTCGCGGGACCGAATCCACCAACCCTGAATACGACGTTCTCGGAATTGGATTGAGCAACGGCATAATCCTTCTGGCGGAATGCCGCCACGGCTCGGATGTAGAGCAAGATCGGGTCCTTCGGGACATCGGCCAGGTCCGGGTCCTCCAGGACCGCATCGAGGTTCGCGATCGCCTCGGGCAACTTGTCTTCGGCGATCTGGGCGGCGGCGAGATCGCCGCGTGCGAGTTCATTCCAGGGCTCCGAGTCGAGGATCTTCCGGTAGATCTGCTCTGCCGCAGGATAATCCCGGGCGGCGTAACCGATATCCCCCTCAATCTGCATCAGCCTTCGATCCTTGGGCGCCTCTCGCGTCGCATCGGCAAGCTGATGACGGGCCTCATCGAGTTTGCCATTGACGATCGCCAGCCGGGCCAACGAGATGCGCACATCGTGCGAGTGCGGGTCGAGGGCGAGGCCTTCTTCAAGCGCCGACTGGGCACCCGCCTCGCGGCCGAGCGCGCCCAGCGCCGCGCCGCGGTAGGCGAGCAAGCTTGCCCTGACCTCACTCGACAGGCCGTCGGGCGGAGCATCGGTGTCCTTGACCACCTCCTCGTAGCGGCGCGCGACGAGTGCGGCTTCCGCGCGCGGCTTGGCTAGTTCCCGCTCGCCGGCGCCGTCCTGCTGCGCATGCGTCAGGATGCCCAGCGCAGCGTCGCCCTGCGCGAGGTCGATATAGACCTGCGCCGAGAGGAGTCGCGCCGCAATGTTCTTCGGGTCCTGCGCGAGGGCGGCCTTGAGCTTGATGACCGCTTCCGGGAAGTTGCCCGCGTCGCGCAATGCCCCGGCCTCGGCGACGAGCCGCTCGACGGATTCCCGGCTGTCGCAACCGGTGACGAGCATCAGCAGCGCGCTAAGCACGAGCGCGATGATTGACGCGCTGGAACGCCAGCAGCATATCTCCCGTATCGTCATCATGCCCGATGGCAAATTATTTCAGCCGCGCTTACGCGCATGAGGTTAGTCGCCCGACCGTCGTGGCGCCCGTGCACCCAATTTTGCAGCCAAGTTACGGGCACACGTTCGATGGTGCGACTCGGACCGCCACGCCGCAGCCCTAGGCCCACTTTCTCCGGCGCAAGATGCCGAGGAAAAAAAGCCCCGACCCGAGCAAGACCAGCGAGCCGGGTTCGGGCACCGTGTAGGTGACATCATTGATTGCAATCGTGGCGGGCCAGTCGTTGAAGGCCAGCGTGGTGATGCTCGAGTTTTTTCCCAGCGCGATGATGCCGCTCGAACCAAGGAGCTGCGGCGCCAGTTCGTTGCTGGTCGATCCACTGGTGGGGGAGTGCGTGGAAGACGAGGCGAGCGGCGCGCCGGGCGCATACGTGTCGGTGTTTGTCCCTGTGGCCGTAGCGTTGTTGCTCATCGTGATGGTGTTGGTGCCGATCGCGGTAACCGTCGTGCCCGCTTGTATGCCTGTACCGGTGATCGGGTCGCCGACGTTTATCCCGCTCGTGCTCGTGACACCGGTTATCTGCTTTGTGTTGATGGTGGTTATGCCAGACCTAACGATCAGGCTGCCGCCGCAATTTCCGCTGGGGCTGCCCGCGCAGGAGATCGCTGGGAGAATGCCGGCTACCCCCGGGACGTCAGCGACTCTTTGAAAGATTTGCGAAGTAACATCAGAACTGGCGATTGTCGTGAGGGTGTTGCCGCTCGTCGTTGCCTTTTGGCTCATCGTGATGGTGTTACCGCTGATCGAGACAACGGTTGTGCCCGCGGGAATCCCGGTACCGGCAATCAGGTCGCCGGATTTGATGCCGAGCGTACTCGCGCCCGTGAGGGTCATCAAAGCTGAGCCGCTGGTGATTGTGGCAGTCTTCTCGGCCGTGTACGTGTCGGTGTTCGTCCCCGCGGCCGTAGCGTTTTGGCTCAACGTGACTGTCTTGGCAACAGGATCGACCGCGGTAACCGTCGTCCCCGCTTGTATGCCGGTGCCGGTGATCACATCGCCAATCTGAATTCCGGTGGTGCTAGCGACCCCGGTTATCTGGTTCGAGGGCCCGGTGGTTGCGCCAGGCGTGCTGAGCGCATACGAGAGGGTGTTCGTCCCTGCGGCTATAGCGTTGTTGTTCATCGTGACTGTGCTCGCACCGACCGCGGTAACCGTCGTGTTCGCGGCTATGCCGGTGCCGGTGATCGCGTCGCCAACCTGAATCCCGGTCGTGCTCACCCCGGTTATCACGTTTGAGGGGCCGGTGGTCGCGCCAGGCGTGTTGAGCGCATATGTGTCGATGTTCGTCCCCGCGGCCGTGGCGTTGTTGCTCATCTTGACCGTGGTGGAATTGACGATCTGGGTAATCGTCGTGCCCGCGAGTATGCCGGTGCCGGTGACCGCGTCGCCGACCTTGATCCCGGTCGTGCTCGCGACGGTTATTAGGCTTGAGGGCCCGGTCGTTGCGCCAGACGTGCTGAGCCCATAGGTGTCCGTGTTGGTCCCTGTGAGCGTAGCTTTTTTGCTAATCTTGACTGTGTTGGTGGTGGTATCGATCCCGGTAACTGTCGTGCCGGTGGGTATGCCCGTACCGGTGATCGTGTCGCCCATCTTGATCCCGGTGGTGCTCGCGACCGTTATCGTTTTTGAGCCGTTGGTCGTCGTCCCAGGCTTCCCGAACGTGTAGGTGGCGCTGTTTGTCCCTGTGGCCGTAGCGTTGTTGCTCATCGTGACGGTGTTGGTACCGATCGCGGTAACCGTCGTGCCCGCGGGAATGCCGGTTCCGGTGATCAGGTCGCCGACGTTAATCCCGCTCGTGCTGATCCCGGTTATCTGGTTTGTGGCGATGGTCGT
>Ga0182024_10010745_pt1 | contig 18599 bp, 19 predicted proteins | sample P32metaG_FD_120480 | JGI IMG/M metagenome (GOLD analysis project Ga0182024, IMG submission 120480) | Permafrost microbial communities from Stordalen Mire, Sweden - P3-2 metaG (Illumina Assembly) | ecosystem: Environmental > Terrestrial > Soil > Wetlands > Permafrost | place: Sweden: Stordalen... | reverse complement strand
TGAGAACGAGGGATACCTGGGAGATTTCAACGGGTCCCTTGCGGAGATCGTTGAGACATTGAGGAGCGGCTGGTTTTACCGGGGGCAATTCTCGCCGAACAAAGGAGGGAAGCGTGGAAGCGAGTGCCGGCACATCCCGCCGCGAAAGTTTATCCATTGCATAAGCAACCATGACCAAAGCGGCAATCACGCGATGGGCGACCGGCTTAATCATACGATCGGCCGGGAGGCGTACATGGCGGCGTCGGCGCTGCTCTGCCTCACGCCGTATACGCCGATGCTCTTCATGGGTCAGGAATGGGGAGCGTCCACGCCGTTCATCTACTTCACCCATCACAATGCGGAGCTGGGAAAACTGGTCACGGAAGGGCGCCGCGAGGAGTTCAAGGAGTTCGCGGCCTTCAGGAACAAGGCGGCCCGGGCGCGCATCCCCGATCCGCAGAGCGAGAAGAGTTTCACGGATTCAAAACTGGTTTGGGACGAATTGGCCGATGGGAAGAAGGCATTCACGCTGGCGCTCTACCGCGCGTGCCTGGCGCTGAGATTCAAGGAGGAGGCGTTCCGGCCGCCTTCCCGCGAGACGTGGCAGGTGGAAGCGCTTGCGATGGGCGTGGGGGCATTGCGGCTGAAAGGAGCGGCGTCCGATTGGCTGGTGCTTTTCGATCTTGAAGGTGGACACGCCGGCTCGCTCGCCGATGAGTGGATTTGCAAACCGCGCGGCGGCGGGAACTGGGCGACCGTGCTCTCTACGAATGAAAAGCGATTCGGGGCGACGGGGGCGTGCGCCTTCGATGCCACGACAAACCATGCGCAATTCAGTCAGCCGGAGCTGGTGGTGCTCCAATCATGAGCCAGATTCCAAGCGCAACTTACCGGATTCAGTTCAACAAGGATTTCACGTTCGCAAACGCCGGCGCGCTGGCGGATTATTTACGTGAGCTGGGTATCTCCCACCTATACGCATCCCCTTACTTCAAGGCGACGCCGGGAAGCTCGCACGGGTATGATGTTACAGACCATAATGAGTTGAATCCGGAGGTTGGGTCGAAGGAAGAGTATGACGCGTTCATAGCGGCATTGAAGCGGAATGGGCTCCGGCAGATTGTCGATTTTGTCCCGAACCACATGGGTATTGGATCATTCAACCCCTACTGGATGGATGTGCTGGAGAACGGGCGGGGCTCGAAGTACGCGGCGTTCTTCGATATCGACTGGCATCCGCTTAAGGAGGAGCTGGAGGAAAAGGTGTTGCTGCCGATCCTGGGGGATCAATATGGCAGGGTATTGGAACGGGGCGAACTGAAGCTGAGTTTCGAGGCGGCCGGGTTCTCGTTGACTTACTTCGAAACACGGCTGCCGATCAATCCCCGCAGTTATCCAACATTGCTCAAGAAAGCCCTGGACCTGGGCGGCCTGCCACCGGAGCACGAGGGCGGAGTCGAGCTGCAGAGCATCGCGACAGCGTGCGAGCATCTGCCACGCCGCACCGAAACAGAGCCGGAGAAGGTGGCGGAACGGTCCCGCGAGAAAGAGGTAATCAAGAAACGGCTGGAACGGGCCTGCCAGGAACATCCGGCAATCGCGGAGGCCATCCAGGCGGCGGTGGGCCTTTATAACGGCCAGCCGGGCGATCCGCATAGCTTCGACGCGCTGGACGTGTTGATCCGCGAGCAGGCCTATCGCCCCGCCTTTTGGCGCGTGGCGGCGGAGGAGATCAATTACCGGCGCTTCTTCGACATCAATACGCTGGCCGCAATCAGGATGGAGGCGCCGGAGGTATTCGAAATCACGCACCGTTTGGTCTTCGAGCTGATACAATCCGGCGCGGTCGATGGGCTGCGAATCGATCACGTGGACGGCCTCTGGAACCCGCGGGAGTATCTCGAGCAGCTCCAGCGCAAATATGCCGAAGTAACCCACACAACGGGCGATGGCCGCGACTTATACCTGCTGGTTGAGAAGATCCTGATGACCGGCGAAAAGCTGCGCGCGGAATGGCCCGTCCACGGTACCACCGGCTATGATTTTACCAATCAGGTGAACGAGCTGCTGGTGGACCGAACCGCGGAGAAGGCGCTGATGGAAACTTATCAACGGTTCATAGAAGATCGTCCCTGCCTTGAAGATATTGCCTATAAGTCGAAGCAACTTGCCATGCAGCTATCGCTCGCAAGCGAGGTGCATGTCCTTGCCCGCATGCTTGGCCGCATCTCGGAGAAGAATCGCTGGTACCGGGACTTTACCCTGAGCGCCTTGACCGTGGCGGTCCGCGAAGTGATCGCGTGCTTTCCGGTTTATCGCACTTACGCGGAGCCGGGTGCGGAAGTCGGCGATAGCGATCGGCAGGTGATAGACCGCGCCGTGCGGGCTGCGCGGCGGCGCAACCCCGGCATGGAAGCATCGGTATTCCAGTTCCTGCGCGAAACGTTGTTGCTGCGATTCCCGGAAAATATCGACGAAGCAGGGCGCGCGGAGCACTTGCGCTTTGTGATGAAATTCCAGCAATGCACCGGGCCGATCGCGGCCAAGGGAATCGAGGACACGGCATTCTACATATTCAACCGGCTCGCGGCATTGAACGAAGTGGGAGGGGAACCTGGCCAGCTCGGCGTCGCGCCAGAGGTGTTCCACCGGCAAAATTCGGCGCGCCTGGCGGACTTTCCGCATGCAATGCTGGCAACATCAACCCACGATACCAAGCGCGGCGAAGATGTGCGCGCGCGCCTCGCGGCGATATCGGAAATACCGGATGTGTGGCGGCGCGCGGTCCAGCGGTTCCGAACCGCAAATCGGAAGCACAAACGCGACGTCGAGGGGGAACAGGCGCCGGACGCAAACGAGGAGTATCTCATTTACCAAACTCTCGCGGGCGCATGGCCGCTGGACGGACAAATCACCGGAGAATTTACGGCCCGCATCCAGGAATACATGGCCAAGGCGATCAAGGAGGCAAAGGTCAACAGCAGTTGGATTCAGCCAAATGAAAACTGGGACAGCGCGGTCCGGGAGTTCATCGGCGAAATCCTTTGCACTGCGAAGCGGAATACGTTCCTGGCCTTGTTCCGTCCGATTGCGGACCAACTGGCGCAACTTGGCGCGATCAACTCCCTATCGCAGACGCTTCTCAAACTGACGGCGCCCGGCCTGCCGGATATTTATCAAGGGACCGAAATGTGGGACTTGTCGCTGGTCGATCCGGATAACCGGCGGCCAGTCGATTACGAAGCGCGGCGAGCGGCCCTGGCCGGGATCGGCCAGGCGGATCCGCGGGAATTGCTGACAAATTGGAAAGATGGACGCATCAAGTTATACCTTGCCTCCAAGACGCTCCAGTTCCGTCGCGATCACTTCGACTTATTCGCAAAGGGAGAATATCTGCCGGTCTCGGCAAGCGGCGCTCTCGCGGAATCGGTCTTTGCCTTTGCGAGGCGGCACGAGGGACGGACGGCGCTCGTCATTGCGCCGCGACTATCCAGCCGCGTGGGCTTTCCGCCAATCGGCGAACTTTGGCAGGATACGGCGCTTGATTTTCAAATAGCGGGCCGGGATATCTTTACAGGCCGGGAGTATTCGCCACCTTTGGCGCAAAGCCTTGGGGCGCTGCCGTTTGGAGTGTTTGCCGGTGCCTAGGGAAAAACCTGCGCCCGTATTCGGAAAACCCGACATTTCCCGTAGGGAATAAATAAATCAAGTAAATCCAAGGAACCGTGCTAAACTTTGCGATGACCACGCAATTTGGCGGTAATTCTTCGCGACGCGGGCCGGATGTTGTAACGGAGGAGCTCGTCGCAGTCCTCTCGACGAAGCTCTGGTACGAATTCAAGCCGCTTTTCGAACTGGTATATACCAATCTCCGTGCCCGTAAATCTGCCAGCGGCGGGGAGGAGATGCTGCGGCTGCGTGCATACGAGAAGCTCCAGAGCCTCGTGAGCCGCGGGATGGTGCAAAAATCCATCACCAAGGCCGGCAAGAAATATCGCGGGTTGGCGTCGCTGGCGTCAGTGCTGGAGGTTGTTGCGCCCACGCCAACGCCCGCGGCAGCGTAACTCCGTCGCTCCCAGGCGGAATCAGCGGAAGAACAGGAAATAGATCGCGCCGGCAATGGCCGCGGCGAATCCGAGCGCATTGATCCAGAGAGCGCTGGCGGTGCGCACGCTGCCTTGCGGCGGGCAATGGCGGCATTGGAGCGTTTCCGAACAAACCGCGTAGCCGCAGACGGGGCAGGCTTCGAGAGACATGTTCCATCTCTCGCAGATATATGCGGATTAGCAAGAGAAACCGGATACGAGTCATCCCGGGTTGACTTAAGGCCGCCCGGGATTTAGAAGCCGCCTTACCCCCCATGAACAAGTTCCTCATCGCCGCCGCTTTCTTCGCCGGGACCCTTGGGTGCATGGCGGCGGATTCAACCCCCATGACGCTCGCGCAGACGCCGCCGGCCGTTCAGAGAGCGATTGCCGCGCAGCTCGGCAAGGGCACACTTGAAGACATCACGAAATCCGGAGTGGGGGAAGAGACGTACTACGATGTCGATGTCACGACCGGAACGGGCGCCGAAGGGGGTTTTACCATAGGGGCCGACGGGGCTCTGCTAAGCGTGGAGGTGGCGCTCTCCGAAACCCCGGCGGCGGTGCAGAAAACGATTCTGGCGCAGACCGAGGGCTGGGAATTGGGGGGAATCAACAAGGATCGCGACGGCGGCGACACCACGTATGATGTGGAGGCGAGCAAGGGAACGGAGACCCAGGAGTTCTCCGTGGACAATGACGGGACGCTATTGAGCATGGGGCTGGAACTTGGCCAGGCGCCCGATACGATCAAGAACGCCATCCAGGCAGAGGCGCACGGTGGAGAAATCGAAAGCATCGATAAGAACATGGATGACGGTTCCTACGACGTAGAGATTGCCGCCAATGGGGTGGAAAAGACATTTACGCTGGGGAGTGACGGCACCCTCGAGAGCGCCGGGATCGCGCTGGCCGAGGCGCCCGCGGCTGTCCAGACAACCATCGGCAGGCAGGCGCCGGGCGGCGCCGTGCAATCGATTGACCAGAACTTTGATCCCGATGGGATCACGTTCGATGTCGTCGCCACCGGTAAAAACAGGGCGAACAATTCCTTCACCGTCGGGCCGGATGGCACGCTGCTGAGCGTGGAGGTGACACTGGCGCAGGTACCACCACCGGCGCGCAAGACCATCGAAAGCCAAATCGGGACGGGCAAAATCATTCGAATCGACCATGAGCTTGTCGATATGACCCTGGGCGTGCTCCCGTACGACGTGGAAGGGCGCAAGGATGGCAAACCATTCGATTTCAGTGTCGGTCCCAAGGGGCGATTCCTGGGGATGGACGACCAGTAAATCCGCGGCTTAGGCCTTCGCCGGCTCGAATCCAGCCCTGCCCACTGCTCTGGAACCCTGATAAAAGGAATGGCTCCATTGCAGCCGCCTCCATAGCGATGGCAAGACCCCCTTTCCATGCGCTTGGCACAGAGGGCAAAATGTGGCATCCTTGGACCTCATGAGCATCACCGTCACCATTGAGAACGACATGATCAAACTCCCCCCGGGTGTCCACGTGCCCGACGGGACGACGGCGCGGATCACCTTCGAGAGCGGCAGCGGCAAAACCCTGACTGAGCGATACGCCGGGCTCATTGGCATCACTGATGCCTTGCCGGAGGACATGGCAGAGAACCATGACCACTACCTGCACGGCGCGCCAAGGCAGGGATGAGAGTCTTTGCCGACACCTACTTTTACCTCGCGCTCTTCAATACGCGGGATGCCCACCACAGCCGGGTAGTTGAGTTTATGACCGGGTTTACCGGCGGCGTAGTGACCACGTAATGGGTACTCACGGAGGTGGCCGATGCTTTTGCCAGCATCCCACAGCGGCAGCAACTCCAGGCGAAATTCCAAGTGCTCGCCGCCGATCCAGAAACCCGTATCGTCGAGGCTTCGCCAGAACTCTTTGAGAAGGGCCTCACTCTTTACAACTCCCGCCCGGACAAATTCTGGTCGCTGACGGATTGCATCTCCTTCGTGGTAATGACCGAGGAACGAATCTCCGATGCGCTGACTGGGGACCGGCATTTCGATCAGGCGGGTTTCAAGGCTCTACTCGCGTAACAGTCGATCTCTCACTCGATTTCATATCCGCCCGGCACATTCCAGGAGTCTGCAGCCCTAAAGCGGCACCCGATTTACCGGCGACCCGGCGAGGAACCGGCGAATGTTGCGGACTGTCTCGGCATCAATCCGCGCTACAGCCTCCCGTGAATTGAAGGCCGAGTGCGGGGTGAATATCACGTCCGGGCGCTCGATCAACTGGCTGTTGCGCACGAGGTTGCGCAGCTCCTCGACGCGCTCGCGGCGCTGGAGCGGCTCCTCATAATCCGGAGAAGGTTCCGGCGAGGCGGATTGCTGGATATGATCGATGATCTCCCCTGCTATGATCTTGGCACTGTCCTGCTGGAGCACCCGCTCGTCCTCGAGGACGTCCAGGCCGGCGCCGCCGAGTTGGCCGCTCTCGAGCGCCTCGCGCAGCGCGTCGGTATCAACGAGCGCCCCGCGCGCGGTATTGATCAGCACGGCCCCGCGTTTGCAGAGGGCGAGCGACTCGCGATTGATGATGTGCCGAGTCTCGGACCGCAATGGCAGATAGAGCGACACCGCGTCGGACCGCCTCATCAAATCCTCAAACCGCACATACTCAAAATCGAGCGTCGCCGCGACGAGCGGCTGTGTCACCACGTCGTAAGCGAGGACTTCCATCTGGAATCCGCGAGCGATCCGGACTGCGTGCATGCCTATCCGGCCCGTCCCGACGATGCCAAAGGTCTTGCCCATCAAGTCGAAACCTCTGAGCGCCTGGTAGGAGAACCGGCTGGTCGAATAGGTTGCGAGCGATTCCCTCAGCCGCCGCGAAAGCGCCAGCAGCAGCGCGAAGGAGTGCTCGGCCACCGTATTCTCGCCGTAGGTGGGCACATTGCAGACCGTCACATTTCGCGCCTTCGCCTCGGGGAGCGCGATGTGGTCGAAACCGGACGAGCGCGTCACGATCAACCGCAAATCAGGATGCGCGGCGATGAAATCCGCGGAGACCTTCGAGCGGACGAACACCGAGAGGATGGCAATGTCCGCCGACGCCTCCTCGATGCAGCCGACGAACTCCAGTTCGTGATCGGCGTCCAGCTCCGCGCGGAAGTATTGCTCGTCCTCGCTCTCCGTCTCCACGAAGCAGATTTTCACTCGGGCAATTTCGCCCAAGAGATTGGGACTGTCGAAAGGAAATGGGAGATCGGGCGAAAAAATTGGAATTCGAATCCAGATGCTCGATTATCCCTCCCTCCCGCCGCTCGATTTTCCCCTGTAAAAGCCGCGTCCGGCGGTTATCCTCTGCCGTTCCATGCGACTGCTAGACCGTTACGTCCTGCAAAACTTCCTGATTCCGTTCTTTTACTCGACGTTCGGCTTTCTGGCGATCTGGCTCGTGTTCGACATGAGCAGCAATGGGCGCGATTTCATCGACGCCCACGTCAAGCTGAAGGTGCTTGCGTATTTTTACCTGACGCAGTTCCCGCAGATTCTCGTCATCTCACTGCCCGTGGGCCTATTGCTTGCGCTGCTTTACTCGCTGAGCCGCATGTCGCGGAGCAATGAGATCATCTCCATGCTGACCGCGGGACAGAGCGTCATCCGGGTCATGATTCCGCTGTTTATATTTGGCATCCTGACGGCCTGCGCCAGCATGGCGCTCAATTATCAACTTGCGCCGCACTCGGACTCAATGCGCAAGCAACTGTTGGACGAGATCACCAGGGGCAAGGAGAAGAGCGACGATGGCGAACTGCTGCTATTTCGCAATCGCCAGGACTCGCGGACGTGGCTGGTGGAGTCGATCCAGAAAAAGCAGAACATGATCCGGGGTGTCGATATCACGCAGCAGGACGCGAATGGGAACGTGGTGACCAAATGGTATGCGGACCATGGTGTATTCAATCCAGACGATAAGTCGTGGACCTTCAGCAAGGGGAAGCAGGTGAACTTTGACAAGGATGGGAACATCCTCCCCGAGGACGATAGCTGGCTGCACGGCACCAAGCGGATAACAGGCTGGTCCGAGACACTCTGGCGGATCATGAGCTCGAATGAAGATCCGCAGGATCTCTCCGTGCCCGAGCTGAGCGAGTGGATCACGAATAATGGCGACTTCCCGGCGGCGCGTCTCGCCCCTTTTCGGACACATTATTGGTATCGCTTCGCGGTGCCTTTGCAGTGCCTGGTTGTCATTTTCATCGCGGCGCCATTGGGGATCGTTTACTCGCGCCGCGGAATGCTGGCCGGAGTGGCGAGTTCCATCTTTATTTTTGCGGCAATGGGCTTTATCGAGAAACTCTTCCTGGCGCTCGGGAAAGGTAATCTGGTTCCGGCGGCTGTCGGAGCCTGGACATCCGACGGAATCTTCGCATTGGTCGGCTTTTATCTTCTCTGGCTGAGGGCTAATAATCGCGAGCTGCCGAAGGTAAAACTACCCTGGAGCCGGTGACGTAAATCATGCAAACCGATTGGACCATCCAGGGCCGCTCCGGCCGTTGCGCGGCCACCGGACGCGATTTCACCGAGGGGGAGTATTTCTATACCCTGCTCTTCCGGGAGCGGGATGGATTCCTCCGGCTCGACCTCTCCGAGGAGGCGTGGAAGGAGCGCCAGGGGAATGGAGACCCGAATGAGCCTTACTCATTCTGGCGAACAAAATTCGAGCCGCCGCTGCCTGCCCCGCCCGAGCCGCTGGCCAAGGAAACCGCCGAAGACCTGCTGCGCCGCTATATGACGGAGCGGGACGAAAGCCACGCGAACGCGCGGTACATCCTCGCGCTGATGCTCGAGCGCAAGCGGCTGCTCAAGCAAATCGAAGCCAAGGAGGATATGCACGGGCGCACGCTCGTGTACGAGCATGTGAAGACCGGCGAAGTCTTCATAGTGCCCGATCCGGGATTGCGGATGGAGCAAATCGAGGCGGTGCAGAATGAGGTGGCGGGGCTGCTGCGGGAGGCGCGGGGAATTGATAATTGCTAATGCGAAATTGCTAATTGCCGGAAGATGCCGGGCGCGTGTCCGGCAATTCCGTGATATGGGGAACCAGTGATTTTGATGGGAGCGGTTTTTCCCAATTAGCAATTTCACATTAGCAATTATCAATTCTCGGCATGCTTCCCTGGTTCCAGAACCGTTTCCCGCTTTACCTCGCGCCGATGGCCGGGGTGACGGATACCGTTTTTCGCAAGCTCTGCAAGGAGCAGGGGGCTGACGTCGTCGTCACGGAGTTTGTCTCGGCGGAAGGGATTTTCCGGCGGAATGCGCGGACGCTCGAGTACCTGGAATTCGATGATTGCGAGCGGCCGGTAGGAGTTCAGCTTTTCGGCGGCGATCCGGACCATCTCGCGGAGGCGGCCCGGATGGTCATCGATTGGAAGCAGCCCGATTTTCTCGATCTTAATTTCGGCTGCCCGGTCAATAAGGTGGTCAGCAAGAATGGCGGATCATCGCTGCTGCGGGATTGCCCGTTGCTCGAGCGCGTGGCCCGCGCCGTGAGCGGCGCTGCGGCCCCCTGCCCTGTGACGGCAAAGATCCGCATCGGCTGGGACCGCGCATCGGTTAACGCCGTGACCACGGCCCGGATCCTCGAGGATAGCGGCATCCAGGCAGTCGCCGTACACGGGAGGACAAAGGACCAGGGCTATAGCGGGGAGGCGGATTGGGAGGTGATCGCGCAAGTGGTGCAGGCGGTATCCATCCCGGTTATCGGCAATGGCGATCTGACCAGCGCGGAAGCAGTCCGCCGCCGGCGCACGGAGACCGGTGTGGCCGGTGTCATGCTCGGACGCGGCGCGATGTCCAGCCCGTGGATTTTCCGGGAGATTCACGAGTACCTGGAAACGGGCCGCGCGGCTGAACCGATGCCGCTCGGCGGGCAATGGGCCTTCATCCGGCGGCATTGCGAGCTGGCCGTGGGCCGCTCCGGCGAAGAGCCGCATACCATGGCCGCGATGCGTTCCCGGCTCATGGCCTACTCCCGCGGCATGCCCGCGGCGAAACAACTGCGCGAACAGTTCTCGTCCGTCATCTCGCTCGAAGGGCTCGCGTCCATCGCCGAGGCGCATATCGCCAGCCATACCGCCGAGGCAGGACTGGCGCTATTGACCTGAGCGGCCTCAGAGCCCACCTTTGGATTAACCGTGAACGTACCCGCCGCCGCCAATTACAAGATCGGCAATGAAAAGCTCGTTAAACTGACCGAGCATGCCGGCGCCCGCCTCTCCTCGCTGCTCCGCAAGCAGGGCCGGGAGAACGGGGCGTTGCGCGTGGCTGTCATCGGGGGCGGCTGCTCCGGGCTGCAATACAAGATGGACCTCGTGGACGGCCCGGCGAATCGCGACATCATGGTGGAATCGCAAAATGTCCGCGTAGTTGTTGATCCCAAGAGCGCTCTATTCGTCAGCGGTTCGGTCCTCGATTTCAGCGACGACCTCCAAAAAGGGGGCTTCAAGGTGACCAACCCAAACGCTGCCGCCCATTGCTCCTGCGGCGAGAGTTTCGCCGCGTAGCGTGTGAGGGACTTCTTCGCCCTGCTCGGAGAATCGCCGCGTCCGTGGCTCGATCCCGAGGCGCTCAAGGCAAAGTATCATCAGTTGACTGCGGAGCGGCACCCGGATGTAGCGGGTGCTTCGGTCGATTTTGCGGATATCAACCGCGCTTACCAGACGCTGGCTGATCCCGCCGCGCGGCTGCGGCACCTGCTCGATCTCGAGTCCGCCGGAGCGATCTCCCGCCTGCAGCCGGTGCCGGAGGAGATTGCCGTGTTCTTCGGGCCGGTCGCGCAGGCGTCGCAGGCGGTCGAGACGATTATGAAGAGATACGCCGGGGCCGCGTCGCCATTGGCGAAGGCGTTGCTCTCCACGGAACGGTACCGGGCGCAGGAGAGGCTCGAGCAGGTTATAGCGGAGTTACAGGAAAAGCAGACAGCGCTGCTCTCGCGCGTACGGGAAGTTGATGAGCTTTGGGATACGGATCGCGCGTCGGCCTTGCGGCGAGTGCCAGAGCTTTGGCAGGCCCTCGGTTATACCGCTAAGTGGCTGGGGACATTGAGGGAATCGCTGTTCCAGATGGCGTCACAATAACGAAGCCGGGCCTCCCAGCCCGTCACGTCACTACATTCGCCGGCTTCCCGAATTTCCCGGCAAACACAAACTCGCTCAACTTCTTCCTCTCCCTCGGCGCCTGCTCGCGTTCCTTGAGTGCCCCCTCGAGCATGTCTGGCTCACCCGCGTAGCCGAGCGCCCATGCGGCGATGGCCTCGCAATCCTCCGGGACGCCATAAGTCTCGCGTATCTTCTCGCGCTCGATGCCGGCCATGCCGTGCGTGGCCAGACCTTGCGCCACGGCCTCGAGGACCATGTTCTCACTCGCCAATCCCACGTCGTGGCTGGCGGTACGGTTTGGCTTCCCGTTGCCAGCAAATGTCTTTTTCGCCAGCGAGATCATGAGCACGGGCGCCGCCTTCGCCCAGACCCGGTTCCCCTCGACCAGGCAGCCAAGGAGTTTCGCAAACTCCTCCGGCTCCTCGGCGCGAGCCACCAGAAAGAACCAGGGCTGCTCGTTGGAGGAGGAGGGCGCCCAGCGCGCCGCCTCGAGCACGCTCAGCAGCTTGCCCGGCTCAACCGGTTTCGGCAGGAACGCACGCGGGCTCCATCGTTCCCGAATCAATTCATTAAGCGTATAATCCGCGCGGGCTGGCTTTTTCATAAGTTTAAGGGAAGCCTCTCCGGGCCGCTCAATCAATGGCAAAGAATTCATGCCCTCGGTCCAAACCAGGAGCCGGGCGGTATGTTAATCCGGGCGCCCCGGCCATGCCTTGCGGCGCAATCGAATTCTATTTTGCCTGCATTCTCTTTGAATTAAAGTGTCCCGTCGCGCATCCCATAGATTGGGTATGAAAATCCTCCCCGTCGCCACCACCCTTGCATGCGCCATTTTACTGATAGGATGCGGGCGCCAGGGGGCGACCGAATCGGACGCCGAAAGACAGGAGCAGGAGCAGCTCGCGGAAGAAAAAAATGCGCAGCTCCTGAGCGCGTTGCATGAGCGCGACGCGGCCCTGGATGAGCGCCAGCGCCTCCTGGACCAACGCGAGAAGCAACTGGCGGCGCCTCTTGCCGTGGGGCAAGGCCCACAGACTGAGACACCTGCGCAGGCCGGCCCTCTTCCCGTGGCAGCGGGGCCGTCCGGCGCGGCTGGCGCCGTGCCGGATGCCACATACCAGGAGTTTTACGACGCCCTCTCCGCCTACGGCTCATGGGTCCAGATACCCGGCTACGACTGGGTATGGCAACCCTCCGCCACCGTGCAGGATTCCAACTGGCGTCCGTACACGCTCGGCCACTGGGTATATACCGACGATGGCTGGACCTGGGTGTCCACCGAGCCCTTCGGCTGGATCACCTACCATTATGGCCGCTGGATGCGCACTCACACGCTCGGCTGGGTGTGGGTGCCCGGCGATCAATGGGCGCCCGCGTGGGTATCCTGGCGGTACGGGGATAACTTCGTCGGCTGGTCTCCGCTCCCGCCGGAGGCCCAGCTCGACAATACCGCCGGCATCCAGCGATCCGCGGACGAACAATACAACCTCTCCGCCTCGGATTATGTCTTCATCCCTGCCAGCGAATTCGGCGAGGGGGACATGGCCGTTGTCGAGGCGCCCCCGGACGAGATCGAGACCATCTACGACAATAGCGACAACGTAACGAACATCTATTATGACAGCGGCGCCTACGCCATCGTCTGCTACGGGCCGGATTACGATTTCATGCGCGGAAAATCGCGGCGCCCCCTCCTGCCGCCATTGAAGCTGGCGCGCGGCGGATTCGGAGATCCCGCCAACAGGGGTGGATTAATCTCCGGCAACACCCTGCATATCCCGGCGCCGCACATCGTCAAGCCGAAGACGCCGGCCGCTCCGAGACACCCCCGTGGCACATTTGCCGATACCCGGCTAATCACCCCGCACGAGACGCCGCCACCCCCAATCGCTCCACCGCCGCAAACGGTCCAGGCTCCCCGCGTGGCGAACAATCCGCCCGCCAGCCCGCAGCCGAGGCCCGACCGGCCTTTCGCAAATCAATCATCGGCGTCCGGCCTCGCCGTGCCGATGGTCCGGCAACCCAACGCGATTCAGCAATCCGAACCATCGGCAGCGGTAACGCAGGAACCACCGCCTCCACCGCCCGGCAGCCCCCTTCGCGAGACGCGGCTGCCGGCGGAACCGAATTCGCCGCCCGCAAATGCCGATTCGCAAAACGCACGCGACGCAACCATCATCGAACAGCAACAGGTCCAGCGCGCGCGCGAGGAACAGGCTGTCCGCGCCGCGGACCAGGCACAACAGGCCGAAGCGGCGCAAGTGCAACGGGCCGAAGAAGCGCGCGCGGAGCAAGCCGCCCTCGGGGAACGCGCAGCCGCCGCCCAGCAAGCCGCCGAAGCAGAACGGGCCGCCGTACAACAAGAAGCAGCGCAAGTGGAGCGCCAGCAGGCAGCCGCGCAGGCCGAGGCTGTCCGCTCCTCGCAACCCTCCTACGCGCCGAGCGGCGGAGCCATCCAGCCTGCCGGCACTCAACCCGGCGCGAATGGCCGCAACCAGCAGTAGGACCTGGTAACAGGCCCCGGGGCGCGGCCCCTCAAAAAAATCTCCGGGATTTTCCGCATTGATGCGGTAGGCTCCGCAGCCGCCTATGTTCCGCCGTACCCTGCTCTCCCTGCTCTTTCTGACGGCCCCGCTCTACCTTTGGGCATCGCACCCGGCGCATGGCTCGCCCACGGCGGCCGGAGCGGGCTATGAACCGGACCCGACGAGCCCGGATGAGGTTTTCGCCCAGATGGAGCACTCCTTCCGCTCCGACAGGGCGCGCGGCCAGCACCTGCGGTACCAATTCAACTTCTCCGATCCGCAGGGGGGCAAATATTGGATCGATATCGAGGACGGCGCCTACACGATGGGCAAAGGGACGATCCAGCATCCCGACGTGACCTTAGGCTGCACCGGCGCCGATTGGGTGCGGCTCGCGAACGGCACGCTGGGTGGGTTTCAGGCGTTTTTCACGGGGCGGCTGCACGTCAGCGGGAATCAATTCACCGCGCACAAACTCGACGCGATTTTCCCGTAGAGGCTATTCGAACTGTTTCTTGAACTCGGCAAACTGCGCCTTCAGCTCGGCCATTTCTTCGCGCAGCGCGGCGATTTCCGCGTTGAGCGCATCGATCTTTGAATCAGCCGGCGCCGGGCGAACGTAAGCGGGCGCCTCGCGAGTCGCGGCCTGCCATCCGCCCTCGGGCTGCGCCGAGAATAGCTCGACGTAACGGCGTTCCTTTTGGCCAGGCTGCTGCGGGAGCAGTTTGATGAGCGGAGACTCGCCCTTCGCGAGCGAGTCCAGGCAGCTCTCGAGCTCCTCGAGGGACGCAAAATGAAAAATGCGTTCCGTCCGCGAGCGCAGCTCACCCGCCGTCTGCGGTCCGCGCAAAAGGAGCACCGACATCACCGCCACGTCCCGGCGGTCCAGCTCGAAGTGCTCCGGCAGGTTATGTTTGTACTTCTGCACCCGCGAGCCGCCGCCGAAAACCACGGTCACCATTTTCTTCTCACGCAATCCGCCAATGCCCTCCTCGACTTCCGGCTCGCCGTAGGCGGTTACAGGGTCGCGATTGGTCGTCTGGTTGCAGGCGGTGATCAAGCCGTTGAGGGAGAGCGGGTAATTCTCCGGCGTGGTCCGCTCCTTTTCGAGCAGACAGCCGAGAATGCGGGCTTCAACTGGAGAGAGGTCGAGGGTTGCCATAAGAATTTAAGGTTTTGCCAAAACTTCCGGCGCCGAGGCCGTGGAGGGATTCTCCGCGAGGACACTTTCGATCTGCAATGCAACCGCACGGGCATTCTTCTCCCATGTGAAACTCTTCGAGCGCTCCTCGCCCCGATTGCCCAGCAATTGCCTCTTAGCCATATCTCCCCACAGCTCCCGGATCACCTCCAGCATGGACTCCGGGCTCCGCGGATCAAAGTACACCGCCGCATCCCCGCCGATCTCTGGCAGGCTCGTGGTATTTGAACTGGCAACCGGCACCCCGTGGCTCATCGCCTCCGCCACCGGCAGCCCGAATCCCTCGGCAAAAGAAGGCTGAATGTAAAGCGACGCATGCCGGTAACACCACGACACCTCCTCATCCCTCAAGTAACCGGCAAGGATGATTTCCTCGGGCCGCGGCGCGTTTTGCCGGGCCGGCAGGATCTTCGTATTGAGGTAATCCGCATCGCCAGGCCCCGCCAGCACCAGGAGCGGCGCCTCCGCGTCCATCCTCTGCCATTGCGCCCAGGCTTCGATCAACCGGCGTTGATTCTTGTTCTCCGAGAAAATCCCGACAAAGAGGCAATACGGCTTCCGAAGGTCTGCCAGGGCGGCCGGCCGAACTGCGCTTCCCTCGGGTATTGGCGGCACTATGCCGGGGTTCGTAACGACAAACTTTGATGCATTGACCGGAAATTTCCTCCGCAAAACTTCCACGCAATAGTTTGAATTCACGAACAGTCGCTCCGATCTCATCGCACAGTAGGTGCTCAATGAGCGATTCAGGTAATAATTCCAGCGCAGGCCGGTCTTTACCCAGGTCCATCCAAATTCATAAGCGTTCGAATCGAAAAAATTTGCCACGACCTTGCAGCCGCGCCATGGAACGAAATAAGCAGTGGCAAATCCAAGGTCGCATCCGCGTTCAGTCCAGGCCCGGCCCACGTCAAAAGTCGCCCGGGTCCATATCTTCCGCCCCGCCACCACCACGGGCTCCAAGCCGCGGTCTCGCAATTCTCCGAGCAGCGGATTCGATTCCGCCTCGACCAGCGGCACCCATGTCCAGGGCACATCCAATTGGAACAACGCCCGCGCCTGCTCCGTCACATGCCGCGCCGTCCCGGGAGCCCTTTTGCTCATCCCGGCCGGGCCGAGATCGATCCCAACCCGCGCGGTTTTCTGAATGCCGAACGACATGCGGCCCACCCTTTCAGTCCGGCCGCGCCGCGTCAACAGGGAGATGGGCATCCTTCCCCGGCCCACTGCGCTCCGCGACAATTTGCAGCACGGCGGCGCAGAGTTGCTCCGCCGGCACCTGCCCCTCGAAGTCGCAATGCGGCGAGCCGGGCAGCGACCGCCGCCGCGCACAGAACTCCGCCGCCGGCGATAGCACAACCGCGCCCGCCGTCAGGTTCCCCCAGACCGTCGCCGATACCGAAGGGTACCGGCAAAAAGCCGTGACGGTGGGGATGGCAAACGCCGCCGCAATGTGGAGCGGTCCCGTGCTCGGGACAACCATCGCCGTGTAATTGGCCACCCGCGCCGCAAGCTGGCGCAGATTCCACTCGCCGCACGCATTGTAAAACCGTGGGTGCCTCAACACCGGCTCAGGCCATGAGTCAAACAGCGCCCGCTCGGCAGGGATGCCGGTGGCGATCACCGCAAGCCCTGGCTGCTCCAGCAAGAGCGCTGTCACCTTCCCGAATACTCCCGAAGGCAAATTGCACGTATTCCCCGCGCATCCGGGGTGAACCCCGATAACCTTGAGCCCTGGAAAACGGGCTCCCATTTCCACACGCGCTTCCTCTATTTCGTCAGCCGTCAGCCAGAAATCCGGTTTCAGCCCGTCGGTCGGAAAACCGGCAGCCCTCGCGCAATCGAGCGGTATGTCCGAAAAATGCCGCTGCCCGGACTGAATGCCGGATCGCAGGCACTCATGGAGGGTGAGGCGTCCGAGCACCCCGCTCCACATTGCGATGCGCCTTTTTGCGCCGCTAAGCGCCGAGGCAATCAGCAACTGCCACGGCTTCGCGTGAGGGAGAAGAATCATCTCGAATCTCTCCCGCCGCATCCACGCTCCCAGCCCCCGCCAACTGCCGGGAAACCCGGGCGCCACCTCCTCGACCACGTGAATTTTCACCCGGGGATTGCCCGCGAACACCGCGGCGCAATTCTCCCGCACCAGAACATGAACCTCGTTCCCCGACTTTATCGCGGCGCGAACCAGCGGCGTGGTGAGCAGCACGTCACCCAGGTGATCGAGGCGGACGATCAGGACGCGCTTCGATTCCATCATGACGGAGCGAAGTGTCGCGGCGCGGGGCCGGTCTTGCCGCGCTTGAAGTTCCACCGGCGGCGGGCGCGCATCAAGGCGCGCGCCGGATACCCTACCAGGCGCATCAGCGGCGGCGGAATAAGAAGCAGCGGATAGGCATAGAGATAGAAGAGCGGGTCTTTGCCGTATAGCTGGCGCACTTCCCCGGCCCGGACCGTGTTTTTGCCCTTGAGCCGGCTGGTGAAGATGAGACGAGGCAGGAAAAGGCAGATCGTCTTCCGGTTGTGCCAATCAACGTCGGCCTGCGTGAGCAGACCCTCGCCCAGCAGATCGAGGTGCACCAGCGTCGTATTCATGGCGCCGTAACGCAGCGGATCGTAACCGGAATCGTATGCGTTGCGCGCCAGCACGCTCAATGTGCCGTCGAAGAGGAACGGCCCGCCGCTGGCAAGCACGGCGCGCGCGGCGATATCGACGTGCGCGGTGCCCCGGCCATGCACGACTCTCGATGTATACTTTAAAGCCTCGGCCCGCTTGAGGATCAACGCCGAGAGGAACCCAAGCCCGGTGTACAGAAAGAACTCCGTCGCATTGGTAAAAAGACGCTTGGTTACGGGCTGGGTTGGCGCGGTTCTTTCACTCGTCTTATCGTGAAAAAAAGGCGTGTGATTAATGTACGCCGCCACGGGCCGGGCCTCCTTCAAGTCCTCCAGCAGCCCGGCGAGTAGTCCGGGCGGCGCAATATCGTCGTCCGAAAAAAACGCCACGTACTCACCCGCCGCGTTCTCGACGCAGGCGACGACATTTCCATCGAAACCGACATTCGTGGGATTCCGCGAATACCGAAGCCCTGGAAAGCGGGAGCAATAATCGCGGACGGTTTCCTCCGTGTTATCGGTCGAAGCATTGTCGGAAACGAGCACCTCAATCTCCGGCTGGTCCGCGGCCTGGGGCAGCAGCGAGTCCAATGTCTCGCGCAGCGTGCCGGCGCGATTGTAAGTCATGACGCAAACCGAGACAAAAGGAGCCATATCAAACACGGACTATATGCAGGCGCAGGGCGCGGCGGGTGTAAAAGGGCCAGATAATCGCGGCAGGCAGCAGGCAAAGCGCCATCGATAGCGCAACTCCCGGCAGGCCGAGCCAGCGGCTCAGTAACACCGGGAGCAGCAGCGATGGAACCAGCATCACCATCGAGAGCGCCGCCTGCGCCTTGACCAGCCCTAGGCTGTTGAGGAATATGGAAAACGTATTGACGAACCCGCTCAAGCAGGCCCACAGGAGGAGCACTGCCGCAAGCGGATACCGGGTGAGAGAGTGACCCGCCCAGAGCCGGATCAGAAAGGGGTGGGTGCACCATATTATCGCGCCCAAAACGAGGAAATACGCGGGCCAGACTCTGTACACCCAAAGCCGAAGCCTGCGGCGA
>Ga0182024_10010744_pt1 | contig 18599 bp, 17 predicted proteins | sample P32metaG_FD_120480 | JGI IMG/M metagenome (GOLD analysis project Ga0182024, IMG submission 120480) | Permafrost microbial communities from Stordalen Mire, Sweden - P3-2 metaG (Illumina Assembly) | ecosystem: Environmental > Terrestrial > Soil > Wetlands > Permafrost | place: Sweden: Stordalen... | reverse complement strand
GGACACGGAGAATACAGACGAAAAGGAAGGACTGTAAGCTGCGCAACCCGCGCTCATCCGGCTAGCACTATGAAGGTGCTAACTTCTTTGCCAGTCTTGTCTTCTCTGGGTACTCAGTGTCTCCGTGGTGAATAATCCGGGCTAGTGCAATGCGGGTTCGAATTGTGGCTTCCTCCTAAATCACCCCTCGTTTCCGGGCCAAAAACGCCGAAAGCCAGAAAGCCAGAAAGCCAAATCTGTTTTGTTAGGGTCCAAGCGCCCTTCGCGACACATCACATCGCTCAAGCAATCGAACCTCGGTGCCGCCGGTCACTGCCATCGTTCCGCCGACCACCGACCACTGACGGCTACACAGCGGATGAGCCGTCGAACTTTCGAACTTCCAGTTGAACTTTCCTGCTTTGTCGCGATTTGCTGGGAAGTTCGACTTCATCCGCTGAACATGCGGGTATTCGCGCGCCTCGCCATCGGAGTCACCTCGATCTCTGACTCAAAAACCGAACTTCCGAACTTTCCTCGCTTGTCAGTACATTTCCCCAAAGCCACCGCACCGGCGCGCGGCTGGACCCAGGCCGCCGGCAGCGTTGCCCCGACCGCGCAGTCCTAAGCTTGTCGAAGGGCCAGCCCTGAGCTTGTCGAAGGGCTCCAACGTCTATCCCGCCGTCACCGACCGCCGCAACAAATCTGAGCTCGTCGTCCTTGGTCATTGCGTCGCCTCACCGGGAAACTGGTTCATAAGCCAAGCGCCATGTTAGGTAAATGTTCAAAATCGGTCAAGCAAAATCTTGCCTGAATTTTTGCAACTGTCCCCGCGGCATCGCCGGTCCGCCGGCTTCGGCCGGTGAAGACCCTCGCCTGACCGAGCCTTCAATCGCTCCGGCCACCGTCCGACCGCGTCACACAGGAAGCGATATGGCGACGATTTCGGTATAACTGCGATCATGGGAAGGGTATACACCAGAGTTTACCGGCTTTTGGGCCTCATCAGCGCCATCCAATCCAGGCGGGGCCTCAACGCCGGCGACCTGGCACGCCTGTTCGAAACCCACGAGCGGACCGTCTATCGCGACCTCGACACGCTCAACGCCTCCGGCGTCCCCTGCGCCTTCGACCCCGAAACCAACGGCTACCGCATCAAGGGCGGCTTCTTCATGCCGCCGATCGAGCTGACCTTCGAGGAAGCCATGTCGCTGGTGGCGGTGCTGGAGGGGGTTGCCGCCGAGGGCCAGGTGCCTTTCTTCGGCGCTGCCGGACGCGCCGCGGAAAAGATCCGCTCCCAATTGCCCGCCGCCGTCCTGGAGGCGATGGAGCCGCTGGACGACCGCGTGCGCATAGACCTTCCGCCGACGATGGCGGATGAGTCCTGCCGGGACGTCTTCGATAGCGTCCGCAGTGCCATCGCCGACAAGCGGGCACTCGTCTGCACCTACGAAGCCCCCTCGCACGCCGCCGGCGCCCCGGACGACGGCGAGTTCGATTTCCGCCCGTACGCGCTATGGTACTGCCAGCGTGCCTTCTACGCCGTCGGCCTGCACGGCGGCCGCGGCGAAATCCGCCGGCTCAAACTCAACCGCTTCACCTCCGTCACGCCCACCGACCGCCCCTACGCCATCCCCGACAACTTCGACCCCCGCCAGGACCTGGGCCTGGCCTGGCGGATGATCCGCGGCGACCGCCGCCACCGCGTCGCCGTCCGCTTCGAGCCCGAATTCTCCGATAACGCCAGCGAAACCCGCTGGCACTCCACGCAGGAAGAATCCTGGGACGACGCCGGCCGGGTGACGCTCACGTTCACGGTGGACGGGCTGGAGGAAATCGTCTGGTGGGTGCTGGGCTACGGGCCGGGCGCGACGGTTCTGGAACCGCCGGAGCTGATCGAACGGGTGCGCGGGCTGGTCCGGGAGATGGCCGAACGGTATGAGCGGCGTGGGGTGTAGGGCGTGGGGTGTAGGGCGTGCGGGGAGTGGGGAAGGGGGAAGTGTTGGGGTGGCGGCGTAGCGGAGTGCGGGAACGTGACACTCTTCTGGGTGGATGCATCCGGCGTACGCAGCGCGTGGTAATAGCCGCCGCCGGAAGGCCGCGGGAACGGTGACCTGGGGGAGGGGACATCAAAACTTGCAGGAGAAAGTGTGGGGTCTGGGAGGTGGGGAAATGCGTAGTGACAACACGCTGTCAGTATCGCTGATTAGCGTCGGGCGATGGAGAAGTTCGACCCGGGCAGGGAGGCCCGACGCCACTCGGGATTCCGGTCGGCGCAGCGGGCCTTCTGGTGGAGCGTGCTGCGCACGGAACGCGACCGCCGCCTCGCGGCATCGGCAGGCCGCCCCATCACCGCCCCGAACCTGCGGCGACTGCTGCTGCGGCGCACGCATCATCCCGGAGGCTCTCCCCAGTAGCGCGGAGCCGGAAGGCCGCAGCCCGCAGGCCACGGGTGATGGTGTTGGGCATTGCCGTTTGCACATCTATTTGTCCAAAGCCGATCCGCGCGACGTCGTGAGAAAGCCGGCCGCATCGAGCGCCCGTCAGTCAGCCGGCAAGCTTGCCTCGTCCATGGGCCGGAAGTAGCCTGCCTCGGTCGGCTAGGCCGTGTCGGAAAACTCGTCGGAGCTGCGGCGGGTTGGAAATGCCGCAGATGCGAGGCGTCGCGACGAAGCGACTCAACAGAAAGAGTCGTTGAGGAGCGACAACAAAGCAGATGGGACATTCCCGGCCCGCCGCAGCCCGATGAGATTTCAGACAGGGCCTAGAATTTGATCGTCCCATCCTGCTCCCCGCAACCACTGGCGAAGTTGTCCTCCTCATCGACGGCCACCCGCGCCGCTGGAACGTCGTTATTACGCCGGGGACGACGCCGTCGCGAATCGTCGAGGCGGAGTTCAGCGACGCCAACTGAAGTGCACTTCAACGCCGCGCATCCCGCGAACGATGCCGCGACCCCACCCCGGTTCGCCGGTCTGCCGGCTTCAGCCGGTAGTTCTCGCTCGACCCCCCGATGGGCCGGCGCCAGTCCGTGCGCCGAGGTTCGACCCTTGATAGAGGAACGTGCCGCCGCGCAGCACACCCCAACGAGAATCGGCGCTGTTCAAACCTCGACTTGCCTCGCACCCTGCCTTGGGATTCAAATGCCAGCGATGAAACGGACAAGCACCAGTCTGGAAAGCCCGCGCGGCGCGTGGGACAAGGCCACGATCATCGCGGCGCTGCGGGCGCGCCGGGACAAGGGCCTGGGAACAGGCATGGGCGCGATCCAGAGGTCCCAACCCGGGCTGTCGAGCGCGATCTACCGGCTTTTCGGAAGTCACAACCATGCACGGGCATCCGCGGGGGTGGACCCGGAGCGGAGGGGTCGCCCCCCAACCTGGGACCCATCCGCCGTCCTCGCCGGACTGCGCCGCCGGTACACTTCCGGCAAGCCGCTGTCCTCCACTCTTATGCGCCAGCAAGACCCTTCGCTCATCAGCGCGGCGGTGCGGCTCTTTGGATCGTATCGCGAGGCGCTTGGGGCCGCCGGCATCGACCCGGAACCAGCGAACTCGCCAGGGCGCTCCACTTGGCCTACCCAGCGCATTCTCGACGGGCTCCGCGACTATTATGCCCGGTGGTGGCGTACTCACTCCAGAGATGACCCGCCAAGGCCGCGGCTCATCGGCGCTGATCCCGAGCTGGTGTCCGCCGCGCGGAGCCGCTTTGGTGGGGTCTTCATGGCCCTGAGGGCGGCCGGCATCGACGATCCGATCATCACCCCGCATCTCCTGTGGCCCCCGGACAAGATTCTCGCCGCCTTGCGCAAAGCCAGCAGGGACGGGACGCTCTCCTACCGGATGTGCAGTCGCGGCGACTCGCGGCTGGCAAACGCGGCGAGGCGGCAGTTCGGCTCCCTCAGCAACGCCGCACTGGCCGCCGGTCTGCGCTACGTCCGCGCGCCCCATCGACGGCTGCGAAAACGCGGTCAAAAAACGTGAAGCGTGAAGACGTGAAAACGTGAGGCGTGAAAACGGGAGGGTGAAGACGGGAAACGGGAAAGAGGTTGGCCGCGAAAAGGCTCAAATGATCTAAACGGGAACGCACGCGGGTTGATCGACGCGAGGCAGGCGTTCCCACGGTTCACAAAGAAAGTCAGGCGGCGACGAGATTTGCCGTTAGGTCGATCACGGCGTCCCCGGCGCCACCACCCGCTCCAATTCAGCCGGCGAAATGATGGGAATACCGCGGAATTGCCGCAGCGCCAACAGGTGCTTCTTGTCCCCGCTCACGACGTGCGTCGCCGAAGCGGCCAGAGCACACTCCAGGACCATGTCGTCCTTCGGATCGGCGCAAAGCCCGGTCATCGTCCCGGTGATAGCGACCGGCCGCATGAAGCGCATGAGATGCAGGGTTGTTTCCAGGACCTGGCGATCCGAAAAGGCGAGCTTCCGCCCCAGCTTCGCCGCTAGTTCCTCCATGATGGGCTCACACGTTATTGCGTCCATCGCGCCGCCCTGTGCAAGATCCAAGCAACGGCGTGGCGTACCCGCCCAGCCGATGGCGGAAAACAGGACGTTGGTGTCAAAGACCACAACGAACCGAGGCATCAGTCGCCCTCACGCAGCAGGCCGCACACGAAATCCTGCCGCTGCTCGTCGTCCATCTCGTCCCAGGTCAGGCCCCGCCCCGTCGCCAGGTTGCGAAGCTGGGTTTCGGCCAACGCCGTGTTCCGCCGCCAGGCCGCATCCGAATCCTTGGCCAATTCGTGCAACAGCAGGCGCCGACGTTCGGGCGGCAGGCTGCCGATAAGGTCTAAGACCTGCCTCTCCTTTTCTGTTAGCGCCACCATCAAATGACCTCCATTAAGTCTTACCGCAAGGGCCTGCTGCCCGCATATCATTGTAGGATGCCCAATCGAGCATTCCATGTCCTCAATCGCTGCGTGAAACCCGTGGCCACCCGGAACATCTCGGCTACATGCAGAGCGTCCGTCCAGCGATCGCCGAAGAGTTCCCGCAGCCTTTCGTAGTGTTCCTCGATCGTTAATGGCTCGAAATCCGGGACTTCCTCTGGTTTCATCGCCCCCTCGAAGTCCAGCACGAATGGACGCTGCACAATCGACAGCTCCATGACAAGCAACTCTTCATCCGCGAGGATTAGTTGCGGCACGTTGTGCCCCGCGATCGACCGGGTTCCGCTTGCCAGGAGAATCCGGTATACTTCCAATTCGCGGGCGAACCGCGATGGCCGATCGAAGAATTTCACGGCGGTCATGCGATCGCTTTGAAACACGGCGTTCTGTTGCCCGGCCTCCGGCCCGAGGTGATGCAGCAGCGTCACGCGGTAACGCGATGCAAATTTTTCCTTGCGGGATGCTTCCATGTCGCACCAACTCGCCGAGCGGAACTTGTCCCAATGGGTTTATACCACGATCGCGCTTCATGACGGCGAGCGAATCCTCGAGCCCACCCACGTCTCATTTGACCGAGTCATTTTCAGTACGCCGCCGCATTTGATTGCAACGCGCGTGGAAATTGTGATCGCCAACGGCCCCGACGAACTGAGGTCCGTGGCCGAAGTCTTGCCGCATGATCCGAGCGCAACCGAGATACCAATTCGACTCGTCACATCACTTTGAAAGCCCTCGCCGGGAGATGATCCCGGCAAAGGCAATGTGGCCGCGTTCGGATGAACGCGGAGAGGCGCAACGAAACCTAGAGAATCCCTTCGGGATTCCTTGCTTCAATGGGGCCGCGCATTGCACGGAACCTCGGGGGGCTTGGCACGCCGGTCGGAGGCGCCGCGCATCGCACGGAAACTTGCGTCACGCCGGGAGGCACCTTAGAATAGCGAAAGCCACTTGTCAAAGGCTTTAAGGAATCCCGAAGGGAAGATTCCGCGAGCGCATGGGCTGCTGCACAGCTCCTTAGTACATATGACAACGCCACTCATCATTGCCTACGAGCAGCTTCGGCAACGCCGAGCCGACGAGGATGCCCTGCACAATGCCGTCGTCGAGGTCATCCCTCATCAGTCCGAGGTTCGGAACATGGGTGCCTACCTTAAGCGTGTGGCCTGGACGAAGCGCCCGCGACGGCCGACGATCGAGCAGGGCAAAATATTGTATCAGGTGTCCCCGCCGCCGCCAGAAAGTGACCTCGAAAGGCGCGAGGCGCAACTGGCCGTTCGAAACGCCGTGACGGCCCTCCCCTTACGCGAACGCCTCGTTGTGCGGCAGCACGATCTCGGAGGAAGGAGCTTCAACCATGTTGCGAAACGAGTTGGAATAACGCCGGCGGCCGTTCGGAGCCTGCAACATCGAGCGCATCGACGGCTCGCTCGCTCCTTATCGCATATGGCGCCTACGGACTAAACCCCGGCATCGCGGCGCGAAGTGCGAATGTCATCCCGCATTCGCGATGCCTGTCGCGTACGCACACCGAATTAGACCCAAACATCCTCGGGTTAGTAGAATCCCGGCATCGGGCGTCGCCAGGGCGGCCTGTCTCGGGGTCCGAAAGACCAAATTCTTATGCGTCCGCGGGGCTGGCGGGAAAAAGGAATCGGCATGACTCAAACCGCAAATACGCTCAAAGGCGGCAGGCGTACGCCGGGCCCCTCGGCTTCCCGGATCATGGGAATTGGCGGCGCCGGCGCGGAAATTTCGGAAATTAGCGGAAAAAGGATTTCGCCACTGACATACAGGTGTCATGGGCTCGGGCGATAGTTTCCTCCGGGCGGCTGGCTTAGACCGGGAGCGCGTTTCAATGACCGATCTCGCCTTCAATGCATGGTTCACGACAATTGCCGGCCATGAATCTCCGCGCCAGTGGCAGGAGGAGTTGGCGCAAGGATCAGTCTGTCGCGATCGACTGATTCGCATTCCGACCGGCCTAGGTAAGACGGAAGGGGGTTTGTCAGCTTGGAGCTACCATCGTCTCGGCCGGGGCGATGCCGCATGGCCGCGTCGGTTGATTTGGTGTCTGCCGATGCGGGTGCTTGTCGAGCAGACCAAAGAGGTCGCCTGCGACTTGGCCTCAAAGATGCCTAACGACCTGCGACCGGAGGTCTATGTCGCGATGGGGGGCGAGGATGCGGGCGAATGGTTCCTATACCCCGAACGTCCAGCGATCGTCATTGGAACCCAAGACATGCTTCTGTCCCGCGCCCTCAATCGTGGCTACGCGAGCGGGCGCGCCCGCTGGCCAATGGAATTCGGCTTACTGAACCAGGATGCGTTGTGGGTGATGGACGAAGTGCAGTTGATGGACGTCGGGCTTGCCACATCGGCACAACTTCAGGCTTATCGTGATGACGACCGGGATAAAGCGTTGCGACCCTGCCATACGTGGTGGATGAGCGCGACGTTGCAACCCGCTTGGCTAAGAACCGTCGATACTGACAAGCATCATCCCACGTGGATTAAAGAACCGTGCACGGTGCCGCCCGGTTTGCGCGCCGGCGGTTTGTGGGACATTCGAAAGGTGCTGGTCGTTGACGCGATCGAACGCGACGATACCGGCGCGTTCGCCCGGCGTATCCTGGCCGAACACGCCGCCACATCGACCGGTGAATACGGGAAGATCACCCTCGTCGTTTGCAATACGGTGGATCGCGCCTGCAGGGCATTTGATTCCCTGCGAGATCTTGGCCGGATTGCGGGGCTGGAACTGGTTCACAGCCGCTTCCGACCGGCTGAGCGAGAAGACTGGCGAAACCGGTTCCTATCGCGCGCCGCCTGCTCTCGCGATGCCGACCGAATCATAGTTGCAACCCAGGTCGTGGAAGCAGGCGTGGACATCTCCGCGGGCTGCCTCATCACCGAATTGGCCCCGTGGCCGAGCCTCGTTCAGCGTTTCGGCCGCTGCGCCCGTTATGGCGGAAGCGGAAGGGTTATCGTCGTCGACCGAGGTCGTGATGAGTCGGCAGCAGCGCCCTATGCACCGCTGGAACTCTTAAGCGCTTGGGAATCTCTCCATGCGCTCCGCGATGTTGGGGTTGGTATCGCCAGTCTCGAATCGCACGACGAATCGCTAAGCCCCGAAGATCGAGTAAAGCTCTACCCATATTCGCCAGCGCATCTGCTGCTGAGGCGGGAGTTCGACGAATTATTCGATACTACGCCCGATCTAACAGGTGCCGACCTGGACGTCAGTCGGTTCATTCGCTCCGGGGATGAACGGGACTTGCAGGTTTTCTGGATCGACATCGCGAAAGAGAAGAAACCCGAGAAGCCCAGGAAGCCGCGCGAAAACTACCAGCCCAACCGCAAAGAATTGTGCGCCGTTCCGTTCTTAAAGGCGCGCGACTGGCTTTGCGGCCCGGAAACCAAAACGAATCGCAAGCCGAGATTGCGCGGCGGGGTCCGAGCGTGGGTCTGGGATTGGATCGACGGCGAATGGAAAGTCGCCGTGCGTGAAGCGCTAGTCCCCGGCCGGGTCGTTTGCGTTTCCGCGGACAGCGGGGGATACCGGACTGATCGCGGCTTCGATGCCGGTTGGCCAGAGGCGGTCCCCCCCGTTTCATTCCCCGCGATTGCCAACGAGACGCAAGCACTGGACGCCGCAGATAATCAGCAAGATACTGAAGTTCCTGGCAACTGTTGGAAGACGATTGCCTGCCACACCGCGGAAGTGGCGAAAGAGGGCACGGAGATCGCCACGCACCTGGGATTACCCCGGGGTATTCAAAACATCCTCGAACTTGCCGCGCTTTGGCACGACTGGGGCAAGTCGCACCCGGCATTCCAAGGATGCATGCGCGACACGAAGAGGCCCGATCGGATCGACCTTGCCAAAGCCCCTGACGGATGCTGGCCAAGGAAGCACCGGTACGAATATCTCAACGGAAGCGAAACCCGCCCGGCGTTTCGTCATGAACTCGCCAGCGCACTGGGGCTCTTCGCGATCCTCCAAGCTTACGCGCCCCAGCATCCGGCCCTGTTGGGTCCGTGGTCGGATGTGTTGGCAAAATTGGGCAAAGTGCCCGGCTTACAGGAACTGTTGCCCGCACCGACTTCCCTGATTCAAAGAGTAATCGATTGTTCTCCGGAAGCCTTCGATCTGCTCGTCTACCTCGTCGCCAGCCACCACGGAAAGGTGCGCGTCGCCTTGCACGCGGCACCGAAGGATCAGGACTACCACGACCGCGACGGCCGCGGGCTGCCGATTCGCGGTATCCGTGAAGGGGACCGACTACCAGCAGTCGTGCTCGTGGCAGGTGAACCCCCGATGCCCGAGATAACACTTACCCTCTCGCCCGCTGCCCTCGGGCTTTCGGAGAAGACTGGAATCAGTTGGCGGGAACGCTCGATGGGTGTGATCGATCGCAATGGACCGGCAGGCTTGGCGTTTCTTGAAGCCATCCTTCGGGCTGCCGATGTACGAGCTTCGCGATTGCCCGCCAACGATCCACTTCTCGTACCGGAGGCCCAGCCATGACGACCCACCTCCACGTCTTGAAAGGCTGCTCGCCCGCACCGCTCGCAAACTACCTGAAAGCGCTGGGCATCCTCCGACTCGTCGGCGAACAGGCGGACAAGCAGGCCCGCGGCTGGTGGGAGAGCGAGCGATTCTGTTTGCTGACGAGACTGTCGAAGGAGGAACTGGAAACATTCTTCCTCGATCGCTACGAGCCAACGCCACTCGTGTCGCCCTGGAACAAGGGATGCGGATTCTTCAAGGCGAATGATCCCGGTCTTGTGCCTCTTGAAAAGTCAAACGCAACTCGCTTCGAGCGATTTCGAGAGGGCGCTAGCGCATCCCGCGTACTCCTTGATGCCGTCGCGAATGCCGACGGCATCATTCGCGCAATCAAGGCTCGAACGAAAACCAACAGGGCTTTTCAGTCTGAAGAACAACGCCAGCTTCTTCAAGGGAGTGACACTTTTCGGACGTGCCTCGACGAACTCGCGAACGACGCGAGGAAGCCGGAATTGAGCGATGAGGAGAAAATCGACGTTGAGTCTGCCATGTCGGTCATCAGATCCCTTGTGACTGAATCGACTCAACCTCCCAAAAAAGCAAAGGCGGAAGCACTGAAAGAAAGCGCCGGATACAAACGCATTTTGGCGATGGCGGACCGACGATTCAAAGCCCTCAAATCGACCCTGATCCCCGACTGTCGCCGAGCATGGCGTGGCCCCCATGCCGAATGGATGTCCGCGGCCGTGGTGCTTAACGAAGCGGGCGAGCCTGACTGGCCGTCGTTACTGGGGACGGGCGGGAACGACGGAAACCTTGATTTCACTAACAACTTTATGCAGCAGCTCGGTGGGCTATTCGATCTCGCCTCTGAGTCGGGGGGCGCGAGACCGAACGCCAAGCAGTTACTCGAAAATGCGTTATGGGTTTCCCCAGCGAATCAGTTGTCACCCGCCGCAATCGGGCAATACCAACCCGGCTCTGCGGGTGGTGCAAACAGTTCCACCGGTTTTGATGGCGGCAACCTCGTCAACGCATGGGATTTTGTGTTGATGATGGAGGGCGCGCTGCTGTTCACGTCTCGCGCTACAAGGCGATTGGATCCCAATGCATTCAGTCGCGCCAGCGCTCCGTTTGCCGTTCGATCTCACGCGGCCGGATTTACCACACCCGGTTCAGAAAAAGCCCAACGTGGCGAGCAGTGGGTTCCGATCTGGCAGCAGCCCGCCACCTTGCACGATATCTCTGCAATGTTCGGCGAAGCGCGCATTCAACTCGATCGTCAGACTGCAAACCGCCCGGTGGATGTCGCGCGGGCAATTAGTCGACTCGGTGTCGCCCGCGGGATCGACGCCTTTGTGCGATACGGTTATCTAGAGCGGAACGGTCAATCGACACTCGCGGTGCCGTTGGGGCGCGTGAACGTGCCGAAAAAGCAGAATCCGCGAGCCTATCTGATCGACGATCTCGCGAACTGGATGAACAGTATCGAACGCCGCAGTCGTGATAAGAACGCTCCCGCAAGACTTGCTCATGCGGAGCGCCGCCTCGCCGACGCCGTCTTTGCGGCCCTCACGCACGATCACACGCCCGACCGATGGCAAGAGATTCTGCTCGCGGCTGTCGATATCGAGGCGCTCCAGGCAACCGGCACCGCCATTGAGGCCGGACCTATGCCATCGCTCCGCCCGGAGTGGATCGCCGCCGTCGATGACAACGGTGCCGAGGTGCGCCTGGCGCTGGCATTGGGAAGCGCCGCTGCTGACTATTTCAAGGGACGGCCGTTCGATCCTGTTCGGCCTCACTGGCTGCCCTTGGACGTTGGTGGCCGCCGTTTCAGGATATCGGAAAAGCGGCTTATCAATGATCCGCGCGTAGTGGCGTCGAGTCGCGATCCAATTCGCGATCTTGGCTCCCTCGTCGAACGACGATTGATCGAAGCCGGAATGGTCGGCCAACGAACATCGAGGCTCATCTCCGCGCGCGTGTGCGGCGCGCGGCTGGGTGATCTGGCACAGTTTCTACACGGATCGCTCGATGTCGACAGACTGCTCGGCCTCGCCCGCGCGTTCATGGCCCTCCGATGGGACCGATGGACAAAAGACTACTGCGCACAGGCCGCGTCATCCTCCCGGGTGCCTGACGAGACCTGGCTGGCGATCCGCTTGGCGAACCTGCCGGGCAAGTGGATCAACGACCAGCACATCCCCGCCGAGCCGCGCATCGTCCGACTGCTAATGTCGGGCGATTCGCCCCGCGCGATCGACATCGCCCGTAGCCGGCTCCTCTCGGCCGGTATCCGCCCGCCCCTGCAAGCCGGCGTGACCGACGACGCAACTGCCCGCCTCTGGGCGGCGGCTCTTGCGTTCCCAATTGACTGGCACACCGCCAATCAAATCGCTGAGAGACTCGACCCCCGACTTAAACCCCAGAAAGGACTGCTTCATGCCTGACTTATTTCTCAAACCATTGGACGGCGTCAGCCGAATGCTGATGACTGTTCCGCTAAAGCCCCTCCAGGGTGACCGGTTCCAGCCGACGGGCTTCCCCAGCCTCGGTGCCGCTACCTATCAAACCAAGGATGGCGCGAAATTGCTGGTTGAAAGCAACCAAAGCATGGCGAACCGACTCGAAACCACCTGCTGGGACACGGCGACCAACGAGCCTGTCGCGGCGCTTACCGGAATCAGTCATGTCACCGTCAATCGCAACGGGAAGTTTCTTACCGACTCGATGCTCGAGGCGCATCGCATCAACAGCCCTTATCTGTTGGAAGGCAGCGACAAGACATTCTTCAACCAGATCAAAACGGAGCTTGGCGGCCTCGCCGAAGGGCCGATCGACCGTAAGAAGCTCGCCGAGGTACTGCTCAAATACGATGTGGGAAGCCTCATTCACGGCGTGTTCCTTGCCAAGAAGGAACTTGCCGGTGGTCGGCTTCGCATCGCGCGTGCATTATCCGCGTTCATCGAAGCCTCTGGTGCCGCCGTCGCGGCTTCGGGGGGCGTGAAGAACGACCACGTCAACCCATCGGGCGACACCAAGGCGGGATTTGGAAACGTTCCATTCGCACGTGACGAATTCGTTGCCGACCGGATTGACCTTCACGTTAACCTCGATCTTGCGCAGATTCGCGGGTACGGGCTTGGCGAAAGGGCTGAAAGTCTGCTCGTCCTGCTCGCGCTTTTTAAGGTGCGCAAGCTCATCGACGGCGACCTGCGGCTGCGCACTGCGTGTGATTTGACCGTCGATAAAAGCGCGAACACACTCATCTCGCCAGTTGAGTTCAATCTCCCATCGTTGCATGAGTTCGTCGGTAAGGATAACAGTGACGGCGAACTGCAGAAGTCAATCAAGGCTTGCAAGGACGAGAAAAATCACGCCTTAATGGTTCACACTATGGTGAGATTCGAAGACGAGCTCAGGAAGGCTAAGGACGCAAAGAAGGAGAGCGGCTCCGGCGACAACGACCAGGACGCCGCCGAATCTGACGATGACGATGACGAATCCGCCAACGATTAGGAGCCTCCTGTGCCGACCCTTCAACTCCAGTTCCCCGCCGGGCGATATCACGCTACGCCGTGGGGACACCACGTGAATGAAGGCCTTATCGAATGGCCGCCCAGCCCGTGGCGACTCGTTCGGGCGCTCGTCGCGTGCGGGTTCTCCAGCCAGCGATGGACGGACATTCCGCCGCTGGCGCGATCCCTCATTGACAAGCTCGCGTCTGTGCTTCCCCTCTATAAACTACCTGAGATCACTGCCGCCCACACCCGGCACTTCATGCCGGTTGGCACCGTTGATAAGGGGCGGGAAAAGACGACTCTCGTCTGGGATACTTTTGCCAACGTCGGCAACGGTGAGCTTTTCATCCACTGGCCGTGCGAGCTGAACAGCGATGAGACAGTATTGCTTGCGAACCTAGCGAGGGATCTGAATTATCTGGGCAGGGGCGAGAGCTGGGTCCAAGCACAGATCGTTCCTGACGCGTCAATCTCAATCCATGAATTCAACGCCGTTCCTCATCACGACGGCGAAATCCAGGATCGGCGCTACGAGCAGATTTCATTGATGGCGGCGATTCCCGCCGACAGTTATCAATCGTGGCAGCGTGAGAAGGCGAGGGAAGCCGTCGCTCACCTGGATTTGCCCGGCGCCAAGAAATCGCCGACGGCCAAGCAAAAGGAGAAACTCGACGCGGAGAAACGGAGACTGGTTGACCCCTATCCCCCCGACCTAATCGCCTGCCTGACCAAGGACACGTCGTGGTGGAAAGGTCATCGTTGGAGCCAGCCGCCAGGGTCCCAGCGGGTGCTGTACTGGCGGCCTAACCAGTCGATAGAAGTAACGGCGCCGCGCAAACCACTCCGCCAGCCGCCCCGGCCGGTCGAGATGATGCTACTAGCGCTCACAACCCCGAGCGGCGGTAAATCGGCGTTGCCATCAATCACTCGCACGCTCCCGCAAGGGGAACTATTCCATCGCGCCGTCGTGGCTCGCGCGGCGAACGGAGATCAAGCCCATTGTCCCGAACTGACCGGCCAGGACCAACAGCACAAGCCCCTTCGCGATCACCATCGCCACGCCCACATCGTCACATTGGACCTCAATGGGGACGGCCACCTCGACCATGTGCTTGTATACGCGCAGATGAGGCTCGGCGAAGCGGCGCAACGGGCTATCCGTACTCTACGGCGAACATGGACCAAGGGTGGAACCGACATCCAACTCGCTGTCGTTGCGTCGGGGGACCTCGAAAGTCTCCCGCAGCTCCGCGGTGGCTTGGGCATCTCGGCACGCCGATTACTCGGACGGCCGCAAGGCTCCCATATCTGGGAAAGCGTGACGCCCTTTGTGCTCCCTCGCTTCCTTAAGCCCAGAGGCAAGAACACAATTGACGGGCAGATCAGCGCCGAATTGGCATCGCGCCGGCTTCCTCCAATGGAAAATGTCCGCATTGATATCAATCTCACTCGTGGGTTGCGGCACTTTGTGCGGTGCCGAGGTCATGGAGGTGTACCCCCTCCGATGGACTCAGGCTATGGATTGTGCCTGAGCCTTTCCGAACCCGTCTGCGGTCCCCTGACGCTTGGTTACGGCAGCCACTTTGGGCTCGGTCTGTTCCAAGCTGTGGACGCCGACTAACGATAGATCCGCCCCCCGACACGCATCATGAGAAAATGGGATCCCGACAAGATCGTTGCCGCACTTCGCGACCGCCGGTCGCGCGGACTGGCGCTGAACACTGGCGCGATCCAGAAATCGGACCCGCCGCTGGCCAGAGCGATCTTCAACCACTTTCGATTTCACGACGCGGCCCTTTTGGCCGCCGGCATCGATCCGGCGTCGGTGCGGAAGTGGTCATTTTGGGACAAGGCGCGTAACGTCGCCGCCCTGCGGGTGCGGCGTGACGCGGGAATGACGCTGGGTTTCGCGGCGATCTACCGAGATGACACGCCGCTTGGCGCGGCCATCGCCCGCTACTTCGGCTCGAATGGCGCGGCGCTCCGTGCGGCGGGCATGGACCCGGAAACGGTTGGCGCGAGGGGCCACAGGTGGGACAAGGCCGATATCGAAGAATCAGCCGCTCTTCTTCGCGGCAAGGGAGCTTTTCGGATCTTACGTCAATGCCGTTCGCGAGGCGGGGATCGGTTACTGGCAAATGTCGCAGGCACAGCTTGCGAAAGAGCGCGCCGAGGCCGCGGCGGGAGAAGGTGGCCAATGAAAGACACCCCCGCCCCATCATCGCCCGCCGATCCCCTCCCCCTCCCTATGCTCAACGAGTATGCGTACCGCCCCCGGCCTTTCCACTTCACCCACGTCGAAGGCCGGTGGCCAGACAATCAACACGCCCTGGAGGCCAAGCTTTGAACCGATGGGATCAGGACAAGATCGTCGCGGCATTGCTCGACCGAAAGGCGCGGGGCCTGGCGTTGAACTCGCGTGCGATCCGGAAGTCGGATCAGCCGCTGTGCGGCGCGATTCGCAAACATTTCCCTTCTCACGACGCGGCCCTTCTGGCTGCCGGGATCGACCCCGCGTCGGCGCGAAAAGTGTTCCCCCGGGACGCAGCGAAAGTCGTCTCGGCGTTGCGGGCGCGGCGCGATGCGGGCCTGGCGCTGAACGGCGGAACGGTTATCAAAGCGGACCCACGACTCTATAGCGCCGCATACAAAAAATTCGGCTCCTATGCCGCGGCGCTGAGCGCGGCGGGGATCGACCCGGAAACCGTCCGCATGAAGACCAAATGGGACAAGGCCCGAATCACCGCCGCCCTTCGTGACCGCCAGGCCAGGGGCCTTGCGCTGAACGGCGGAACGGTTGTCAAAGCGGACTCCCGACTCTATAGCGCCGCATACAAAGAATTCGGCTCCTATGCCGCGGCACTGAGCGCGGCGGGGATCGACCCGGAAACCGTCAGTACGAGGGCCAGATGGGACAAGGCCCGCATCGTCGCCGCCCTTCGTGACCGCCGGGCCAGGGGCCTCGCGCTGAACGGCGGAGCGGTTGTCAAAGCGGACCCACGACTCTACAGCGCCGCATACAAACAATTCGGCTCCTATGCCGCGGCGCTGCGCGCGGCGGGCATCGACCCGGAAGCCGTCCGTGTGAAGACCAGATGGAACAAGGCCCGCATCGTCGCCGCCCTCGGTGACCGCCAGGCCAGGGGCCTCGCGTTGAACGGCGCGACGGTTGTCAAAGCGGACGCCGCACTCTATGGCGCCGCAAGTAGACACTTCGGCTCGTATCCCGCGGCGCTGCGGGCGGCGGGAATCGGTCCGGGCGCGTTGCACACATGAAACAATGGGACAAGGACAAGATCGTCGCGGCGCTCATCGACCGCAAGTCGCGCGGCCTGGCGCTGAACACGGGTGCGATCCAGAAGTCAGATTCGGCGCTGGCCAGAGCGATCTTCAAGCACTTTCGATTTCACGACGCGGCCCTTTTGGCCGCCGGCATCGACCCGGCATCGGTGCGGAAGTGGTCATCGTGGGACAAGGCACGTGTCGTCGCCGCCCTGCGGGCGCGGCGCGACGCGGGGATGGCGCTGAGTTTCGCGGCGATCTACCGAGAGGACACGCCGCTTGGCGGGGGCATCGCCCGCTGCTTCCGCTCGCACACCGCGGCGCTCCGTGCGGCGGGCATCGATCCGGAAACGGTTGGCGCGAGGGTCCACAGGTGGGACAAGGCCGATATCCTCGCCGCCCTCCGCGACCGCGAGGCCAGGGGCCTTGCCTTGAATGTCCGTGGAATGAAACCGTCGCGCTCCGGGCTCGTCCAGGCCGCATCCAAGCGCTTCGGCTCATACGACGAGGCCTTGCGGGCGGCCGGCATTGACCCAGACCCCATCCGGCAGAGGCGACGCGATTGGGACCGGCAACAGATCATCGACGCCGTGCGCGCCCGTCACGATAAGGGGCTGGCGTTGAACTCAGCGGCCATCAAGGACGACCCGTCCTTGCACGATGCAATCCGGCGCCACTTCGACTCCCACGATGAGGCGCTTCGCGCCGCCGGCGTCGACCCGGCGAGCGTCCGCAAGTGCATGATCTGGGACAAGGGAATGATTCTGACCTCTCTTCGAAAAATTGCGATAGAGGGCCGGCTGTCTCCCGGCATCGCCAAAGCCGGCCACAAGAGGGTGATGGTTGCCGCGATCAGGTGGTTCGGGTCGTTCGAGGCCGCGGTCACCGCCGCCGGGCTAGAATACTTCCGCGGGGACCGGCCCACCTCCCACGGAGTCGGCCATTGGACCGAGCAGCGCGTCCTTCAGACGCTCCGCGACCTGCGCAAGGATGGCCACGATCTGCGCTACCGCCCCATGAAAACTCACAGCCAGCCGCTGTTTTTCGCCGCAAAAGAGCATTTCGGGTCTTACGTCAACGCCGTCCGCGAGGCGGGGATCGACTACTGGCAAATGTCGCAGGCGCAGCTTGCCAAAGAGCGGGCAACCAAAGCCGTCGCCGGCGAGGCGGATGTGTAATACAGAATTGGAGCAATCGCATCGAACCAATGCGACCTGACGACTGACCATCGACTTGCCTCGGGCCCTGCAACGGGGTTCAAATGCCACAAATGAAGCCCACGGGCGACAGAAAGGAACGTCCCCAGCTCGCGTGGGACAAGGCTAAGATCATCGCCGCGCTGCGCGCCCGCCAGGATGAGTGCCTGGAGATGCATTATGGGGCCGTTCACGAGTCCGACTCTCGGTTATGCGCCGCGATGGGGCGTTACTTCGGCTCGTTCGATGAAGCACTGCGCGCCGCAGGGGTTGACCCGGCCGCGGAGCGCAAGCGCATCCGATGGGACAGGGATGCGATCGTCGCCGCCCTGCGCGACCACCGGGCCAAGGGCCTGCCGATGCGCCCGAAAGCCGTTGAAAGGTCCAATCCGCGGCTCAGCGACGCGATCAGACGTTATTTCACCTCGTTCAACGCGGCGCTTCGCGCCGCCGGAGTCGAGCTGGACGCGCCGGCACCGCCGCATGTGTTATGGGACCGAGCCAGGATCATTGCGGCGCTGGCCGACCGCAGGTCGCGCGGCCTGCCGCTGAACACGGGCGCGATCCAGAAATCGGATTCGGCGCTGGCCGGCGCGATCTACAAGCGTTTCCATTCCCATGATGCGGCGCTCCTGGCCGCCGGCATCGATCGGGCATCCGTGAGGAAGGCGTCGCCTTGGGACAAGGCGCGTGTCGTTGCCGCCCTGCGGGCCCGGCGCGACGCGGGCATGGGGCTGAGCATGCGGGTGATCGCCCGCGAGGACATGCCGCTTTCCGGCGGCATCGCCCGCTGCTTCGGCACGTGCGATGCGGCGGTCAGGGCGGCGGGGATCGACCCGGACGTGGCTTGCCAGAGGGTCCGCAGGTGGAGCAAGGACGGCATTCTCGACGCCCTGCTCCGCCGTCAGGCGAAGGGCCTTGCGATGAACGCCGGCGCGGTCTCCAAATCTCGCTCGGGGCTCTACGTCGCCACGTCCCATCACTTCGGGTCGTACGACGCGGCCTTGCGGGCCGCGGGTATCGACCCCGATCCCCTCCGTCAGAGACGGCCCGACTGGGACAGGCAGCAGATTCTCAAGGCCGTTCAGGCCCGGCGGGACAAGGGGCTGGGGGTGCATGGCACTTTAGGCGGCTTTGCGGTACGCGGGCCTTGACAACCAGTATTTCTCCCAGCGCTGGTCCTGTGACTTCCGAAGGGCACGGAGGGCCAG
>Ga0182024_10010743_pt1 | contig 18599 bp, 26 predicted proteins | sample P32metaG_FD_120480 | JGI IMG/M metagenome (GOLD analysis project Ga0182024, IMG submission 120480) | Permafrost microbial communities from Stordalen Mire, Sweden - P3-2 metaG (Illumina Assembly) | ecosystem: Environmental > Terrestrial > Soil > Wetlands > Permafrost | place: Sweden: Stordalen... | reverse complement strand
GACCAGCGCCATCATCTGCACGAGCAGTTCAAACAGCTTCGCCTGGGCATCTGGGAAAAGCGGCTGGGCGTGTTGCTGCGGGTGGCCACGGTCGTTGTGGGTATCGGCTTCGCGGCAGGCATTGGCCTGATGGTGTGGGATGCCGCCCACAGCGAAGGTCTTGTGATCGAGCCTTTCAGTGTGCCACCCGACCTGGCTGTCAGGGGACTTACCGGCCAAGCCGTGGCGAGCCAGGTGCTGGATGACCTGACTGCCTTGCAGAACCGCACCCAGTCGGCCCGCCCTCCGCAGTCCTATGCGAACAATTGGGGCAGCGACCTCAAAGTGGAGATTCCCGAGACGGGGGTTTCCGTCGGGGAGCTGCAACGCTTTCTGCGCGACTGGCTGGGACACGACACCCATATCACCGGGGAGGTCCGGCGCACCGCGACCGGCATCACCATCACGGCGCGGGCCGGAAGCGAAAGCGGCGAAGCCGTAAGCGGACCAGAATCCGATTTCGACGGCTTGGTACAGGAGGCGGCCGAGAATGTGTATCGCGTTACCCAACCTTATCGTTATGCCAACTACCTGGATCGTTTTTATATTGACAAAAATGCCTATCCCGCCGATTGGCAAGCGCGCGTTGCAAAGGCCGACGCGATCTATAGGCAGCTGATTTATGACCCCAACCCGATTGAGCGGGCCTGGGCATGGAACGGCCTGGGCACTGAGGCCTGGGTCGCTCATGGCGATGTACCCGGTGCGATCGACTATTACCATAAGGCACTCGCGGTACGTCCGGACTTCGGCACAGCGCTCAGTGCGCTAGCTTCCTGGATGCGCCTCTACGGCCACATGGAAGAATCACTTGCCGTGGCACGGCACTATGTAGAGGTGCTCCCAAATAATAACCTCGCGCATATCTACCTGGCATTTACCGTAAGTGATTTCCCGGACATGCTCCGGGCGGCCAAGTCGCAATTGGAAAACGCCCGCTCCAACCCGTCTTTAAATTTCAATAGCTTCGCCGACAGGGCGCTCGCCGGACTGCATGAGGGCAGACAAGCACACACCTTTGGGCCGGAAACTTCCGCGGCAATCACGCCGTTCGCGCGCACAATGAATGATGAAACGGTATTGATAGTCCAAGCCAGTTTGGGAAACTGGCAGGCGGTGGTCGCCCAGGAGCCGTTGATGGAACATGTCATCCGCGACACCATGCCAGGGTTCGACTTCAAGACCGAGTTTGATAGGATTTTACGCCCGCAATTGGCGCTTGCGAAGGCGCATCTGGGTGACCTTTCCGGTGCCCAGATCCTTATCGCAATGACGCCAGCCGATTGTTATGGCTGCGTGCAGATACGCGGCCTGATTGCCTCGCAAGCAAAGCAATATGGCAGGGCCGATTACTGGTTTGCCCGTGCGGTAGAGCTGGCACCGTCGATACCGATGGCTTATGCCGACTGGGGCCAATCGTTCCTTGCGCGTGGGAAGCCTGACGAGGCCATTGTCCGGTTCAATCTCGCCAACCAAAAAGGCCCGCACTTCGCAGACCCGTTAGAAGGCTGGGGCGAGGCGCTGATGGCGAAGAACCAGGCGCACCTGGCTGTCGCCAAGTTCGCGGAAGCTGACAAATACGCGCCGCACTGGGGACGACTGCACATGAAGTGGGGCGAGGCGCTGGGCTATGCCGGAAAGAAGGACGATGCCCGAGCGGAGTATCAGAAGGCTTCGATGCTGGACCTAACTGCGGCTGAGAAGGCTGAATTGGCACGCCAGGCGCTCCATGTCTGACACCCCTAACAGCGACCCCATTCAAGACCCGGCACCACAAGCGGTCGCCGTGAAAGAGGACGCGCCGATGGAAATCCACAAGCCCCATGCCGCCAAGACCTGGAAGGAGTTCTTCATAGAGCTTGGCACAATAGTTATCGGCATTTTGATTGCGCTGGGGCTTGAGCAAGCGGTGGAAGCCTTGCATGACCGGTCCCGCGCCGAACAGGCACGCGAGAACATCCACTCCGAAATCGCTGATGACATCGGCCTGATGGTCACCCGCGACAGAACAGAGGGCTGTATCTCTCATCGGTTGAACGAAGTGGACGGCTTGATCCGGGCCTCAGCGGCCGGCGCACTGCCGCAAGGCCCAATCTGGATCGGCCACCCCTTTCTCGCTTCCATGGCGGACAGCCAGTACAGGTCGGCAACCCAGTCGGGCGCGGTCAGCCTGCTATCTAACGAAGGGCAGTCCCGCTTCGCCAGAATCTATGCGGAATTCGAGCAATATTATCAGGCCGAACTGACCGAACAGTCGGCGTGGGGTGATCTTCGTACCCTGGAAAGTCATCCGGTGAGCAGCTCTGTGCTGGACTGGCAGTTGCGCAGCGCAATGCAGAAAGCGCGCACCGCACGATTTCATATGGAGACTTCGGAAAATGCGATACGGACAGATACCTCCAGGCTGGGAATAATGCCCAATGTTGTCCACTCCTTCAAACAAGAGGCCGCCTGTATTCCCCTCAATACACCTCGCGTGGAGTCGGAAAGGAAGCTGGTGCAGGGCGGCATCTCGGGCGTCAATTTTGATTGGCCTTGACGGGGGGCATTGCCCATCAAGCAGACTGTAGCCACATCGCAATCAGAGGATCCAATGACCGCTTCTGGCGCTAAGCGGTCATTTCCGGAGCCCTGCTCAGGCCTCCGATCATCTCATTTTAAGTACAGATTCGCGTTCTACCTAAGCCTTTGTCTTTAAAGGAAAGTTCTTCTTGCAAGTCGCGGTCGAGTAGTGAAACCGGGTAGTCTCTTTCGGACTACATTTTTGTTTTTAAAAGATTTTGCCCGGGGAAACTGGGTAGCTCGTTACAAAAACCCGCTGACTGCTTTTCTTCACATGAGTAGTGCGCGGTCGAGCACTTTCTGAGCGCGGCCATCCGCGATGGAGATTACTACAGTCGGCCTTGATCTGGCCAAGAACGTTTTCCAGGTCCATGCGATTAACAGCGCCAGCGAAGTTGTTGTGAAGAAGACACTGCGCCGTGTGCAGATGCGAAGGTTTTTCGAGCAGCTTGATCCCTACCTTGTCGGCATTGAGGCGTGCGGGACCAGCCACTATTGGGCGCGCGAGATTACCAAGCTGGGCCACGAGGTGCGCCTGATGCCTCCGGCCTACGTGAAGCCTTACGTCAAGCGTGGGAAGACCGACGCGGGCGATGCCGAGGCGATCTGCGAGGCGGTGAGACGTCCCACGATGCGGTATGTCGCGATCAAGGCACCCGAGCAGCAGGCGGCGCTGGCGTTGCACCGCACACGGGACCTGTTCGTCAAACAGCGCACCCAGCTGGTCAACATGATCCGCAGCCTGCTGGCGGAGTTCGGCATTGAGATCCGCCGAGGCATCGAGCAGGCGCTGATGCTTGCCAAGCGCATCGCCGCGCACGAGGTGCCGGACATACCGCCCCTGGCCGCAAAGGTGATCGCAGCGCTGGCTGGGCAGGTCCTGGATCTGCAGGCCCGGCTGGGTGAGATCGAACGCGAACTGCTGGTCTGGCATCGCTCGAACGACATCGCCAAGCGGCTTGCAACCATCCCGGGGATCGGAACGGTGTGCGCCACAGCGCTTGCGGCCTCTGTCACCGACCCGCATCAGTTCCGGTCCGGACGGCAGTTCGCCGCCTGGCTGGGCCTGACCCCTTTACAGCATTCCAGCGGCGGCAAAGAGCGGCTGGGACGGATCTCGAAGATGGGCGACAAGTACCTGCGGCGGCTTCTCGTCGTCGGCATGACCTCGCTGATCCGGCGCGCCAAGTACAAGCCCGAAGCTGTCGATCCCTGGCTCGCCGACCTGTTGTCGCGCAAGCCGGCCCGTCTGGTCACCGTCGCGCTCGCCAACAAGGCGGCGCGGGTGGTCTGGGCGCTCATGGTGCGCGGCGGCGTTTATCGTATGCCGGCAGGTGTCACGACACCAGTCTGACAGCACAGCCAGGCCAACACCAACCCAGAGGTTGCGAGGACGATGCGATGTGATGGCGAACCGGTCAGACTGGGGATGAGGACAACCCGCCGAATGTTGAGGGCATCACAGCCCGATAAGCAGAATGGGACCTTATCCGTGCATACCATCAAGGCCAGCGGTCATGTGCACCGCAGCAACAGGCCGAACACAAGACTGCACCCGACCACCACGCCAAACCATCAAATCAACCCTTGCAATGCGGGAGCCATCCACACAGGACATTCGCTTCAACATTTGCACCCCAATGCCGGTCCTGCTTAGCTAATCAGCGTAATTTTATTCCCTGACAACGCCGGCGGTGAAGCTTTGGTCTAGATGCCACCAGGCTTCACTGCGTGCTCGGCGATATCGCCGATCTCGGCATCAAGACCGCCAGCCCGAGCGATTATTTCTCGCACCGTCGCAGTATCGACACCGTGCTGAGCGGCGGCGGCCTCAATTGCCAATTCGGGGTTACCATCGCTGCTGGTGAGGTTCGCCGGAAATGTGTTCGCGATGGCGTGGATGTCAGCAATCGCAAGTCCGGTATTGTCGGCAATCTCGCCGGCCTTGGCTGCAAGGTTTTCAAACAGTCCCATGGGTGTTTCCAGTTTTATGTTACCTGACCTTGGCACCAACATGTCCCGGTGGGAAGTCTACCCGGGACCGGCTCAGCCCCTGAATGCCATGAGCTATTCAGACCAGCTTTCATGCATGGCCTGACATAATATTGCGTTGGTAGATTGGAAAAGGGAAAGCGCCGTGAACAGACAACACTCATTGCCTCATTGCCGGGTTGACGTCCGGCCGGGGCGATGCGGACCAGGGCGCGCAATTCAACGTGCATTGCCACTGCATCACGGATTAGTTCGGCAATTCGGCCTCATGGTGGCCTGAACGTCTGTGAGGCGACTGCAAAGTGTCATCAGAACAACCAACACATCTTGCTTGGAGCGAGGCCCACCTTCGCCTTGCGGTTGAAGCCGCGGGAATCGCTCTTTGGTCTTGGAACGTCGATACCGATAGACTGACCATGGATGAGCGCGCGTTCGATATGTGGGGCGTTCCGCCAAGCGCGGATGTCTGTTTCGAAGACTTATCCTCTCATATCCATCCTGCTGATCGCGACCGTGTTAGAGCGGCTTTTGCGGCGACACGCGCGCTGATTGGTCCGTATGAAATCGACTTTCGAACGATTGCGAACGAAGAAGTTCGTTGGGTTTCCGCTCGTGGCCAAGGGAACGATAGAGGGATAGTGGGCCGCATCATGTTCGGTATATTCATCGATGTAACGGGGCGCAAACAGGCTGAAGAAGGCAATGAATTACTGGCCGGCGAAATGAGCCACCGGGTCAAAAACTTGTTGGCAATAGCGTCGGGCCTTACGGCCATCACATCGCGCTCTACGTCCACCACGACCGACATGGCGCGGGAACTGACACAACGACTTATGGCGTTGGGCCGTGCCCACGACCTAGTACGGCCTATCAAGGGCGAAGAAGGAAGGGCTGCGCTGCTCGGGGACCTTCTATCGGTCCTGCTCGCTCCCTACGATGATTTGGGAGCCTTTAGCGGTCGAGTTCGGGTTTCCGTACCAAGAATGGGGGTGGGAGAATCCGCTGCCACTACCTTGGCGATGGTGGTTCACGAGTTGGCGACCAATTCACTAAAATATGGAGCTTTGTCAGCACCGACGGGCGTCCTGGACCTGTCGTGCGACCCAAGCGGACCGGACGTAATTTTGGTTTGGACGGAACAAGGTGGCCCGCCCGTGGTGCAACCCGTGGGCTCCGCTGGTTTCGGCAGTAAACTTGTTCTCCGCGCAATGTCGGCAAAGCTCTCAGGCTCGATAGAACGTACGTGGTCGAAGGAAGGAGTTATAGTCACGCTTCGAATGAACAAGGAACGTCTCTCAACCTAAGAACGCGATCACCTGCGGCGAGGCGTACCGGACGTCGACGCCATATCGATGTGCGGCACTCTGCATTAAGCAATCCAAAGCGCGCCCTAACGCCGCGCACTCATGCCAATTAACAAGATTGAGATGTAGTGTAGGGGCAATGACGGGAACTTTCAGGCGCAAGACCCCCATAAGGCGGGAAAAATTCCCACGCCGACCGCAAGCTATTGACGGATGGCGGGGCGAAAATGGCGGCCTTCGCACTGCAAAAAATGCGTTTCTCGAATGGCTTTTGGCGCAAAGCGGACATTGGGCCGACCGGGGCCGAATGGCCGGTTTTGACCCAAAGCGGACATTTGGCAGGTAGGCGTTGAATGACTGCTTCCGACTCCAGGGGGACGCATTTAACTGGCACCCTTAGATCTTTCGACTGTCATATGCCCAGTGTAGGAGGGCTTGGCGCTGGCGTGGGCGACAGTGTAGATCGCCGCGCTCGCAATACTTTTTCACCTGCGCAATGTGGCGGCGGATTGCCTTCCAGCGCTTTATTTGACGCGCATCGTCCTCAGTGCGCCTGCCCATATAGTAGCGGCAATACCACTGGAACCAGCCTCTTGGATCCTGAGGATGAATCCAACCTTTCTTCTTCCACGCCGCAAGCGATTGGCTTGCATTAACTCCAAAATAATTGAACTTACAATTTCGCTCTTCGGAAGCAAACTTAGCGCTTTCAAACCAGCGCTTCGGAAATTCGCGCTCACAATCTGTCATGTACTTGCCGCCAAAAACTCCAAGCGCTAGCATTTGCTTTGGAGTCAATTCTGGCCTGAATTCCGGATCGAAGTTGCGACCGATCGGTGCGACAAGTTCATAGCAGTAATTCTGCTGCATTTTGTCGTGGACGATGACTGACTTTTTTCGCACAGTCTTCTCACAGCTTCACCGACCAATTGCTATCGGCAGTCCGTATGTACGGTCAAGAACACGCTGGACCCAATGCGGGCATGTCTGCTTTTGGCGCTAAGCGTTCATTCGGTCGAGCGGGACGGAATGACCGCTACTGACCCAAAGCGGACATTCAGGCCCTACGCCCCTTGGACGAGGTTATTCAATTTGAGAGACGGGTTGATTCAGAACGGCGCCGAATCCGCGATCATATTGGACATGGGCGACACGGAGGGAACCGAGGATAAAGTCGTGGCAACGGTGGAGCGAAAATGCCTCAAGGACCCCAAGGCCATAAACGCCCCGCTGACGTGATCGGAAATGTCGGGTGAGTGATCGGAATGTCACAATTAGCACTACGCAGGAATAGTCGTAGGAAGCTCAATTCATGGACGATATTCGCCTGCCGGAGTGCATTCCGATGGCATGTGTGGCAGCGCAAGTCTGATTGAACCCGCAGTGTGCGTGGCTTAATATGGGCGGTTAGCGCATTAGGGAATGGGATGGACCACAAGCAAACACCAGCCTTCAGCCCCGCGTCCTTCTTCGCCCAGGACGGTAAGGGACGTAGCACTGTCAACTATCGCAAGGACCAGATCATCTTCTCTCAGGGCGATCCAGCCGACGCGGTCTTTTATATCTTGAAGGGCAAACTGAAAGTCACGGTTGTGTCCGACCGGGGTAAGGAAGCGGTTGCAGCCTTACTGAGTCCGGACGAATTTTTCGGTGAGGCTTGCCTGGCGGGTCAGGAAGTGCGTCTGGCGACGGTTTCAGCCATGACGGAAGCGGTTGTGGCGCGGATCGAAAAACCCGAAATGATTCGCCTTGTTCAGGAACAATCGGCCCTCTCGCAGTTGTTCATGACCCACATCCTAAACCGGACCATTCGAGTCGAGGCCGACCTGATAGATCAGCTGTTCAATTCTAGCGAGCGGCGGCTCGCACGGCTTCTTCTGCTGTTGGCGAACTATGGCAAGGAAGGCGAGCCTGTGCCAATCCTAGCCAAGATCAGCCAAGAAACCCTCGCCGAAATGATAGGAACCACCCGGTCGCGCGTGAGCTTCTTCATAAATCGGTTCCGCAAGTTGGGTTTCATCAGCTACAACGGCCATATCGAGGTTCACAAGTCTCTGCTGAACTTGGTTCTTCACGAACAGCCACACATCGAGACCTGAACCCACGCACGCGCGTGCCTCAACCCCGTTGGTCCAACAAACCTTCATAGGAAAAGCGCCTTCATGACTAGCGACAATGGGGGGCAATCTCCAGGCCTCGATGAGATTTACGCTCTCATTGACAAGAACCGGGTTGCCGCCGCTAGGGCCGCCCAGGCCAAGTTTCACAATGACGTAGAGTCTGCCATTGCGACCATCGTCAGTATCGGCACCATCGCAGGCGCCCGAGTTCAGGCGGATAGCCGAATTGCCTCCGCGAAGGTCCTGATCAATGCCGAGCTGGCAGCCACCCGTTTGCTGGCTGAAGCGGAGGTGCACGCTTCCAGATGGGCAAGCCAGGCCATGACCAAACCGAAGGGTGTTGTGGAAGCGGCCCTGATCGAGATAGGCAAACAGACCAGTTTGCAGCTGGCCATGAACGCCAAGGAATCGGTCGCAAAGATCCAGCAGGATGCCGAGGCTGCCATCACGGCCTTGCGTGAGACAGGGGCCGTTGCGATCCGCGAGGTTCGGGCCGCGGCCGCCTATGTGGCGGAACAAACGAAGCGCGACGCCGAACTGGCCGCCCACAAATTGAATGAATACCGCAAGCAGGTGCACACGCCTGCAGATGCTGCTTCGGACGGCGAAGACTTGGCCCAAATTGTTATCAAGGCTGCCGAGGAGGGGTCGGTCAAACTCCAGGAGACCCTGCAGGCCACTTTGGACAACATCAATGCCATGACGGATGCGGCTTGTTTGACAGTGCATGAAGCGGCACTTGCTTCAGAAAAGAGGATTGAGGAGGGTCTAGAGCGGGCGTTGGCGCGGCTGCAAGAAACCCTGAAGTCCTACTCTTGATTCGCCAGCAACCCGTCATGGCGGGTTCGCGACGGTCGTCAGCTTTTGCAAAGCGAACAATCGCGATGTGGGCAACCGAAGATTAGATGGAGGTTGCTTATTACCCCACACAGCTGGCGATTAGTGGAAGCCTTTTGATCTACGTTCTTCGGCAATTCCAATACCGGCCTGAAGTCGCCGGTCGATGTCACGGTTCTAATCGCAGAACTCACGTTTATTGAGCGCAGGGTCTTAGACAAAAGGGACCGGTTTTTGTTTGCGGCGGGACTTCGAGCCTGCGGGAGACGAATGACCGCTTCTCTAATCGGCCGTATGGGGTCAGCCGCGCCTTTTCGGAAGCCTGACCCCTGAGCGCTTGGCCCGGGCCGGCGGCGGCGGGTCGTCCTCATTGGCACACGAAAGCCGATCAAGTTCGGCCATTGCGTTCATGATGGAAGAGAAGGTCACGGGAAAAGGCGTGCCGGGGAGATGACGAAGCACAGGAAGCGAGTCTACGGCATGGGCGTCGGACGCCCATGCTGCCAAAATCCCCCGCTTTTCTTCGGGCTCTATTGACGGATCGCTGACGAGCTGGTGGGGAAAAGTAAAGCTCCACATCGCGCGAGTGCGGTTCGGCTTCTTGAACAAAAGGGTGTCGTTGTGTTTCTCCATGATCAACTCCGCTAAAATTACGGCGTCATTCACAAAGGGGCCAGTCATTTCATGTCGCGGTGACGGCAAGGGATTCTGCCCTTGCCGTCTTTGCGAGCCGATTTTTGACCGGCTTACAAGGCTGTCCGAGGGACAGTCATCGCAGGGATCGCTGTGTGAATTGCGATCGGTTTGGCGCCGGCCGCACCGTTGGGCGGGGACGGCGGGCTGCCAGCCGGACTGGCTTCACAATTGCCGGAGGTCCGCGACACGACCTTGGGCTCGCCCCCGTCCGCAGGCGTCGTGATTTCCGTCACGCGGCTGCAGAATTGGTCGCCATAGGACCGCGAGATCAACGTATATGTTGACGTCCCGGGCGTCACTTCGGAGGCTTGCGGTAAGCCGCCATCGGTCAGCCCGGCAGCGCTTTCGGATTGACGCCAAAGAATCTGCATTCGACGGTCCATGTCTTCTGCGAGCCGGTCGAAAGCGACGAAGTTCGGGAAGAGTGCAGTAGGCTCGGACCATGCGACTTCAAACGGTGTGCCCAAAAACGTGACTTTCGGAGGAACGTCACCGGTATACGTGATGATTTCGGTACCTACGCTCGGAAGTGAAACAGTCATCCGGTGGATGGCTTGGCCCTTATCTGCGAAGGACGGCGCTAACGCGGCAAGTCCGAGAACGGCGCCCCCCGCCAGAAGTGCTGTATGAATTAGTTTCACCTCTGTCTCCCAATAAAGGTTGAAGACAGTCAAAAATTTAAAAAAGCTGGTCACCGTTTCAAGCCAAATTTTGATTGAGCGGATGAAAATTTTGTACGCTGTTTGCCACGAAATTTTCTCATTCCTAAACCCGTCAATAGAGTCGTAACTAATTGAAAATGGTCTATCCGAAACCCTCCTCATCCAGAACCTGGCGCCAAATGTTGCGTTGCCGAAATAACGTTCTGGGCAGCAGTAAAAATTTTGCGGCAATGGCTTCACCCGCCCTTGAAGAGCATCTTCCGCCCCCTAAATTTTTCCATGTCCGGGCGACCCAAAGGGTGTCTGGAACCAAAAATTGCAACGCTTTCAGGAGGTTGTGATATGCGTGACTTTGACTTTTCCCCCTATACCCGTTCGACAATAGGATTCGATCATCTGTTCAGCCTGCTCCAGCAGGATGCGGAAACGGCAAGCGGGTACCCGCCTTACAATATCGAACGATCCGATGAGACCCATTATCGCATCACAGTTGCGGTAGCCGGTTTTCGCGAAAAGGACCTTGATGTTGAAGTCCGCGACGGTGTTCTGACCGTTAGTGGCAAGACTGACGAAGAGAGCAACCAGAATTATCTGTATCGCGGAATTGCCGGTCGCCAGTTTGCGCGCCGTTTTCAGCTTGCCGAACACGTGGAAGTTCGTAGCGCAAAGTTAGAAAATGGCCTGCTGCACATTGACCTGGAGCGCCTGATCCCGGAGGAGAAGAAACCTCGGCGGATTGCGATCAATGCCCCAGAACTAAAGAGCATCAACAATTCGTCTCAGGCGGCTTGAGAAAGGCAGGTGAGGCTGGGTGGAAAATTCCACCCAGCCATTTTTGGAAGGGAGGGCTGCATGCGCAAGCCACGGCGCGTGAATACAAGAGCGCAGATATACATTCTGACTTTGACTGCGATTACGTTGTGCCTGGTGTCGCTGAGTTTCGGCTTGGCAGCGAACCCGCTACCTCAAAGGCGTTGCTTTCCGTGGGCTGGCGAGGTCCCACACTCCAGCGCATGTCTATTGCCCGTTAAAAATTCCGACGGGAGAGCGTGATGCACTCACACCTGTTGATCTTCTACTTTCTAGGTGCCCTTGCTTTTACGCTCGGTCGGCTGGCCTATGATGAATGGCGAGAGTGGCGCAACAGCCGCCATAGGCGGTACTGGATCTAATGTCTCGGCGGCCTCACAATAATGTTTCTGCTACGCTAAAATATCCTTCATTGGCATTGATCCAAATCAGGAAAATAATGGCGATTATTCTTCATAGTTCTGACTTGCACTGATGGAGGATCACGGTGTCTCGTTTACGATCTTTTGGAGTCGTTGCTGCTTCGATATTGGGCTCCGCAGTGCTCGTTCATTCGGCGGCCGCCCAGTCAACCCAAGCGCCGCCACCGCCTAGGCCCACGGCTAATGGCGCCCCAGATTCGGATCTAGGTTGTCGCAAACAGGCTGTCGCGCAAACTGGTTACAACAGCTCAAATACGACCCAAGATGCTGAGAGGCGATACGCGGACGCTTACTATGCCTGTATGGACCAAGCCTATGGGCCGCCCGGACCACCGACCGGTTCGGTCTATGGCCCACCGCCGCCCTACTACTACTATCCGCCTTATCCTTACGCTTATCCCTATTATGGGCCGTACTATTACCCGCCGTATTATTATGGGCCCGGCATAGATTTCAGATTTGGATTCCATAGACGGTAGATCTTGGGAAAGCGGGATCACAATCCCGCGTCCGAGTAACAGCAATAGTGCCCCGCGGCGCGCTGCTGGTCGCGTACATTGCACTTACAGTCGCCGGCTCGCGATCCCCAGAATATCCAAACTGGAAAGGTGCCTGCATTGGGCGGGGGGCTCCCTCGCCCCTGAATGACCGCTTTTGGCGCGAAGCGGACATTCGACTGACCCGGGCGGAATGTCCGCTTCGGCAGCAGCTAGATCTCTGGCGCTGGCATAGGCCACGCAGAGGCAACGCAGGGAAGCGCTATGGTTTGGGCCGGTTCATTCTTCCTCTTCATAATTTGAAATGAAATTTGCTAGCTTGGAGGTTAGCGGGCCTTAAGTGGGATCGGCTAGAATTCAACTATGCGGGCGGGGCGCAACAGGCAGTGGGGGAGGATGCTGGTAGCCGACCAGTTGGAGAAGCAGCACGGCGTGTGCCCCATCTGCACGTTCCCACTATTTGAGCGGTACGCGGTCCTAGATCGGTTTGACCCTATCGGTAACTTCACGGCGGGCAATATTCGTGCCTTGCATGTCGATTGCGAGGCATTGGTTCTCCGTAGACGTGCGGCAGGGCACACACCTGGTGTGGTTCTGGAAGCTGCGGAATAACGGCGGATAGAAAAATGGCCGCCCCAACACCCGCAACGGAGGTGGTAAGGGACGGCCATAACCGAAGACTATTTATGGCTGGGGCTCCAATCGGGAATCTGCTAAAGTTCCAGCGTCACGCGTCATCGTAAGATCGTCATACAGATTGCGTCGCCACTCGCCTCTTCGCATTTTCAGCCAACATCATTGAAACCCGCATTCACGCTGCACGCAATGCGCGCAGCTAAAAGAAGATTTTCCATGATCAATGTTCCAAGAACTGCACTGTGTTGCGCATCAGCGGTGGCGTTCACTCTAGCGATGTCCAGCACCGCGTTCGCACAAGGCATGGCGACGGGTACGCCGCCGTCGGGGCAAGCTGCCGGTCAATACAAGACCAAGATCATTGCTGAGAATGAGAAGCTTCAGGTCAACGAAACTGTTTATCGGCCTGGCGAGGGCGCACCGATGGATATGCGTGAAGGCCGAGTCTTTTACTACCTGACTGGTGGTACGATTGAGCGTACTTTTGCTGACGGCGCAAAGGCCGTTCTGACTGTTAAGGCCGAGCAAGCAACTATCAACACGGAAAAGCGTCCATACTCAGTGAAAAATATCGGAAAGACGACAATTCATTTTATTAGCGTTCATCTGAAATAGGCGCTGGCACGCCCTACGTGATTGCTCCGCTACCTAGAACATTGAAATAAAGGGCATTCCGCAGCAAATCGCATGCAGGTTGCTACAAGGGTTCCCATCTGGCTCAATGACCTAAACTAAGGCTGCGGGTCCGGGGTGTCAGAGGAAGTGGAAGGGCGGCTAAGGGACCTGGCTGATCAAGACCAAGTCTTCTCCAAATGTGCCTGGCGGCTGATCCCATTCATGGGACTGCTATTTATGGTGAGCTTCATCGACCGGACGAATGCCGGTTTCGCCGCCCTCACCATGAACAAGGACCTGGGCTTTTCGCCCACGGAGTTTGGCTTTGGTGCTGGCATCTTCTTCATCGGGTACTCGCTGTTTCAAGTTCCTGCTAATTTGATCCTCGATCGGATCGGCGCGCGGAGCTGGTTTTTCTGCATCATGGCGGTATGGGGTTCGCTGTCCGCCTCCAACGCACTGATACAAACTCCATTCAGTTTCTACGTGGTGCGATTTCTTCTGGGCGTTGCGGAAGCGGGGTTTATCCCCGGCATGTTTCTGTATCTGACCTTTTGGTTTCCGCGAGGCCATCTTGCCCGCTTGACCGCGTACTTTATGATCGCCGTTCCCCTGTCGTTCGTTATCGGCGGCCCGGTCGCAAGCCTCATTTTGGGAATGGACGGGTTGGCCGGTCTGCGCGGCTGGCAATGGCTGTTCCTGATGGAAGGACTGCCAGCATTGCTCCTCGCCTTCGTTGTGCTGAAATATCTGCCCGACGGTCCAGCACGCGCCCTGTGGCTCACGAACGCCGAAAAGCAGACGATCGTAGCGCGCCTGGTGGCCGAGGAACCGGCCGGCCGGCCTGATCTGTGGCCCGTCCTGCGGGATCTGCGGGTGGTTGCGCTGGGGATTGCCTTTTTGGCCGCTAACGTTGCCGCTTACGGTATCTTGTTGTGGCTGCCGCAAATCGTGAAAGCGATGGGCTTTTCCAATACCGTCACGGGCTTTGTCGTGGCGCTGTGTTTTGTGGCGGCTATTCCCGCGATGATCCTCGGCGGGCGTTCCAGCTCCAGAAGGGGTGAACGCATCTGGCATGTGGCGCTGCCGTGGCTGCTCACCGCTTCGTGCCTCGCCGTCGCCAGTCTTACGCACTCGAATGCGATTGTGCTCGCGGCGCTCATTATCGGACTGGCCGCCAATAGCGCTACTTACGGCGCCTTTCACAGCTTGCCGTCATCGTTCCTACGGGGTACGGCGGTGGCAGGCGGCATCGGCCTCATGGGCACCTTTGGCAATATCGGTGCGATTTTAGGGCCGGCCCTCACCGGCGTGCTGGTACAGGGAAGCGGCAATTACAGGACGGGGTTCGCGGCGGACGGAATCGGATTTGCGCTGGCCGCCGTCATCGTTATCGCCGTGGGCGTTGCATTGGCTTTATGTTCCACAGAGGTTCTGCCCGCAACTTGAAGGTCAGGCTCGCATGGTCCTCCCATCGGGATGCCCCCGTTGCCAGCAGAGGGTCTATCTGGCTCAATGGCTTGAATGTTGGGCTGCGGAGCCGGTGTCAGAAAAAAAGCAACCCACGGGGGCAAAAGAAACCGTTGAGCTCTGAAAATATTCTGCAATCGGCCGAGGCAGTCCGTGAGCATTACGGACAGCCTAGCCACATGGCGTTGGCGAAGGAGTTAGATCACCTCGATCAGTATTGCGCGGACTTCATTGCGCTATCGCCTTTTGTGGTCATTTCCTCCGCTGACAAGTCGGGACGTTGCAATGCGAGCCCGCGTGGTGATGCGCCAGGATTTGTCAGCGTACTGAACGAGAGACGGTTGTTGATTCCTGATCGACGGGGCAACAACCGCGCAGATACGATGATGAACATAGTCGAAAATCCGCACATCGGACTATTGTTTCTCGTGCCCGGACTCAGTGAGACCTTGCGCGTGAATGGTCGCGTCGAAATCACTACTGATCCGGACCTGTTGGCGCCACTGGCAGCGCAAGGGCGCGTTCCGACAGCTGCGCTGGATGTCTCTATTAAGAAAGTGTTCTTTCAATGCGGCAAGGCAATGATCCGGTCAGAGTTGTGGAATCCGGACAGGCGCATTCCCAAAGGTGCATTTCCGACGCTTGGCCGCATCCTGGCTGATCAGATTGCGGGAACAGACGCCGTGACGACCGAAAAGCAAATCGAGGAGAGTTACAAGACGAGGCTTTATTAGCGCTTCAGGCGTGCGGTCAGCTTTTCCTGTACCAGTGCAATATCCCGCGCCCAGTATCAACTAAGCTTTGCGAAGGCCCGCCTACGGCTTAAGCTTTGAAACTGATGTCGAATGGCCGCAATTGGCGCAAAGCGGACGTGTCTGGTCGACTTTTGAGAGGACGCCCAATGTTTCGACCACTAGCCGGCCTCGTATTTCTTGCTGCATTTTCCGGACTCAGCGGTAACGCCTATTCCGCCCCTCCACCATCGCAAGAAGGTGATTTTGTTGTACGGAATTTCACATTCCAATCAGGAGAAACGCTGTCCATGCTGCGCCTGCACTACACCATCTTGGGCAAGCCCGCGCGGGACAGTGCAGGCCACGTTACCAACGCGGTACTAATACTGCACGGAACGAGTACCGATGGGCATCAGTTCTTCCAACCCCAATTTTCCGATGTGCTATTTGCGCCCGGTGGTTTGCTGGACCCAAAGAAATACTTCATCATACTGCCCGACAGCATTGGCCATGGGAAGTCTTCCAAGCCAAGCGACGGGATGCGTGCCCATTTCCCGAGATACGGATATGACGACATGGTCGCGGCGCAATATCTGCTGCTGACCCAGGGCCTTCACGTCGATCACCTGCGGCTGATGTTGGGCACGTCCATGGGGTGTATGCATGTTTTTGTTTGGGGCGAAACTCATCCCGATTTTGCTGACGCGCTGATGCCGCTGGCTTGCCTGCCGGTGCAGGTGTCGGGTCGGAACCGCTTATGGCGAAAGCTGGCGATGGATGCGATCACGTCCGATCCGGCCTGGAATGGCGGTGATTACAAAGCTGAACCTCGCGAGGGTTTGCGCACAGCAGCTATCCTTAAGCTGCTGTCTGGTAGCTCGGCGTTGCAGATGCAGAAACAGTATCCCAGCCGAGAAGCGGCTGACGACTTTGCGAAAAGCAGAATGAATGACGACTTGGCCATTCTCGACGCCAATGACATACTTTACCAGTTTGATGCCTCGCGCGACTATGACACTTCGCCCACGCTGGAACAGATCACAGCGCCCGTGATGTGGGTAAATTCCGCTGACGATTTCAGTGATCCGCCCGAGCTCGGTATCGCCGAGAGGGAAGTGAAGCGCCTTAAACGGGGCCGCTTTGTCCTAATCCCGATCAGCGACCAGACCCACGGCCACCAGACCCATACCTGGGCGGCGGCATGGAAGGACTATTTGGCGGAATTGCTGAAAATCTCGTCGCACTAGAAGCGGGATGGCCCCGCTGAAGAGCCATAACAAGCTGGAGCCTAGATGGTGACGAATGACCGCTTTTGGCGAAAGCGGACATTGAGCCAACGAAGTTTGAATGACCGCTTTTGGGGAAAGCGGACATTCGCCACGTGCTTGCCGCCATGCTCTGCGAGAACAACTGAAAAACTAGTGTTTTTGCGCGAACAGCGCGGCCGCCAATAGTGGATTTGTATGAAAATGCATTTGACACCTCAAATGCTTTAGTTAATTCAATTGCTTACCGAGCCGCTTTGGCAATTGATGCGCCGAGAATTTCATCGAGCTGACCACCTTGGGCACCGAGACGGGCGACCGTCGATCCATCTGAACGGTTTGAGGCATTCTGTTCATGGCCTCCGCATTTCATTGTTCTGGTTCGGGTGCCCGTATAAAATTGTGAGCCATCGGGTACGAATATGGGTCCTTCGTCCATCCTCTACTTTCATCCATACTGATTAGATCGAAATTCCACAGGGATTGAACAGAATCCAGTAAACTGTTCAATCAAGGTTGGACGCCCAATGATATCAGGTTGGCGGTCTCAATATGTTACCGTTGCGGAAGCGAGCTCACACATACAGTACTCTGTTCATTCGCGGTCTCCATGGACACGCGTATCGCGGCCCAAATGCCCATGAAAGTCGCCAAATGTCTCCAGGCCTGGAACTACGGGGCATATTGATCAGGCTGCGCGTCGCGCTCGACCATAAGCGGAAGCTCGGCCCCGAAACACCAACACCCACCGCTCGGACGCGATCGTCACGCCCTATAGGACGGCGGATCGCTGATCCACCGATTGAGGTCCGATTCGCGCCAACCGCTGCAATGTTCGCTGAGCTTCACCTTCGGCGGAAACGTACCGTCCTCCATCTTGCGGTAGATCGTGGAGCGGCTGAGACCAGTGCGTTGCAGAACAGTACGCATGCGAATGATTTTGTCGGGTTCCGGCATGGCAGGCATTCATTCTCGTGTGGAAACAGTCCGAGACAGGATTGGTATGCCGGGGCCGGTGTGCAAGCGGATTCCTTGACCGGTGGGGCGCGAGCGCAGACGCGGCGGCTTAAAGGCGGGGTTCCGAAAACTCGCGCTCATGTGGGTTTTGAATTGCGATCAGGCCAATGCATTTATTGCAGTGGGCAAGCCAGCGCATTTGGATTTCGTAGCCGCTCAAATCCACGATTTTTCTCTGTTCGTTTGAGATGCTCGCCGCCAGTTATTCGACCACGGGATGACGAAAGATGTGCCGAGTAAGCAGCTTAGGCTAGCCATCGAAAGTAGGTTTGAGTGCCCGGCTTCCTCTTCGGCGCCATAGGGCGACGATCTGCTCGCGGTTCTCGCCGAGCAGTTGACGGGCAATCTCCAGTAACGCGCCCAAGAGTACGGCGCGATCATCGCTTGTAAGCTCGACCAACCCGGCTTTGACAACTAGCCCGCCCAGTTCGATCAGGTGGCGGGTGCGGGCGCGCCGGTTCATTACCCACACACGCGCGTCGTCTCTGGCATGTTGTGCCTCAAGCCGGTTTGCGGCTGCTGTCGCTCGTCTGAGCGCGTTCTGCGTTGCTGCGAGATCCGCCCGCAGGCTCGTGTTCTTTCCCCCGAAAGAAGGCAGCGCCGTGCTTGCGCCAGGCTTCTTTTTGGCCGGCATCGCTGGTCTCGACGATGGCGAGAAGGCCGCCCGCCAGCGTCTCAATGTCGAGGGTATCGGCGCCTGTCGCCATGATTAGATCACCAAGCTGGCGCCGTTTGTTCTGCTTAAGGGTCTTGGTCTTGTCGGTGAGGGCGCGAAGTGCGGCATCAAAGTCTTTGGGTTTGCGCATAGTGGTTCTCTCTTTTGGGCTGTCTCAATAGCGACGCAAGGTCTGTTCGATGGAGCCTGTGTCGTTACAGGTGAGACGATAGCGCGTGGCGTTGCCAAACGCGCCATTGTGTGCG
>Ga0182024_10010742_pt1 | contig 18600 bp, 18 predicted proteins | sample P32metaG_FD_120480 | JGI IMG/M metagenome (GOLD analysis project Ga0182024, IMG submission 120480) | Permafrost microbial communities from Stordalen Mire, Sweden - P3-2 metaG (Illumina Assembly) | ecosystem: Environmental > Terrestrial > Soil > Wetlands > Permafrost | place: Sweden: Stordalen... | reverse complement strand
TCGCTCGGCTCGCCGGCGACCGGCACGAGCGCCGCGGGCTCCGTTTCCTTCGCGGTCTCGCGACTCCGATCTGTGTCATCCGTGCCTTGAAGACGGTCGGTGCCGATTACAGAAACCTCGGCAAGAATGGCGGTGGCTTCGGCCAGGGACAAAGGCACGCGATAGAAGCCGCCTCTCCAGTCGAGAATGTCGGCTTCGTCGATCGACGCCTCGATGACGACATGTTCCCCGGGCCTGTCGATCACGAGGGTGGCGCCATAGGGTCCGAGATAGAATTCCTCGCTCAATCCGACCCGGGCGGCGGCCGGTCCGAACTGCACCTCGGCGACCGGTTCGCCTTCGATGACGCTGCTACCTTCGCTGACGATCCAAACCTTGGCCATGTTCCCCTCCAAACGGCTTCAGGCATTGGCAAAATCTTGCGCCAACTTGCGCGTCCGCGCAAGAAGGGCCCAGCTTTCAGTTGCGTCGCGCGCCGTGCCGGAATCGCCGCTCCCATCCACGACTTAGACGGGACAAAGTGCATTTCAGCTTGACTTGTACGCAAAACACGGTATAATGGAGAAATCAAAAGGCGAAGAGCTTTTCGCCGAGAAAGGGTGGCCCTCACGATATTTTTTTACCAAACGAAGGGAACGTTACACTTGACATAGCAAAACACCTTTGCTAGATTGGCGGCTTAGGAGATAGTCGCCATGAAATCCGCCCTTAACGCGTCCCATCTTTCCAACGAGGAAGCCGCGATTAGCTACGCCGAAGCGCGCCTTTGGCCCGATGGCCCGGTCTGTCCGCATTGTGGCGTCATTGGCGAAGCCTCGCGCTCCAAGGGCAAAACCACGCGCCCCGGCCTTTGGAATTGCCGCGCTTGCCGGAAGCCGTTTACCGTTCGGATGCGTACGGTTTTCGAGTCGAGTCACGTCCCGATGCACATTTGGCTTCAGGCGATCTACCTCATGTGCTCGTCGAAAAAGGGGATCAGCACCCGCCAGCTTCAACGCACCTTCGGCGGTAGCATGAAAACGGCTTGGTTCCTCGGTCACCGTGTACGCGAGGCAATGACCATTTTGAAGATTGCGGACCCATTGGGTGGGGAAGGCAAGACCGTCGAAATTGACGAAACCTATATCGGCGGCTTGGAGAAGAATAAGCATGCGCACAAACGCCAACATGCGGGACGTGGCGGGACTGGTAAGGCTCCGGTGTTCGCGCTGGTCGAGCGAGATGGCAGCGTGCGCGCCTTCCACGTCCCGAACGTCAACGGTGCCAATCTCGCCGCTATCGTGAATGAGCACGTCGCCAAGGGGACTACGATCTATTCGGATGACAACCACACTACGCGGTATTCGGCGCATGGCTACAGCCGCGACGCGGTTCGGCATCAAGACGGCGAATACGTGCGCGGGCTGGTTCACACGAACACGGTCGAAGGATTTTTCTCGATCCTGAAACGCGGCGTAACCGGCGTCTACCATTCCGTGTCCGAAGCTCATTTGAACCGGTATCTGGCGGAATTTGGCTTCCGTCATTCCAATCGTTCCGCGCTCGGGATCGAAGATGCGTTGCGCACCGACCTTGCTCTGCAAGGGGTCAAGGGGAAGCGACTGACCTACGAAACAACTCGTAGCGCAGGGCGCGCGGAAAAAGCCGCCGACTAAATCCGAGCCGCGCGGTCGCAAGCGAGACGACCCACGCCAGATGCTCTTGCCGTTCGTGTTGCGGGATCGGAACGCGGAATGACTCATGCGCGCCACACTTTATTATGCCGTTCCTTCGGAACGGGTGCGCGATTGGAGAAATTTCCTACAAGAGTCAAAAGTGAGCCTAAAAAAGACAGACTATGTTTCACCGCTTGGCGGAAATGTCTGGCTGATTGACGAAGATGATCCTTCGCTATCTGGCTCCTTGTTGCTTCATATTGGGAAAAAACATTCGGTTCTTTTGCGGACGCTAGAATTTGATCTTGAATCTCAATGGTTAGATCATTCTCCCCACGCCTAAGAGGCCGAAAACAAGACCAGCAATAATCAGTCGTTTCCGGTATCATGTAGACATGCCGCGTAAACCGCTAGCGCCTCGCGACTGAGCGACGGGCATTCGGGGAAGAAAGAAATGCTTGCTTTTAGGATCATCGCGTTCTGCGGGATCGTTCTTGCGTTGGCCGCTTGCTCTGTCACCGAACCCGTCGTGGTTATCGGAGATAAGGGACAAACATTGCGCGGCACAACAACCGCCTCTTTGTCTGGCGGCTCCTTTACCGCGACGGATGGGAATTTGACCTGCGGAGGCAGCTACAACAGCCTGGATACGTCCGTCACGATTTCCATGCCGGTTCTGTGTTCCGATGGCAGACGCGGCATTGTTATCGTGACGCGTGACAAGAGCGGATTGTCCGGTTCGGGGACGGCTCGCCTTACCGATGGGAGCACCGCAACGTTCATGTTCGGGGATGCGGCGGCGAGTTTCTAAATCGAAATTATTTGCTATAGTGCGTCCCATGCCACGAAAGCCCGCACCGAAACCGGACGATCCCGAACAGTTCAAGCGGTTCATTGAAATGGCTCGCAAGGTCGAGGTGGACGAATCGCCGGGAGCTTTTGATCGTGCGTTCGATAAGGTCATAAAACCTCAATCCGCTCCTAAAGCGGCGTCTAAATCCCCGAAATGAAGATTAAGTAGCTGTTCCGCGCTCGGTTTCTCAAACCCGAACCGTTCGGCCAGTTTCAGGATTTTGTCAGAGCCGATATGCACGAGGTTGTGGGGGTGTTCGAGAAGAGCCGCGCAATCTTTACGTCTGGGCTTTCCCTCGATCTTGTGGCGCCGGTCCGTGTACCACTGCCAAGCCAAAAGGTCGGCCGCTTGTAAGGGCGGCGCTTCCTCTTTCGGCAAAAACGCGTGACCCGCATAACGATGACCAGCCCGCGCTTTCTTGTTTAGAAAAAGCGTTGTCATGATGCGGTCCGCTTCGCCTCGACTAGCGTGACCGGACTCAAAGAAATAGGCCGCTTTACTAACTGACCTATGATGTTCCTCGTTGAAATCGATGTACGCCCGAACACCGGCGAGAAGGATATGGGCCGCAAACGAATAGGCAGACCCAATCCAAGGGTGAGCGGGCATTAGCTTTTCAAAATCGGCGCTATTGATTGTCACGCCGATGCCCTGAAGCGCCCAGTCCTTTATGAGCGCAATCATGAACCGCTCTACGTCGATCCGCTCCTGGTAGCTGAGAACATCGAAGGGGGGATTCCCATGGGCGCAATCGACCATGTGGAAATATGGTAGCTCATATTGAGCGAGGATATTTGCCCATTGATGGGAAAAGCTGACCGCTTCGCTCTTGCCGAAAATGTAACCGCCCACGCAAAGCACGTGAGCATCAGAGTGCGATCCGCTTTCATCAAAATAAGATTCAATCTGCCACACCGAACACCCGCCATTCGGCAACATCACGTCAAGCATCCGCTCAAGGATCGAACAGGAAAGGACGCCGGAGTCCATTTAGAGCGAACTCCGGGATACTATATGTGGCGCCTTTCTATGGCAAGTGTAACGGTCCCCAAACGAACCCAATTTTCGGAAGCGTATTTAGCCAAAATCAATGACTTACTGATCAATGTTCAAGTGTGGGCGCAGAAAAACGAAGCCAATTTCCGCTAGAGGCATTCAGGCGCCGACCTCGCGCCGGCAGCTCGGGCACAGGCCGCTGAGCTCGACCGTCTGGTGCGCGACGGCGAAACCGAGGCCGTCGGCACTGCGAGACAGGGCGCGCGCGATGGCGGGATCGTCGATCTCCGCCGCGGTGCTGCATTTGGCGCAGATCAGGAACTGGCTCGCATGCGGCTTCTCGGGACGGGAGCAGCCGATATAGGCGTTCAAGGATTCGATGCGGTGGATCAGGCCGTGGGCGGCGAGGAAGTCCAGCGCGCGATAGATGGTGGGCGGCGCGGCGTTCGGATGCGTCTCGCGCAAGGCGTCGAGCAGCGCATAGGCGCCGACCGGTTCATGACCGCGCCAGACCAATTCCAGGACGGAACGACGCAGATCGGTCAGCCGCGCTCCCTGCGCCTCGCACAGCGCGCCGGCCCGGCTGAGCGCATCTTCGATGCAAAGCTCGTGGTCGTGGCGCGGCCGGGTGAACCGGACTTTGCGCGTGTCGATACTCGCTTTCATCGGTCGCCGCTTGCGATGGGGACCAAATCCATGTCGCAGTGTAGCAAATCGGTCGCGGCTTCGGACGGCTTCTTTTGCATGCTCGTTGCCGATCACTCGCCGATCCACGCCACATGCAGCACATTGGTGGCGCCGGGCGTACCGAAGGGGATACCGGCGGTGATGACAATGCGCTGGCCGGGCGTGGCGAAGCCCTCGCGCTGGGCGATGCGGGCGGCCTTCTGGATCATGTCGCTGAAGCGGTGCACGTCGCTGGTATGGACGCAGTGCAGTCCCCAAACCAAGGCGAGCCTGCGGGCGGTATCGAGCCGCGCCGTCAAGGCCAGGGTCGGCACGTCGGGCCGCTCGCGCGCGGCGCGCAGCGCCGTCGCCCCAGACGTCGTATAGGACACGATGGCGGCGGCACCGACGGTATCGGCGACCTGGCGCGCGGCGGCGCTGATGGCATCAGGGCTGGTGTGCTCCAGCGTCATCCCGGACTCCGCATGCAGACTCGCATCGTAAAGCGGGTCGAGCTGCACGCGGCGAATGATGCGGTCCATGATCTTGACCGCCTCGATCGGGTAGGCCCCGGCGGCGGTCTCCGCCGACAGCATCACGGCGTCGGCGCCTTCGTAGATCGCGGTTGCGACGTCGGAGGCTTCGGCCCGCGTCGGCATCGGCGCCTGGATCATCGATTCCAGCATCTGCGTCGCCACCACCACGGGCTTGCCCGCGTGACGGCTGGCATGGACGATCTTACGCTGCAAGGGCGGCACGTCCTCGGGGAGCATCTCGACCCCGAGATCGCCGCGCGCCACCATCAGCGCATCGGCAAGATCGATGATCTCGGAGAGGCGCTGCAGCGCCGCCGGTTTTTCCAGCTTAACCAGGACGCCCGCCCGTCCGGCGACAAGCTTCCGGCCCTCGGCCACGTCGTCCGGTCCCTGCACGAAGGAGAGCGCGATCCAATCGACGCCAAGATCCAGCGCGAAGGAAAGATCGGACCGATCCTTTTCCGTGAGCGCCGACAGCGGCAGGATGACGTTCGGCAAATTGACACCCTTGCGGTCGGAAAGCTCCTTGCCGGCGCTGACGATCGTCTCGGCGAAATCCTTGCCGTGCTTCTCGACGGTAAGCCTGACGCGGCCGTCGTCGAGCAGGATTTCGGTGCCGCGTTCCAAGGCGGCGAAGATTTCCGGATGGAGGAGGGGAGCGCGCTTCTCATCGCCGGGTTTGGCGTCGAGATCGACGCGGAAACTCTGCCCGGGCTTGATCGCGATCTTGCCGCGGGCGAAGCGGCCGAGCCGAAGTTTCGGTCCCTGAAGATCGGCCATGATCCCGATCGGACGCCCGATCTGCTTTTCAAGCGCCCGGATGGTCAGCAGTCGGGCACGATGCTCCTCGCGTTCGCCGTGGCTGAAATTGAGCCGGAAGACATCGACTCCCGCTTCGAACAGGGCGGCAATCATCTCCGGGGCCGAGCTGGCCGGCCCCAAAGTGGCGACGATCTTGGCGCTGCGCTGGCGTCTCATGGCTTGTCCGGGAGAATCAGGATGGCGCGAAAATCGTTGACGTTGGTGCGCGTCGGGCCGGTCACCACCAAGTCGCCGAGCGCGGCAAATGCTGCGTACGAATTGTTCTCGGCGAGAAGGCTGGCGAGGTCAATGCCGCTCGCGCCCGCTCGCGCAAGGGTATCCGGGCCGCAAACGGCGCCGGCATTGTCCTCGGTCCCGTCGATGCCGTCGGTATCGACTGCCAGGGCGTGGATTCGGATGTGGCCGCGCAGGGCCACGGCAAGCGCGAGAATGAATTCGGTATTGGGCCCGCCGCGGCCGGGGCCGCGCACGGTGACGGTCGTCTCGCCGCCCGACAGGATCACGGCGGGCAGGGGGAGCGCCTTGTCGCCTACAAGAAGCTTGCTCGCGGCGGCCTGGCGCGCGATGCCGGCATGGACGAGCGCCGCCTCGCGCGCCTCGCCTTCGATTGCATCGGATAGAATTAACGGCGTCACGCCGGCCTTTGAGGCCGCTGCCGCGGCGGCTTCGAGCGCCTGTTGCGGCGTCGCTATCAGGACGTAATCGGCGCGTGCGAAACGGAGATCGCCGGGCTTGGGCGTCTCGTCTTCGGCCGCCGCGAGATGCCGGGCCACGGCCGCCGGCGGTTCGATCCCGTATTTGGCGAGGATCGCGCGCGCATCGGCGAAGCTGGTCGGGTCGGGGACGGTCGCCCCCGATGCGATCACCGCCGGATCGTTGCCCGCGACATCGGAGATGGCGAGCGTTACGATCCGCGCCGGATGGGCCGCGGCGGCGAGCCGTCCGCCCTTGATCGCGGACAGGTGCTTGCGCACGCAATTGATCTCGCCGATCGTCGCCCCGCTCCTCAAAAGCGCGCGCGTGACCGCCTGCTTATCCGCGAGCGTCAGTCCCGGCGCCGGCAGGGCCATCAACGCGGAACCGCCGCCGGATGCGAGGAACAGCACCAGATCGTCCCCGGTGAGATCGCGCACGCTGTCGAGGATGCGGCGCGCGGCGTCGGCGCCGGCCCGATCGGGAACCGGGTGGGAAGCCTCGACGACTTCGATCGCTCGGCACGGCGCGCCATGGCCGTAGCGTGTGACGACCACGCCGGAGAGCGGGCCGCGCCAATGCGCCTCGACCGCTTGCGCCATGGCCGCCGCTGCCTTACCGGCGCCGATGACGATGGTGCGGCCTTTCGGTGGCTCTGGAAGATGCGCAGGCAAGGCGCGGGCCGGCGCCACCGCGGCGAGCGCGGCGTCAAGGAGGGCGCGCAGGAACACGCGCGGATCGACGGTCATGCGTGGAAAATAGCGATTACTTCCGCATCCTGCGACCGTCTCGTCGCCGGGTCACGGTTCCTCGGCGGCGCGGATATCCTCGCGGATATAGCGCGTGCCCCAGGCGAACAGCAGCGCCGCAGCCAGTCCGACGAATACCGGAATGACGAGGGCGTAGCGGATCGAATCGTTGCCGTATTCGGGCTTGAAATAATCGCTGGCGCGGCCGACGACGAAATTGCTGACCGCCAGCCCGAAGATGTTGTTGAGGAACACGAAGATCGAGAACGCCAGCGAGCGCATGCGAACCTTCGCCACCGTCTGGGTCACCGACCAGATCGGCCCCGCATACATGGTGGTGATGAAGATCATGACGGCGAGGCCGATCCACATGATGCCGGTATCGGGCTCGAAGAGGACGAAAAACTCGATCGGCGTCGCGACGATCCAGGCGATCGCCGGAATGCCGAGGAGCCAGCGATTGTCGCGCTTGGCGAGCCGTTCCACGAGGAAACCGCCGAATAGTGCGCCCCCGATTCCGCACAGACCCGTGATCGTGCCGCTGATGCTGCCGATCTGCGCGCTGGTCAGATGATGCACCCGGCCGAGGAACGGCGCTGTCCAGAACGCAAAGGCGTAGATGTTGAAATACATCAGCGCCGCGCCGACCAGCACCAGCACCAGGCTCTTTTGCGTGAACAGGAACCGCAGGGTAACGCCGAGGGAAGGCAATCGCTCCGCCGTTGGCGGACGGAGTTCCGCGGCGCCGCGCAGCGGCTCCCGCACCGATAAGAAAAGGACGATGGCGAGGAGGATGCCGGGCGTGCCCGCGACCGCGAACGAAATGCGCCAGCCATAATATTGGTTGACGACACCGCCGACGAAAAGGCCGAGGAACGAGCCGATATAGGCGCCGGTCGTCAGAATGCTCAGCGCCCGCGCGCGAGCTTCTTTCGGATAATAGTCGGAGATCATCGAGACCGACGGTGCCATGTCGCAGGATTCGCCGATGCCCACGAGGAGCCGCGCGACGGCAAGCTGATAGACATTTCGCGCGACCCCCGAAAGCATGGTCATCGCGCTCCACCCCAGAAGGCCGAGCGTGATGATGACGCGACGATTGCCGCGGTCGGCAAGCCGCGCGATCGGAATGCCGAGAATCGAATACATCAGCGCAAAGCTGAATCCGGTGACGAGCCCCATCACCGTGTCCGACAGCTGGAGATCCTTCTTGATCGAATCGAGCAGAATGCTGATGACGTTGCGGTCCAGGTAATTCATCGAAATGATCGCCGTCAGCACGGCCAGCGCCCAACCGGCCTGCGCCCGCGACACGGGTGGCCGCGCTAGGTCGGGCGTTGGAGACACTTTGTCAGCGCTGGTCGCGGTCATCGATCATGCCTCCCGATATTGCGCCGTGGTATGCGCGATTTCCGCGTCCCGACGCTTCTTTCGCGTCCGAAAGCTATCGGCGCCTCGGGCGAGGGTCAAGCGGAGGGGGCACGCCCCTCTAGCAATTGATGCGGTGGCGTCCCAAAATATGTCTAACCGCTGGAGACCCGTCATGGAAACGAAGACAGAGACCGAGCTTGAGGCCGCCGCGTTCCGCCGCTTGGTGCAACATCTCCGTGAGCGCACCGACGTACAGAACATCGATCTGATGAATTTGGCGGGGTTCTGCCGCAACTGTCTCTCGCGCTGGTATCGCGAGGCGGCCGAGGAGCGCGATATTCCGCTGTCCGATCCGGACGCCCGGAAAATCGTCTACGGCATGCCCTACGATGAGTGGAAGAAGAAGTACGGCAAGGAGGTTTCATCACGGGGTGATGAAACCTCGCCGGCGCAGAAGGCCGCCTTCGCCGAAACGCCGAAACATTGAGTTCCATAGGCACAGCCGGAGCCCGCCGCGCGAACCACGGGACCGATGCGCTGCTCGCGGTGCTGCGCGAGCGCTTCGCCGACCGCATGACCACTTCGATGTCCGTATTGGAGCAGCACGGCCGGGACGAAGGTCATCACGCCACGGTGCCGCCCGACGCGGTCGTGTACGCGCAATCGACCGAGGATGTGGTTTCGGTGGTGAAACTGTGCGGCGAGCATCGGGTGCCGCTCATTCCTTACGGCACCGGCACGTCCCTCGAGGGCCACGTCGCGGCGCTGGAAGGCGGGATCACGCTCGATCTGTCGCGGATGAACCGGGTCTTGCGTGTCTCCCCGGAGGATTTGGATTGCACCGTCGAGGCCGGTGTCACGCGCAAGCAATTGAACGAGCATCTGCGGGACACGGGATTGTTTTTCCCGATCGATCCCGGGGCCGACGCCTCGCTCGGTGGCATGGCGGCGACGCGGGCCTCCGGCACCAACGCCGTGCGTTATGGCACCATGCGCGAGAATGTGCTGGCCCTTGAGGTCGTGGTCGCGGACGGCCGCGTGATCCGCACCGCGCGCCGCGCCCGCAAATCCTCGGCCGGCTATGATTTGACCAGGCTCTTCGTAGGCTCCGAGGGCACGCTGGGGGTCATTACCCAGGTGACGCTCAAGCTCTACGGCATCCCCGAGGCGATCCTGTCGGCCGTTTGCGCCTTTCCCAGCGTCACGGCCGCTGTCGATACGGTGGTGGCAACGATCCAATCCGGGGTGCCTATCGGCCGGGTCGAACTGATCGATCCCTTTGCCATGGCGGCGGTCAATGCTTATGGCAAGCTCGATTACGCGGTTGCGCCAACACTGTTCTTCGAATTCCACGGCACCAAGGCCGGGGTCGCCGAGCAGGTCGCCCTGGTCAAGGAATTCGCGGCTTCGCAAGGGGGCACGGAATTTCGCTGGGCGTCGAGCCAGGAGGAGCGCAACAAGCTTTGGCATGCCCGGCACAATGCGCACTACGCCTTGATGGCGGCGCGGCCTGGCTGCCGCGCCTGGCCGACCGATGTGTGCGTGCCGATCTCGCGGCTCGCCCAATGCATCGGCGAAACCGAGGCCGATCTTAAGACATCGCCCTTGATGTCGGGCCTGGTGGGCCATGTCGGCGACGGCAATTTCCACGTCGATTTTCTGATCGATCCGGACAAGCCCGAGGAAATGGCCGAGGCTCGGCGCCTCAACGAGCGGATGGTGATGCGCGCGCTGGCCATGGATGGAACCTGCACCGGCGAACACGGTGTCGGCTATGGCAAGATCGATTTTCTCACCGCCGAGCACGGCGAGGGCGTCGCCCTCATGCGCACGATCAAGCGCGCGCTCGATCCCGACAACATCCTCAATCCGGGCAAGATCGTGCGTGTCTGAGTTCGGCGGCGACGACCGCATCGAGACCGCGATCGGCGACATCACCAAGCTCGATGTCGACGCCATCGTCAATGCCGCGAACCAGTCGCTCCTGGGAGGGGGCGGCGTCGATGGCGCGATCCACCGCGCCGCGGGCAAAGAACTCGTCGAGGCGTGCCGCGCGCTCGGCGGCTGTCCCACCGGCGAGGCGCGCATCACCAAGGGCGCGTGTCGTGTTCGTTTGCTTCGATGCTGAACCCGAGCGCTATTATCGGGCCGCATTGCAGCGTAAATCGGACTGAACAGTTTTCACACCCGAAGCCGTTCGACGACAACAAGAACAAATTCGAGGCCGTTGACGCTTATCGCCGGATGAGCGAGGCTAGGATCGCATCGGAATTCGGGGGAGTGTCAGCCGTGTCGAAAGCCGCGCGCGTGATCTTTTCCTTGCCTGTCTTATCGACGGCATGGATCGTTTTGTGCTTGCTCTATGTCGGAACACAGTCCGGCTGGAACAGCTTTTCCGGGATGCAGCCGCAAGAAATCGCCCTCCTGGTGATCGGCATCGCCCTGCCGTTAGTCCTAATCTGGTTGGCGACCGGTCTGTTGCGACGCTCGACGGACGTGGCGGAACTCGAGCAGCTCATCCTGCGCAGCGTCGAGCACCTGCCTCCTCGCGAGACGACGACGTTCCCGCGCGATACGGCGATCGATCCGGCCGCCGACGCCGGCGGAAATCTCAAGCGCCGCGCCGCCGATCTTGCCCTGGCGTCCGAAGCGGTAGCGCAAAGGCTCGACCGGGCCGCCGCGGGCCTTGTGTCGCAGCTCGGCGACGTTGAAAGGGTCGTCAATGCCGCCACCGAGCGCGCCGAGGGTACGCGCGGCGGACTTGAAGTCTCGATCGCGGAGATCGAGCGTCTGGTCGATACGATCGGGGGCTATGCCGAGACCATTGAAAAGACCGCAGGCCGAGATCTCTCGACCGCGGCGGAGGGTCTCGCGCTTCAAGTGTCTGTTATCGAGGCGGTTATCGAGCGCGGGTTTGCGGCCAGCGGCGATCGCCTCGCGGAACGTGCCAGCGAACTTGAGGTCCACCTTCACGACACTCTGCAAGGACATTTCGAGCGCGCAACCGATCAATTGACGCAAGTAAGCGCGCGGATCGCTCGTGAAGCCGATGTCGCTTCCCAACGGGTGGCTGGCGAGATCGGAAAATTCGAAGAAGTTATTGTCCGTACCGCCGACGGCGTGAGCGAGCGCATCGGCGAAAAAAGCGTAGCGCTCGAACAGCAGCTTTCGGCGGCAACGGGCCGTTTCGAAGGCGCATCGACGCAGATCGGAACGGCTTCCCGACGAAGCGCGGAAATCCTCCACGCCTCGGCCGAAGCGCTGCTGGCGGGATGGAAGAAAGCGTCCGCGCAAGCGGAGACGCTTGCCGTGACATTTCGCGACTATTCCGTCGAAATCAATCGGCACAGCGAACACACGACGGCTCAGGCCGAGGCGCTGGGCGCGGTCTTGCTTCGCCACACGCATGATTTGCGCGCCGCGGCCGGCGGCGCCCTCATTAAGCTCGAGGAGGCCAGCGCGGGTTTCGGAGCGCAAGGCGAACGCATTGAGGCCGTAGGACGTGAAGTACGGGCGCAGCTCGAGGAAGCAAGCGACACACTCCATCAAAAGTCGCTCGCTCTTGCCGCCGTCGGCGAGCAATCGGGTACGCGGATCGAGACCGTCTCGGACGGTTTGCGTCAGCGCGCGGAGGAGATGTCGCGGACGATGCAGATTGGCATCGGTTCCGTCCACCGCGCGGTCAAGGCTTTCCGCGACGGGACGGACGAGGTCACCGGTTCGGCCGAACAGGCGGCCGTGCGTATCGGCGACGCCGCGAGTGCCTTGGGCGCGAGGGCCGGCGATTTGCGGACGGTTGCGGACGAGGCAACCAAGGGTTTCCAAACCGCGAGCGAAGGTCTTGACGAACGGTTCGGTCGCATCGCCGGCGCATCCTCGGACGCCACCAGGCAAATCCTCGACGTAGGCGCGGGCTTGCGCCAGGAAATCGAGCGGATTTTGGCCGGAGCCGATCAAGCGGTGCGGCAGATCGCCCAGCGGCACGAATCCTTGGTGGATCAGTTGTCCCGACTGGCGGCGGCCGAGAACGATGTATCTTCGCAAACCGCCGCAATTCGAATGATGCTGGAACAGCAGACGGGCGATCTGCAGCGGTCGTCGGAGACGGCCATGGCGCGTTCCGCGGCCGTGGGCGAGACGTTCCGCAAACAGACCGATCTACTGCACGACGCCGCGGTTGAAGCCGGTAGGCAAGCGGAGACGATCGGCTCGATCTTGCAACGCCGGTTGTACGAGTTGAACGGCGTCGCGGATACGCTTTCCGCGCTGACGAGCGCGATTAACGCAACAATCGAGGGCGGCGCCGGCGAAATCGAGCACGCCGCCCATGCCGTGGTGGATCGAGTCGCGGAGGTCGGGAGAACATTCTCCGCGAACGCGGAAGAAGTGAGCCGGGCCGGCGAACGCGCGACCCGCAGCCTCGATCTGAGCGCCGAAGCGTTGCGCGAGCGGGCGGCCGAAGCGGAAGATACGGTCGAGCGCACGGCATCCCGCCTGGGCGAGCGCGGCGCGCAAATCAATGCTGCGGGCGCGAAGCTTACGGAAATCGGCGAGCAATTGGATCGCCGGACGGATGCGCTAGCGACCGCCGCCGATGCGGCGGCTTCCCGGTTGCAGGATGCGAGTCGGCATTTCAGCGATGGCGTGGCTTCGATCGCGGATACCACCGAGACGATATCTGGACGGCTCAAGAATCTGGGCGATGCCTCCCAGCGTCAAGCCGACCTTTTGGCCGAAGCGGTTTCGGCGGCGACCCAAGGCGGCGAGAAAGCGAACCAGGCGGTATTGCTTCAGCTCCAAGAACTCGCGGCCGCCGCGCAGCAAACCGCCCGGCAGTTGAACGCGGCGAAGGCTGCTTTGAACGATCAGGCCGTGGCCCTCGATGGCGTCACGGCCAAGGCCATGGAGCGCGTCAACGGGATCGCCGAGAGTTTCCGCCGTCATGCTCAGGAGATGGTCGAAGCGGGAGATCAAGTGGAAACCCGATCGACCGATGCCGCGCAGTTGTTCGAGCGCCATACCAGGGCGATGATCAAGGCCGCGGCCGACGCGGTGGCGGAGGCGCAAAAACTGCGCGACGCCGCGGCTGGCGCTCAGTCCACCGCGCGAGAACTCAGCGAGAATCGAGTTGCCCTTCGCAACGACACGGATGCGCTCGATCGCGCGGCCGGGAATGCCATGGAGCGCGTCAACGGTTTTGGCGAAAGCCTGCGGCGCTTCACCCATGAAATGCTGATGGCCGGCGATGAGGCGGGGATGCGAACCGAGGAAATGGGCATCCTGGTCGAAGCGCAGACGCAAGCGCTCGTAAAGGCGGCGGCCGATACGGTCGCGGAGGCTCAAAGGCTACGGGATTCGGCCGCCCGGACGCAGCAGGAGACTTTTCTCAAGGCCGCGACCCTGATTATCGAGACCTTGAATTCTATCGCCGTCGATCTTCAGCCGGTTTTCGAGCCGAATATCTCGGCCACGGTTTGGGATCGTTTTCACGCCGGCGATCGCGGCGCCTTCGCACGCCAAATCCTGCAAATGCAGCAATCGGATTCAACACAGCTCATCAAACGGAAATTCGAGGAAGACCCTGCATTTCGTGAGCACGTCTTGCGCTACCTGAACCAGTTCGAGACGCTTCTTAGCCAAGCCAAAGAGTGCGACCCGCTCGAGGTGCTGGGCGCAAGCTTTGTTACCGCCGATGTCGGTAAACTCTATCTTGTTCTGTCAAACGCCGTCGGCGGTCCGAGGCACTGATCCATTGAAAAGACCCCTCATACGTCATGGCGTATGAGGGGTCGCGCCCTGTATCCGTCTGAATGGATGACGGGTTGTATTAGGCGGCTGCCTTCTGCTCGATCGTCCGCGCCGAGGTCGTGCCGGCGCCAATCGTCACCTTGCGGGGCTTCGCGGCTTCGGGCACGTCGCGCACCAGCTCGATATGCAACAGGCCGCTATCGATATTGGCGCCGACAACCTTGATGTGGTCGGCGAGCTGAAAATGCCGCTCGAACGCGCGACGCGCGATTCCGCGATGCAGGAATTGCGTCTTGTCGTCGTCCTTCTTTGCCCTTCCGGTGACGGTCAGGTCGCTTTCCTTCACAACGACTTCGAGCTCATCGGGGGAAAACCCGGCCACCGCCATCGTCAAGCGATAGGTGTTCTCGTCGATGCTTTCGATGTTGTAGGGCGGGTAGGTCAGGCTGGTCGAATCGACGCGCGTTGCCGCGTCGGCAAGTCGCATCAGCCGATCGAAACCGATCGTGGATCGAAACAAAGGGGAAAAATCGAAGTCAGTCATAACCACATCCTCCTATGAGCAACATGGGTCCATGGCGGCCACCAGGCTCGCCAAAGCCGAACCCGCTAGGCGGCGTCCGACACTCTTAAATTGGTGTGGAAGGGGCCCCCGTTCAAGGCCGGATAGGGCAAAAGTCCATTCTATCGGAATCGGAGTGGCGGCATGAAATCCATCGTCATCCGAGCTGGCGTATCTATTTTTTGACGCCGAAGCCTTGGAACCGTTTGTTGAAACGGGCAAGTTGGCCGCCGCTATCCAGGAGGCGTTGCTGGCCTCCGGTCCACGCCGGATGCGACTTCGAGTCGATGTCGAGCCGCAATGTGTCGCCCGCTTTCCCATAGGTGGAGCGCGTCTTGTAGCTGGTACCATCCGTCATCTGAATGGTGATCTCATGGTAATCGGGGTGAATTTTTTCTTTCATCGCACACTCCAGAAAGCGCCCGCTTTATAATAGATGCGCACCGCGCCGCGCAACTACCATCGCCAATTCCATTCGACTTTCGTCGAATCGCGATTTACACTTGGCGCGTTTAGTCGGCACGAAGGGGTATCAAACATGGCAAAAGCGACTGCGAAAAAACCGGCGAAGAAGAAAACAACGGCGAAGAAATCGACCGCCAAAAAGAAGTAGCGTTTCCGGCGAGCGCCGGATGTCGATCGAAGCCGCGGCCGCACTCTGCGCCGCGGCTTCGTGTTTTCGAGGCTCAGCGCGAAGTGAGCTTCAGTTCGATGCGCCGGTTATGCCGATAGGCTTCCGGACCTTCAAGGGTATCCACCGGTTGAAATTCACCGAAGCCGGCCGCGTCCAACCGGTTGGCCGGAATGCCTTGCGCTATCAGAAATTTAACGACAGAGACCGCCCGCGCGGTCGACAATTCCCAGTTCGACGGAAATTGCGCGGTGTTGATCGGCTGTCTGTCGGTATGCCCTTGGACTTGAAGCACCCAGTCGATGTCGGGGGGGATCTTGGCTGCGATGTCCTTGAGTGCGTTGGCGAGTGGGAGCAACTGATCTCGTGCGTCGGGGCCTAGATCGGCGCTCGCGCGATCGAATAGAACCTCCGACTGAAAGACGAAACGGTCGCCGACCACTCGGATATCCGAACGGTCTCCGAGCAATTGTCGAAGCCGGCCGAAAAATTCGGAACGGTAGTTTGCCAACTCCGCCACTTTCGTCGCCAGCGCTTCGTTGAGCCGGCGACCGAGGTCGGCGACCTGTACCTGCGCTTCTTTATTTTTCGATTCCGATAGATCGAGCGCCGCGGCGATTTCCTGAAGTTGTTTCCTCAGCGCCGCGAGCTGCTCGTTCAATTGATCGACCGTGGTCTGAGCCGAACGAAGCTGCTCGTCGCGCCGGGCAATGTCGTCTTCCGCCGCCTTGCGCCGCGCTTGCTCATTGCTCAATTGCTGCTGCGATTGGGTGGTCTCGGCGCTGAGCTTGGCCAGTGCGGACTGGGCGTCGGCCTGGGCGGATCCAAGCTGAGCCTTCGTCGCCGCCAATTGGCTTTGCGCGGCCAAGAGTTGCGATTTCGTGGCCGCTTGTTGGTCGGAAAGCGTTCCGAGCTGCACCTTTAAGTCGGCGCCGGACTTCCGCTCGAGCGAAAGAAGCTCGGTAAGCTCATTGATCCGCTGCGTCAATTGCGCAAGTGCCGCGTCCCGCCCCGATAGCGCGCTGGTAAGATAAAATTGCCCCGCCGTGAAGATCATTAACACGAATACGATGATCATCACCAACTGGGCCAAGGCATCGACGAAGCCGGGCCAAATATCGATGCCGAGCCGGCGTTGTCGGCGGGAATAATGCGCCATGATCAGCCGCGTTCGGGCGCTTCGGCGAGAGCCGCGAGCGTCCGGGCAACCAAACGAATCTCATTGCGAATTTCATGGACCGCCTCGGCGCGTCCCTGGGCGACCTCCTCGTTCAGGCGAACAAGCTGGACATCGATATTGCGGAGATGAGACCGCGCCTCGTCCTGTATCGCGGATCCCGCGGGGCCTTCGGCGAGGCGCTGCAGGACCGGACGGAGAGCCGTTTGCTGCTCCGCGAGCTTAAGAAGCACGCTCTGCTCCGCCCGCATCTGATCGGTCAGCAACGATAGTCGGTCGGTAAGCGTTTGCAGGTTGGTGTTGGCCGCGATGCGACCTTCCTCGCCTCGCGCCATGATGCGTTGCAGATTTTCCAGACTGTCGGCGGTCTGCTCGAGCAGGGCTTGGATGTAGGCCGGAACCGAGGTCTCGCCGTAATCGCTCGTCGGGCCGGCGCCGGCCGAAATCCGGGTAAAGCCCGAAAGCCATTCCTCGAGGTCGTTATAGAACCGGTTTTGCGCGAGCCCAGCCTGCAGATCCAGAAAGCCCAAGACGAGCGATCCCGCGAGACCGAAAAGCGAGGCGCTGAACGCGGTGCTCATGCCGCCAAGCGGAGCCTCCAGTCTCTCCTTCAGCAGATTGAACGCGGTTGAAGCGTCGCCGCCGCCCATCGAAAGGCCACCGATCACCGAGCTTACCGATCGTACTGTTTCAAGGAGGCCGTAGAAGGTTCCCAACAAGCCGAGAAATACGAGGAGTCCGATCAGATAGCGCGACGTCTCGCGCGTTTCATCGAGCCGTGAGCCGATCCCATCCAGGAGGGTCCTCATCCCGACGGGCGACAGGCTGACCCTACCGCCGCGCCGATCGCCCAGCATCGTCGCCATCGGCGAAAGCAGCCGCGGCATCTTGTCCGTCGAAATGACCGCTTGGTTACGCCGAAAACTCTCAATCCAGGCGACTTCCGGATTCAGAAGTAGGACCTGGCGGAAGATGTAGATAATTCCAGCGACGAGAATGCCGACAATCACTCCGTTGACGGCCGGATTGCCGAGAAAGAAGCGCGCTAGCACGGGCACGGCAAAACCGGCCCCAGCCGCGACGGCGAGGATGAAAATGGCCATGCGAATCAGATAGCGGGCGGGCCGCGTCATGCGCGCCCATCGCAGGACGTTTTGGGTCGGGAAATCATTTTCCTAGGAACACAATTTCGACACGATCCGCCGCATTTCCTTCGGAGCGATTTCCCAAGGCGCGCACGTCCATTCGCGTATTGCGAATGCCGCGGTCGATCAAGTACGCCCGCACATTGAGCGCGCGCGACAGGGACAGGCGGCGTGCCTGGTTGGCGTCATCGACGGAACCGCCGGCGTACGCGATCAGCTGCAGGCGTTGTTGCTCGTCGGTGCCGAGCGATTTGGCAAGCTCGTCGAGTTCATGTTTAGCGGCTTCCGACAAATCGGCCGCGCCGGCCGAAAATCCCACCGTTAGTACCTTCGCCGGCGGCGCGCTCGATTGAGATTCCGGCGCGTTGGTCGCCGCCGCGACCGAAGCCGGAGCTTCGGTTTGGTTTGTTGCCGCCACCGGCGATGCCGGCGGCGGGGCATTGGAAACGGTCGCCAGCGGGATCTCCTGAGGGCGAGCCGGGAGACTAGCTGTCTTTTGAGATGCTGCATTCGGCGGGGAACCGGCAGCCGACGAGGCGACCGGTGGCGTCGGTAAAGAGGTTTTCGTGACCGCTGACGCCGCCGGGGCTGGGTTGCTCGGTTTTCGAGCGAGTGCGGACGGTCCGGATGTCGCCTGGGGCAGCTTCGCGGGTTTGGCGGTGGCGGCGGGCACCGTCGGCGACGGATTCTCGGCTGGAGTGGCGGGAGCGGGTACTGCCCGGGACGGCTTTGCGGGTTTGGGTGCGGCGGCCGGAACCGGAGTCGACGGATTCTCGGCAATCGCCGACGGCGGCGGCGCCGCCCGGGACGGCTTCGCGGTTTTGGGTGCGGCGGCCGGAACTGCAGTCGACGGATTCTCGACAATCGCGGACGGTGGCGATGATATCTCCGAAGGCTCGACGGTCTTGACCGCGGAAGGGGGCTGCCCCTTCGCCGGATTTTCCGCGATTTGAGGGGTTTTTGCCGTTGCTTCGCGCGACGCCGACGTTTCGTGCG
>Ga0182024_10010741_pt1 | contig 18600 bp, 14 predicted proteins | sample P32metaG_FD_120480 | JGI IMG/M metagenome (GOLD analysis project Ga0182024, IMG submission 120480) | Permafrost microbial communities from Stordalen Mire, Sweden - P3-2 metaG (Illumina Assembly) | ecosystem: Environmental > Terrestrial > Soil > Wetlands > Permafrost | place: Sweden: Stordalen... | reverse complement strand
GGCAACCCCGCTTCCACGACTTGATTTGTCCAAATCCTCGACCAGGGACTCCAGCGGCGCTCGTAAGACTCCAGCGACAATCTCGGTGTGGACCATCTTCAAGGCGCGCTCGGAGGATTCCGGCCCGTGGATGAGCGTCATGCCCCAATGTTCATACCGTCCTTGGGCGCGGCGCAAGGAAGCCAGATAAGTCAGTTTTCCCAGCAGGCCCGAGACCGCCGCCAGGGTGGTTTCTTTCGCGTCCTGCAGAGCTGATTTCAGGGTCATCTTGTTACGAATTCCGAACGCTCAATGGTCTTTCGATACGTTGCTCATGGCGCTGCGCCCATGAAATTATCATGGTCCAACTCGCAGTCACAAGGAGAAAACAACCGTGAAACGTGCCCTACTGATCCTCGGAGCCGCAGTCCTGTTTCTTAACACTTTAGTGATTCCAACGGTCGTCCGCGCCGATGGCGGCGGAAACGGAACGGGCTGCGGGCAAACGATCTGCAAACCGTAATGTTGAAGTATGCATGAAAGCTCTGGGAGTTGAACGCCCAGCTTGCCGATCTTACAAAAACCGAACAAGAACCACTACGACATTGCAGCCTGCGGCCGGTCGCTGTATAGTTCACAACGTCTATGCTGCAGGCGCACTCATTTCTTTGGAACTATCTCTGGGTAGCGCCTAACCTCCTTCTGCTGTTTCTAGCCGTCCTCCTCTGGAGGCGTGGAACTACTCGCCAGTTCCCGGCCTTTTTCGCATTCGCAATACTCAGCTCCGTTGGTCAGTTGGCCGTCTATGCGGCCGATATTCTGCCGTCGGTCGCTGCTACGACATACTGGCGCGTGGATTGGGGAGACTTGGTACTCGAGGGAGTACTCAAGTTCGCGCTGATCGGAGAAATTTTTGCTCTGCTCTTTGCCTCATTTGCATCTTTGGCACAGCTGGGAAAAACTCTCATCCGCGGGGCCGGGATCATTCTGGTCTTTACGGCCGCTTTGGCGGCTGCGTTCTCCCCCAGAAACGAGTTCGTTGGCATCATTTCCGGGGCTAACCTCTTGGAACAGACCACCTATCTGATCGAGTGCGGTATCTTGGTATCTATCTTTTTTTTCTCCGCCTATTTTCATCTCTCTTGGCCGAGGCAGGTTTTGGGGATTGCCTTGGGCCTAAGCGTCTCCGCCTGCGTACACTTGGCGACCTGGGCCTTGATCGACAATGGCGGATTGCTGCGCTCCACGCGCCTCATCCTCGTTTTCGTCAACATGGCAACTTACCATTTCTGCGTTCTCCTCTGGTTCTATTACCTGCTCGTTCCCCGGAAAGCTGCTACGAAGTCTGCGGTTCCTCTGCCTGAGAACAATCTCGACGTGTGGAACCGGGAACTGGAGCGTCTTGTACACCAATGACACTCGCTATCATTCTGGTTGTCGCCGCCGCGCTGGCACTGATCTTCATCGTGAGGGCCACTCTTTCCCGGAGCCTGCAAGTTTCCGCGGGCACAAACCTGGCAACCCGAATTCAGCCCATCGATGTGGAAGCCTTCCGCAATCTGGTCGATCCTGCGGAGGACGACTATCTGCGCCGCCGGCTCTCTACCTCAGAGTTTCGTGTGGTGAGGCGGGAACGTCTGCGGGCCATGGCCGCGTACGTTCAAACGGCGGGAAGTAACGCCGCAGTCCTCGTGAGAATGGGACAAGCCGCGTTGACTGCAGGCGACGCCCCCACTGCCGAGGCCGCGCGGCGACTGGTGGACAATGCGCTCCTGCTGCGCCGCAACGCAGCTTTCGCGCTTCTCAGAATCTACATCGCTCTGGCTTGGCCGAACTCCGGTTTGGCGGCCGCACCTGTCCTTCAAGGCTACGAGCAATTGAATAGCTCCGCGATGCTGCTGGGCAGGCTGCAGAATCCGGCGGTGCCGGTGCGCATTTCAGCGACGTGGTGATATGGTTCGCGACCCTTTATTCCTAACCTGACGTCGGGCCGCCGTTCTGTTGTGCTCCCTGCGCAACACGAACCTGTTTCAAAAAGCTTGACCCTGGTGACCTGGAAACGCGCGTTCCCGATTCCTCACTTGTTTTCGGTTGCCGTTCTGTTATAAAACCACCGGGATTCATTCGTCCCAGACCATTTCGTGACTAAATCGGTAATCTGGCGGGGGAATCGTTCCCGCCGTCTGCTCGCCTCCGCGACTCCAAGGGAGAACCTTATGATCCGCACCGCGAACGCTGTCGCCTTGACTTTATTTTTCCTTCTGCTCTCTGCCAGTGCCTTTGGTCAGGGAGGCGCTGCCACTGGCGATCTGCACGTCACCGTCAAAGATCCCAAGGGGAACGTCGTTACCAATGCGACCGTGACCGTGCGGGATATTGCGAGGGGTCTGGAGCGCACCGCCTCCAGCGACGGTGAGGGCGGCTACAGCGCGCGCCAACTGGCGCCGGCCTCGTACTCGGTAGCCGTGGAGGCTGCGGGGTTCACCAAGGTCGAGAATACAGGGGTCGTCATCACCGTCGGCGGACTGGTGGAACTTCCCGTCGCACTCTCGGTGTCAGGAGGCAAAGAGGTAGTGGAAGTCAGTTCGCAGGCGGAACTGGTGGAGACCTCGCGCAGTTCGACGACCGACACCATCGGCCAGCGGCGCATCGACAATCTTCCCATCAATGGACGCAACTACATCAACTTCACGCTGACCGATTCGCAGGTCGTGCGCGACAACGCGCCCAACACGGGAGCCGCGCCCACCTCTGGTCTGAACATGAGCGGGCAGCGAGCGCGCTCGAACCTGGTGAACGTCGACGGAGCCGACGCCACCGACAACTCGGTGAATGGCGTGCGCTCCACCGTCTCGCAGGAGGCGGTGCAGGAATTTCAGATCATTACGAATAATTACGCGGCGGAATATGGGCGCGCCGCTGGTGGCGTGGTCAACATCATTACGCGGTCGGGCTCGAACGACTTTCACGGAGATGTTTTCGGCTATCTTCGCAATCGGAATTTCCAGGCGGTGAATCCTTTCAGCACCGTCACGAACCCGGCCTACACGCGCGTGCAGGGCGGAGTGGCGTTTGGCGGAGCGATCAAGAAAGACAAGACCTACTACTACTTCGCGTACGAAATCACGCGACGGCATGAAACTGGATTCTCCAGCATCGGGCAAGGGAATTTTGGATTGGTGCCCTTTGACACCACGCAGGTGGGCTTGCCTTTCGGCACACTCCAGCTGACTCCGGATCAGGTCGGGTTCCTCACTAATCCCAGCGTTCTCGCGCTGGAGGGGGCGAGTCCAGCCTTCGCGCAAGGCGTTGGTCAGTATGCGGTGTTGGCAGGCGCATCTTCCGGCCAGGCCGTTCAGGGAGCATGGCCGACGCAAATGGTTCAAGCGTTAAGCGGAGGACTGCTTTCCGGTTGGGCCGGCTTCCCGACAAGTTGTACTCCTCCGGGACCGTGCGCTCCCGTGCCAGGTTCCTACCAGACATTGGCGTCTCAGGAGGGAAATTTCCCTGTCTTTGAGGGAACAAGCCTTTACTCGCTTCGTCTCGACCAGAACGTGGGAACGAGCCATCGCTTGACGTTTCGCGCCAACGTCAGCCCGAGCACGGTCACCGGCATTGAAGTCAGCGGTCAGGACCAACCGTTCGGGCAAAACGCATACTCGCGCACTTCGCAACAGACTTATCGCGACGTGGCTGGCGTTTTTCAGGACACTTGGACCATCGGCAACAACAAGGTCAACGAATTTCGTTTTCAGTACGCCCGGCGCGGACTTTCCTACTTCTACAACACGCAGATTCCCGGCGGCTCCGACCCGGCTGTAAACATCCCGGGCTTCGCCTATTTCGGCCGCGAGCCCTACTCCTACATTCAGCGTGTCGAGCAACGGTACCAATTTACTGACAACTTCTCCTGGACAGTAGGCCGCCACAACATGAAGTTTGGCGGGGACGTAAACTATCTGCCGATTACCGCAATTTTCACCGTCAATTACGGCGGAGTGTACGACTTTGGCAGCTTCAGTTCTTCTGCACTGGGCTTTGCCTCCCCGATTTCCAACACTCCGTTCCCCGATCTGTCGCCCGTGCAATCCTATGGCGCTGGCCTACCCGGAGATTTCATCCAGGGCATCGGCAGTCCCAGCGATTCATTCAAGAACATTCCGATTGGCGCGTTCTGGCAGGACTCATGGCGCGTCAATCCACGCGTCACACTGAATTATGGCCTGCGCTATGACGTGGAGATTCCCCCGAAATTCAAGCCGCCCCAGGGGCTGGCGCTTCCCGCTTACAAGTTGCTGGGATTGCAGAAAGGGATTCAGACCGACACGAACAACATTCAGCCTCGCATTGGCTTGGCTTGGGATCCTAGCGGGAATGGGAAGACTGTGGTGCGTGCGTCGTACGGCATCTTCTATGACCACCCGCTGCTGGGCCTGTACTTTCTCGGCGATGCCTCCGACGGTTCTTCCAGCGGTCAACTGGCTTTCGCCGGTACGTCGGTCTGCTCGGGCCCTGGCAATCCCGGCAACCTGAACGCGATTACCATTTTCCAAGGTCTGCCTATCAACGTTCCGAGTCCAAAAAATCCGTGCGCGGCCACTCTAAACCCGACGACCGCTACCGCACTGGGGTACCTTCCCAACCAGCAGCAGTTTCAGGCTCTGAACTTTCCGCAGTCGGTCTTTCTTAATCAGAATTATCTGAACCCATCTACATTTCTGCCGCTGGGCTTTCAGCCCTTCGGCTATCCGCAGTCGAAGAACTTTGTCTACGCGTATTCGCAGCAGGCGAACGTTACCGTGGAGCGCGATCTCGGCGGCGGTTTTGCTCTCAGCCTTGCCTACAACTTCAACGGCGGCCGACATCTGAATCGTCCGATCAACGCCAACACCATTCGCGGCGACTTGATGGTCGCCAACTTCGAGGCGGCTTACTATGACGCATCCATTGCCGGAAAGGCTACTCCTGCAAGTCCGTTCACCGTCAGCGGCTGCAATCCTGGGGGGACTGCGACCAGCCCATTTCCTTATGTGGATGCGTCTCTGATGAATTTCTTTCGGCCTGGCGGCTTGAATCCGTCGATTATCGGCGCCTACGCCTCCGTCCGGGACCCGCTCGGCTGCATTGCCCAGGCCCAAGCTTTAGTCCAGACGCTCCCGGGATTCAACGCGAACTGCAATCCCGCCACCTTTACCGGCTGCGTCCCCTTCGGCGACATGGATGCCAACTACTCCAACGGCAGCTCGATCTATCACGGCTTCACTACCAACCTACGCAAACGCTTCAACCAACACTACGAATTTCTCGCTTCTTACACCTGGTCGCACGCCATTGACGACTCCACCGATCTGCAAGCGACGCTAACTCCCCAGGACAGCTTTTACCCTGGCCTCGATCGCTCCACTTCCTTGTTCGACCAGCGTCATCGCTTCGTCTTCAGCGGCGTTTATCAGACGGGAAAGCTTGGCGGCAGCGGTTTCGCCAGCAAAGTTTTCAGCTACTGGACCATCGCCCCTCTGCTCGATATTGCTTCCGGACGTCCCTTCAATATCATCACCGGCAACGGGGACAATCTCCAGTTGTCGTCCTTGACCGGCCGGCCCAACACCACGATCGATCCGGCTTGCGGCGCGGTTTATAATTCCAAGTACTCGCCCACGGGCGTTCTGCAGGAGCCATGCATCAATGGTTTCGTCGCCTCCGGAATAGTCCCCACGCTTCTACAACTCGACGGCAATCTCGGCCGCAACGCGGGAATTACTCCCTGGACCGTTTTCGACGACATGCGGGTTTCCAAGCGCATCTACTTCGGTGAGCGCTTTAGCATGGACCTGATCGCCGATATGTTTAACATCGCGAATAAGATGAACGTGGCCGCGGTCAGCCCGCTGTACACCAACGCCGGGCTGCCCACCGCCGCCTACGACCCGCGCCAGTTCCAGTTCGCCATGAAGCTGAACTGGTAAGCATTTGAGGAGCATTTGGACCGTGGACGTCAGACCTCGGACCTCAAACCTTGGCGTAGCAGACGTCGTGGATTCCGGATGGTATCTCAACCGCGATGCCGACGGTGGGATCTCTCGGGGATAAAGCCCGGATCATTTGCGACTCCGAGCGGCACGGCTGAAGCCGTGCCCTTCCCCAAACCATTTACGAGGCAGAGCATCCAGTCTCCGAAGTTCGAAATCCTGAGGTCTGAGATCCGAGGTCTGAAGTCCGCCAGTGTTACACTTTCCGTTCACCCATCCTTGGCGCTTGCCGGAGTTCGTTCCCCAATGCCTGAAACGCAAATGCCCACCGCGCGCACCCGCGTGGTCCGCGAAGCCGATCGCGCCGTTTATGATCGCGCGGCCGTGTACCGCATCCTCGACGAAGGCTTTCTCTGCCACGCCGGCTTCGTGGTCGACGGCCAGCCGTTTGTGATCCCAACCTCTTACGGCCGGAAGGACGCGAGCCTCTACATTCACGGCTCGGCCGCAAGCCGCATGCTGCGCCAGATGCAGACAAAAGACGGGGCGCCGGTCTGCATCACCGTTACGTTGCTCGACGGACTCGTGCTGGCCCGCTCCGTTTTCAATCACTCCATGAACTACCGCTCGGTGGTGATTCTGGGGAAGGCAACTCTGGTGGATGATCCGGAAGAGAAATTTGCGGCTCTGCGGATTCTGTCGGAACACATTCTGCCCGGCCGGTGGGATGACTCGCGCCAGCCCAATGAACGCGAACTCAAAGCGACCTCGGTGCTGCGCGTGCCCATCGAAGAATTCTCCGCTAAAGTTCGCGTGGGACCGCCCATTGACGACGAGGAAGACTACTCGTTCCCCACGTGGGCCGGAGTGGTGCCGCTGGAGATGGTCGCGGGGAAGCCGATTGACGATGCGAGACTGCTGCCGGGAAGAAGAGCGCCAGAATACGCGCGCAACTACGCTCGCAGGCGCTGAGCGCCGATCGCGTCAACAAGGCGCGTAGGGACAGCCGCCCTCGGCTGTACGGCGGAGCGAAGCTTCGCGGCTACAGCTTCGCCGGAGTCGAGTTTTAAAGCGTATCGCTCAGCGAGGGGCCTAGCTGTACGGAAAGCCGAGCTTTGCTCGGCCGGACAGCCGGGGCGGCTGTCCCTACGCGAGCTTTGCCGCTTACGGAATCAGCAGCAGTTTCCCCGCGAGCTTCCGTGCTTCCATGTCGCGGTGCGCCTGGGGCGCTTCCGCCAGCGGATATATCTTCGCAATCCGCACTTTGAGCTTGCCTTCCGCAATCATGCCGAAGAGCGAGCTCGTGCGCGCCAGCAACTCCTCGCGAGTGGCCGTGAAGTGGGCCAGCGTGGTGCGCGCCATGTAGAGCGACCCTTTCTCCGACAGCTTGGCTGGATCCACCGGCGGCACCCGCCCGCTCGACATGCCGTAGAGCACGAGCATGCCGCGCAGGCGCATTACGTTCAGATTTTTCTCGAATGTGGCCTTGCCCACACCGTCGTAGACTACGTCGACGCCTTTGGCGCGGGTCAGACGCTTCACCTCGGCTTCAAAATCCTGCCGCGTGAAAACGATTACTTCCTCCGCGCCTGCCTCGCGCGCCAGCCGGGCTTTCTCCTCGCTCGAAGCCGTGCCAATCACCCGTGCGCCGATCAGGCGCGCCATTTGCACCAGCAGCAGGCCGACTCCGCCAGCAGCCGCATGCACCAGCGCCGTCTCGCCCGCTTTCAGTTTGTGTGCGTCGTTCACCAGATAGTGCGCGGTCAGCCCGTGCATCATGGCCGCGGCGGCTTGTTGATCGGCGAGCGTCGGGGGCACGGGCACCAGACTTTCCGCCGAAGCCGCCATGTACTCGGCGTAGGAGCCCAATGCCCCGCTCCAGGCCACACGATCGCCGACCTTCACGGCTTTCGCCTGCGCACCCACCGCCGTCACCACTCCCGCGCCTTCCTGCCCGGGAATAAATGGCAGGGGCGTGCGCAAACTTCCGTCGCGGAAGTGGCCATCAATTGAGTTCACACCGGCAACAGAAACCTTCACCACCGCCTCGGCCGGCTTCGGCTGCGGGGTGGGGACTTCGGCCAGTTCCATGACCTCTGGGCCACCGGTTTGCTGCACGCGAATTGCTTTCATGGTTTCAGGTCTTGGGTCTTGGGTATTCGGTTTTCGGTCTTGGGACGTTGGTCTTGACGTTTTGAACACTTAGGCCTTGGTGACAAGCCTAAGACCCAACACCTAAGACCTAACACCCGTCCTACGGAATCAGCAGCAGCTTCCCCGTAGTTTTTCGTCCTTCCAGGTCGCGATGTGCCTGCTGTGCTTCAGCCAGAGGATAGATGTGTTCGATCCGCAGCTTTAGTTTGCTGGACGCCACCATGCCAAACACCGCGCTTGATCGAGCCAGCAACTCCTCCCGTGTGGCGATGTAGTTCGCCAGCGTAGGCCGAGTGAGGTACAGCGAACCTTTCTGCGACAGGGCAACCAGATCAAACGGAGGCACCGCGCCACTCGACCCACCAAATAACACCATCAGCCCGCGCGGCCGCAGAACGTTCAGCCCTTTCTCGAAAGTCGTCTTCCCTACCGAATCGTAAACCACGTCGACGCCCTTGCCGTGGGTTAGTCGTTTGGTCTCGGACTCGAAATCGGATTGCGCGTAGAGAATGACTTCGTCCGCCCCAGCTTCACGCGCTAGTTTCGCCTTGTCGTCCGTCGAGACCGTCGCAATCACGCGTGCGCCAATGTGGTGCGCCATCTGCACCAGCAGCAGTCCCACGCCGCCGGCAGCGGCGTGCACCAGCGCCATTTCGCCGCGTTTCAAGGGATAAGTGTCATGCGAGAGATAATGCGCCGTCATGCCCTGCAACATCGTCGCGGCGGCCTGCTGGTCCGTAACGCCGGATGGAATTGGCACCAGCCGGTCCGCAGCGACAGCAGCATATTCCGCGTACGATCCCATCACCCCGGTCCAGGCCACGCGATCGCCGATTTTCACTGAGGTCACATCGGTGCCCACCGCAATGACGACGCCCGCGCCTTCCTGCCCCAACACAAACGGCAGCGGAGCTTTGTAGCGCCCTTCGCGGATGTACACATCGATAAAGTTCACACCCGAAGCGGCCAGCTTCACGACTGCCTCATTCGCCTTGGGCTGCGGAACCGGCACCTCCGCGAGTTCCATCGCCTCCGGCTCACCCGGTTGTTTGACTTCAATAGCTTTCATAAAAGTTCGGACTCGAGCGCCTGCTAGAAGATACTTGCCGGATGATTTTACACGCGATAGCCGAGACTCGAGCGCACTCCTTAAGGCCGAACTCGGCCGCATACTCCCACCTTGGTCCTGGAATGCCGGGCCAGGATGTTCAATTCCGAACATCTGCTTTTCGAATTCGAACACTCTACGTGCTCCCAAACCGACTTCAGACTCATTTTCAAAGGGTTGTACGAGATACTGTTGGCGACAATCTTGCAAGGTAGAAGAGCACGACAGCAGAGGAAATTATATGCAGAATCTGTTTCAGGATTTTCATTACGCGCTGCGGCAGTTGCGCAAGAATCCAGGGTTCACGACCGTCGCGGTCTTGACCCTTGCGCTCGGGTTAGGAGCCAACACTGCGATTTTCAGCGTGATTGATGCAGTTTTGCTGCGTCCGCTTCCTTTTCATGCCCCCAGCCGCTTGGTCGTGGTAAAGCCCACCGAGCCCGGCCGGCGCGACGATATTGGCGTGTCCTATCCCACCTTTCTGGACTGGAGATCACAGAACCATGCCTTTGAGGGTCTCTCTGTATTTCGTGAAGACGATTTCACTCTTACAGGAAGAGGCGAGCCCGCACATCTAACGGGCGCCGTAGTTTCTGCGAATCTGTTTTCAGTGCTGGGCGTTCCTCCCGCTACAGGAAGAGATTTTATTCCCGAGGAAGACAAACCAACCGGCACTGGTTTGCCGATCATCTTGAGCCATAGTCTTTGGCAAAACCGTTTCGGGTCCGATCCGAAAATCGTAGGTCAGAACCTCACTTTGGACGGTCAAACCTTTGCTGTCGTTGGCGTGATGCCAGGGCGGTTTCAATTTCCGGTGCAGCGAACACCGGTTGAATTCTGGACGACAATTGCTCTCGATGCGCAGCCTATGAACGGATCGCCGCCAATGACTTCGCAGCGCGGAGCTGGATATCTTGATGTGATCGCCCGCCTGAGACCTAAGGTCAAAATCGAAGTGGCGCAGTCTGAGATGGCCGGAATTCAGGGCGGCCTGAACCGGCAATATCAGGAGAATAGGCCCAAAGGAATCAGCCTTGTTCCGGAAGCTGATGCGGTGGTGGGGGACATGCGCCAGGGCCTCTTCATTCTTCTCGGAGCCGTAGCACTGGTTCTGCTCATCGCCTGCGCGAATTTGTCGAATCTGTTGTTAGCCAGAGCCGCTATCCGAAATAAAGAAATCAGTGTGCGCACGGCGTTGGGAGCGACGCGCTGGATGATTGTGCGTCAGTTGCTGGCAGAGAGCGTCTTGCTCGCAACCGCAGGCGCCGTGGCGGGGCTCGGGCTTGCCGCGTCGGGAATCAAGTTGCTGACGGCCTTAGCGCCGGCGGACCTGCCAAGAATTACGGAGAGCGGCCTCAACCTGCAAGTGCTGATCTTCACCGCGCTGGTTGCGGTTTTGACCAGCGTTCTATTCGGACTGGTCCCGGCCCTGCAGGCGGCCAAGCCTGAATTAGCCGCCTCTCTCAAAGAAGGCGGCCGGAGCGGAACTGAGACCATGGCGCGCAGCCGCTTGAGATCTGCATTGATCGTCACAGAAATGGCTCTCGCCATGGTCCTGCTGGTGGGTGCTGGCCTATTGCTGCGAAGCCTTCTGGGTTTGGGAAAAGTAGATCCCGGCTTTGCTAAGGATCACGTCATTACCTTCGGACTCGACTTGCCCGGCCGGTACGGACAACCTCAGAGAGTGGAATTCTATCGCGGCCTGCTGGAGAAGATTCGGGCCACTCCGGGTGTGCGTTCAGCCAGCGCCGCGTTTCCGCTTCCTCTCTCGGCGGACGACATCAAGACCAGCTTCGAAGTTGAAGGCCGTCCCATGCAGGCATCGGAGCATCCGGTTACGACCCTACACATCATTGATCGCGATTATTTCCGCACCCTGGGAATTCCGCTTTTGAGCGGCCGCGAGTTCAACGTCCAAGATGATGCCGTGGGAGCGACGGCTGTCGTCATTATCAGCGAGAGGCTTGCAAAGCAAGTGTTCCCTGGAGAAGATTCGGTCGGCCGGCGGATCAAGCCGGGTATTTCGAGTGGAAATAGCGGCGAACCAATGCGGGTAATCGTGGGCGTGGTCGGAGATGTAAAAGCGGAGGGTCTGGGTGCTCCCTCCATTCCAGAATCTTATGTGCCTTATGCCCAGTTGCCATTCGCTCCAATGTCCGTGGTCGTGCGCACGGAAATCGCTCCTGGGCATATGGTGCCCACACTGACCGGTGAGGTTCAGTCCCTGGACAGCGCTCTGCCTCTTTTGCACGTGAAAACTCTTGACGAGTATGTGGACGATTCAATTGTCGGTACGCGCTTCGAAGCCTTCCTCCTCGGGACCTTCGGGGTTCTTGCATTTGTGCTCACGGCGGTTGGACTGTATGGAGTGATTTCGTATACCGTAGTCCAGCGCGCGCGCGAGATGGGTATTCGCCTTGCTTTGGGTGCGGATCGCGCTGCGATCCTGGGAATGGTCGTCAAGCAGGGAACACTGCTGGCCTGTGCGGGGGCGCTCATTGGCTTGGCTGCCGCGTTTCTTATGACGCGACTTATGGCAAGCTTGCTGTTTGGCGTAGGGCCAACGGACCCGCTGACTTTCCTGTGCGTGCCCATCGCACTCATTACGGTCGCCGTTCTGGCGAGCTATATTCCCGTACGCCGTGCGGCCAAAGTCGATCCCATGGTGGCGTTGCGCTACGAGTAAGAAGTCTCAACCTCGGCGGGCGCGAAGATCGCGAGCCCACCCAAAGCCACCGACTTTGGCTTGCGCGGCTACCACGTCCGCGACCTCGAGGGGCATCTCTGGACGCTCGTCACGGATCTTCCCGATACAGACTGAAACAGTAGCTCAGGCAGAACTACTGGCCGGGATGGCGGCTGCATTCGACTGGCGGCACTAAACTGGCGCCTACTCTGCTACACTGGCACGTCTTTCCGCAAGGAGGCCTTCATGGCTGAAACAAAACCCCAGACTTTGGCGAATCATACCCGCTGGGACCCGCCGTTTCATTTTTATGTTCTCCCGATCTTTGTGCTGGGGCTGATCCTGACCCTGGTTCATTTTTTCGCGCATATCACCGGAGGCGATATGCGGGACCACGTGCACGCCTTCCTGCTGATTTTGCTGGCGCTCGCCTTTCTAGTCCTGGCGTCCAAGGTGCGCTTCTACGCGCTCAAAGTGCAGGATCGCGTGATCCGCCTCGAAGAGCGGCTGCGCCTGACGCAGCTTCTGCCTGAGCCTTTGCGTTCCCGTATTCCTGAGTTGACCGAAGGCCAGCTCTGCGGGCTGCGATTCGCATCCGACGCCGAGGTCGCGAAGCTGGCCGAGCGTGCTCTGAACGAAAAGCTGTCCCGGGGCGACATCAAGAAGGCTATCCAGACTTGGCGGCCTGATTACTGGCGCGTATGAAAGTCGAACGTAAGACTTCAGACATCGGACTTCGCCTCTTGGGGCGAGATTGCAGTGGAGGCCCCGACAACCGAGGCATAGACTGATCATCCAACTTTTGAGGTCTGACGCCGGATTTGCGGGGGTAACCGCGGTGGCGGATGTCTAAGGTAACCGCGCCAGCGCCGTTTCGGCGTTGACCCCGGCGAGGCCACCGAGTACGATTTGGTAGAATCTACCGGACCATAGCCGCAGGGAGAAGCACGTATCTCATAGAGAAATATGCGATTAGCAAACCTCTATGTCCGGACTGCTGTTTTGGCCTTCCTGGCTTCGGCGACCTGCGCGTGCCAAACGGCGCAGAAACCAATCTCTCTTCTGCCGGCTGGAAAGGCGCCCGCACTCAAGCCGACTACGCCACCGGCTCAAGTTCCGACAACACTTTCAACACCTACTCCGGCGCAGGCGGACGAGGCTCCGCCTCCAAAGCCGTCCCGCACCGAAGCCGCGCCGTCGTCTGATTCGGCGCCTGCTCCGGCTGAGGACGCGGTCGCCGATCTCATCGCACGGGCGGAAAAGGAATATCAGGCGGGACTGGCTAACCATCAGGCCGGGAAGAGCGATGAGGCCAAACAGAATTTCGATAACGCACTTAACGCCCTGCTGAGCAGCAACCTTGACATTCGATCCGATGATCGCCTGCAAGACGAATTCGACCGCGTCGTAGCCGGCGTGAACCAACTTTATCCGGGCGGCACCGCGACCGACGCCGAGGCACAGCAGAAGTCTGAACCGGCGCCGATCGACGAAACTAACGGCCTCACGCCCACACCCGATGCCAGTGTCAAAGCCAAAGCGCAGGCCGAAATCAAGAATACACGTTCCGACCTGCCGCTGATGATGACTGATCAGGTCGCCGGTTACATCACCTACTTCTCTGGACGCGGACGAGGCGGCTTCGAGCGCGCCTTTGCACGATCGGGACGCTACCACGACATGATCGTCTCCACGCTGAAGCAGGAAGGCGTTCCGCAGGATCTGATCTATCTCGCGCAGGCTGAGTCGGGATTCCACCCGCTCGCCGTGTCACGGGTCGGCGCGCGCGGCATCTGGCAGTTCATGGGCAGCCGCGCCCGCGGTTACGGCCTTTCGCACAACATGTGGATCGATGATCGTCAGGATCCCGAAAAATCCACACGCGCTGCCGCCCACCATCTGAAAGATCTCTACAACCAGTTCGGCGACTGGTATCTCGCCATGGCCGCCTACAACTCCGGCCCTGGCACCGTGCAGGCTGCCGTGAAGCGCACCGGCTACGCCGATTTCTGGGAGCTCTACCGTCGCAACGTTCTGCCCAAGGAAACGCGCAACTACGTGCCCATCATTCTGGCCGTGACCATCATGACCAAGAATCCGTCGCAGTATGGATTGGACGGCGTCGAGATGGATCACCCGGCGGATTACGACACCCTCACCATCAACTATCCAGTGGATTTGCGCCTGGTGGCTGAATGCGTGGGCTCAACATCCAGTGAGTTGCAGGATTTGAATCCGAGTCTGTTGCGCCTGACCACTCCGCGCGTCGGCAAGTTCGAATTGCATCTGCCCCCCGAGACCAAAGATCAGTACGAGACCGCGATCGCCTCCATTCCCGCCGATATGCGGCTGTGGTGGCGCTATTACACGGTTCATCCCGGCGACACGCTCGCTTCCCTGGCCCGGAATTATCACACCACGGCCAAGTCGATCGTGGCCGCCAACCATCTGGAAGACACTGAACTGGAAGCCGATGCGAAGCTAGTCATTCCGGTAGCCCCCGGCAAGCATCCGGTGAGCGACACGGCCACGTATGCCCGCCGCATCACGCGCTACAAAGTTCATTCCGGAGATACGGTCGAGAGCGTCGCCGACAACTTCGGCATTTCTCCGCAGATGCTACGGCGGTGGAACGGACTGCGCGGCGAGAGTCTCCGCGGACGGAGAGTGCTGGCGCTGCATCTGCCGATTTCCCCGGGCGCGCGCGATGCGGAAGTGGCGTCCTCGCGGACGAAATCGAAACGCCAAAAGCCCACGGAGACAGCCGCCACCAAGCCTCCCGCCACCAAGTCTGCGCAAATCGAGCGCGTACAAGCCGCAGTCGTTCACCACAAAGTCAAGCACGGCGAAACGCTCTACTCCATCGCCAATGCCTACAGAACGACCGTCGCCACTCTCAAGCGCGACAACCGCAATGTCGCTGTCCTTCGCCCTGGAATGATTCTGATCGTGCAATCCTCCAGGTAATCGGCGTGCCGGCGGGAAGACCTGGACTCTTGGCCGGGGATAGAAAGTAGAGGCTCGCAATCGGACCTCCAAGGGGGCCGGGCGCTTCAACGGGGTAGTCACCGGGTCGCCGCTTTTTCATCGTCCGCAGAATTCTTCTTCGCTTTTCTTGCCTTTTCTTCTTCCCTTTTCCCAGTCCGTTGTGATAACAGGATAGCGAGCAGTCTGTGTCGGCAGTCCTTGCAGGCTACAGGGAAGGTCGTGCTATAATCGCGCGCCGTTCCAGCAGAAGTTTCCGGTGGTCTTTTAAATTCTTCGTGCCCGCAGCCGGGCAGCGCTACCCGCACCCGGCCGCCACTGAAATCAGGAGGAGCAATGACGTTCTACGATCCCACGCTGTACGCACGTGATGAAGAAGAAGAATTCGGCGACAGCGGCGCTTACAGCGAGTCGCTGGAGGAAGATTTCGAAGAAGAGGAGGAGGAAGAGGAATCCGGCACGCCGGCTTCCGAACCGAACGAGCCGGCATCCATAGCCGTTCCTCCGCCTCCTGCGCCTAAGCCCAAGCCCGCCCCGACTGCCCCCAGTGGTGGAGGTGGCGGCGGCAAGCCCCCAGCGAAAAAGAAGGCGGCCAAGAAACCCGCTCCCAAGAAAGCGGCGAAGAAGGCTGCGAAGCCGGCGAAGAAGAAGGCCGCCAAGAAGACTGCCAAGAAGAAGACTGCGAAGAAGAAGACTGCGAAGAAAAAAGCGGCAAAGCGACCGGCGAAAAAGGCAGCTAAAAAAGGCAAGCGGCGCCGATAAGTCGGCCGCAGGCGTGCTTCAATCCGAGGACTGAGAACCGCGACCCGATGGATCGCGGTTTTTTCTTGCCACCGAGCGCACCAGGAAGGTGCGTCAGCGTGGCGGCACGGAAGATTACTTCTTCGCGCCCACCGCGCCCAAGCATTTTCCGTACAACTCGAGCAGGTGAGCGGCGTAGTCTTCCGGCTTGGCGGCGGAGCCGGTGCCTTGAAATCCTACGCCCGACGAGGCGGTTCGGCCGTACCCCGTGGTCATGGCAATGAACTTCATCAGATCGAGTGCGATGTCTTCGTTGCGGCGTGCGGCGCCCGAGCCTGTAGCGGGAGCTTCGTCCATGAATCCTTCTCCTCTTGCGGAAAGAATGGGTATTTCGTCGTCTTCGAAATCCTGCATGATGCGAAATGACTCCGCCAGCGATGATAGCAGGCTCGGCCACGTGGTGTGCGACGCTGAGCGGTCTTGGGTCTGAGGTTTGCGGTTCGATTCGACGTCCTCTACTTCCCTATCTCGCTCATCAATCCCATTAAATTTCCTTCTGAGTCGCGGAAGAAGACCATCCACAAATCATGGTCGGGCATTCTCGCAATCAGGTGCGGCTCATCCTCAAAGTGCACGCTCTTCTCTTTCATTTTGGCGTAAGCGGCCCGAATGTCGGGAACGGTGAAGTACAGAATCGAACTCGGATGATCGAACTCAGGCTTTTCCGGACGTGTCAGCATCAGGCGCACCCCGCCGCAGTCGAAAAAGGCGAGCCCCGGCCCGGCCTTGAACAGTAGTTTCAGCTCCAGCATATCCTGATAGAAGGCAGCGGCGCGCTCCACATCGTACGCGTTGATGGCGATCTGTCCGACGCGCGAGATTCCGATTCCCGTCGCAACCGTAGTCAGGTCTTGACCTCCCGGACCAATTTAGTTAGCATAGCTAACTATATTTAATCGACCTCGTCAAGAGAAAAATGCTGACTGGGAAAGCCAGTGCACGAACCAGAATCCTTCCCACACTCCGATGTCCTCGCGGTCGCCGACCGGCTGCATTCCGCGGCCATCCAGCTGCTGCGTCGCGTGCGCAAGCAGGACGTGGCCACCGGCGAAGGGCCGGCTCGCCTGTCGGCGCTCTCTGTGCTGGTTTTCGGTGGTGCCAAAACCCTGGGCGAACTGGCCGCCGCGGAGCAGGTCAAGCCGCCGACCATGAGCCGTATTGTGGCCGGCTGGCTCGCAGTCTCCTGATCGAAGTTACTGCCGATCGGCAGGACGCCCGGCGCATGCGCATTCGGGCTACCGCGAAAGGGATCCGCCTGCTTCAGAAAGGACGTAAGTTGCGCATCGCATACTTGGCCTCTCATCTCGATACGCTCGCCTCCGAAGAACTCTCCAAACTCGGCGAAGCCGTAGAAATCCTCAGAAGGTTGCTCGAAGGCTGGATCTGATTTCCATTTGGGTGTAATCGCGGCCGGGGTACTATAGTCACGTGAAAGGGGCCGGGTAAATACCTCATACTAGTGGGGACTCAGGTGCAGCCAATGAGGTTGGCGGGGAGCCGATCCCTAGGCAGTGCGGCTAGAACCTCCCTGCAACATTATCTGTAAGATTTTTTCCGAAAGGGAATGCATTGCCACGAACGCGCATCATCGTAGCGGTTGCCAGCCTTTTGTGGCTGGTGCACGCCGGTGTGGTCGTTTCCTTCGGGTCTAAAATTCCGGGGCCTTTCCTCTCGGACCTGCTTCAGCTCACGCTAGGACTGGTGCTGATCCTTTCCGTGCTGGCGGCCAGCCGGCGTTCCGAAGGGATGGCGAGCTCATTCTGGCACCTGACGGCAGTCGCCTACGCGGTATTGTTCGTCGCGCAGGCTTTCAGCGTTTACAACGATCTGGCTGCGTCTCCGCTGGTGAGCGGGCTGGAAAATTTCCTGTTCTGCTTCTGGTTTGCTCCGCTGGCAATGGCGATTTTTCTCAACCCGGACAACGAAGCCGGAAAGCTCGACGCCTTGGTTGCTCTCGACTTCGTGCAGGGCGTATTGGTTTGCGTCGCAGCCTATCTGTATTTCTTCTACATACCCAAGTCGGAATCCGCGGGGGAACTGGCCCACTCCGTCTGGGCTCCTTATTTCGCCGGCTACGGACTGGTTGCCTTGGCTTTCGTTCTGCGCGCCGCCGTCACTCGCTCTCGGGACGCTCGAGTCCTGTTCGGACGGATGGGCATATTTCTCGCCGTTTCCGGCTGCGTGGATGCCTTGTACTACTACGGACCGGGACGCGGCTTGCACACCGGCGCGTGGTTCGATCTTCTCTGGAGCGCTCTTCTGCTAATCCCCATCGTCATTGTGGCGACCTGGAAGCAGGCGGAGGCGCCGGAACTCTCGCTCGAAGCACCCCGGCGCGAGAAGCCAATTTTCACGGAGATGTTCTATCTGCTTTACCCGATGCTGGTTCTGTTTATGTCGTTGCGCATTGCGCGCGAACGTCTGGGATTGGCGGCGCTGGTGGTGTTGCTGTCATTTGTGTGTTCGAGCGCGCGCCTGCTGGTCACCCAGAACCGGCTGCTGCTGGCCAAAGAAGCGCTACACCGCGAAGCCTCGCGCGATGGGCTTACGACTCTGTGGAATCGCAAAGCAATTCTTGAGATTCTGGAGCGCGATTTGCTGCGCGCCGAACGCGATCATGAACCGGTGGGCCTGATCATGATCGACGTAGATCACTTCAAAGCCATCAATGACAGCCGGGGACATGGCGCCGGCGATGCGGTCCTGCGCATCATTGCCAGCGGCATTGCCGCCGTGGTCCGTCCTTACGATTCCGTGGGACGTTGCGGGGGAGAAGAATTCCTGATCGTCGCACCCGGCTGCGACTTGGCCGAAACCTGGGAACTGGCCGAGCGCGTGCGCAGCCACGTTGCCGGTTGCAGCATCATCGTCGGGGGATCGGGCGTTCAGGTCAGCCTTAGTCTAGGAGTCGCCACCGG
>Ga0182024_10010740_pt1 | contig 18601 bp, 14 predicted proteins | sample P32metaG_FD_120480 | JGI IMG/M metagenome (GOLD analysis project Ga0182024, IMG submission 120480) | Permafrost microbial communities from Stordalen Mire, Sweden - P3-2 metaG (Illumina Assembly) | ecosystem: Environmental > Terrestrial > Soil > Wetlands > Permafrost | place: Sweden: Stordalen... | reverse complement strand
TCGGGTCGCGCTCGCTCCAACGCCACGCGAGATACCCCACCAGCCAGCCAGCGATCAAGTGAATCGAGATAAACCAAAAGGGCACTAGACGTTCGTTCCAGATGGCACTCTGCGGGTCGAGCACGAAGGCCCAGAACGAGAGCACTGTCAATGTCGCGAGCACGAGGCCCAAACGGTCTCGCACGATGACGGCCACCACGATCGCTACGGCACTGAGCAAGATCACCCAGCGATCCCCCGCCGCGCCGCCGGTGGCGTTGAACCACCCGAGCGTCGTGAAGATGTCGTGCAGCGTCGAGACCTTGTCGTTGATATAGCCCAACGAATCCGACAGCGACTGGGTCGTCGCAAAAGGCAGGAGCCACCAGGCCGAGAGTCCAAAAGAGAGCAGCCCGGCGCCCAGCGCGAAGCGCACCGGTCGCGCGTAGTCCCCGCGAACGAGATCGAAGTCTCGCGGATCGCCGATGCCGCGTCGCTGAAGGAGTTCAAAGACCACCACCACCGCGATCGCCGCGAGGCTGAAGAGCCAGGGCAGCACGTGCGAAGCCAGCGTCGCGCTTAGTGAAAGCGCCGCGAGCCAGTAGCCCCGACCGGTGCGAACGCCCCGGGCAAACAGGCCGATCGTCAACAGGGCCAAGGCCAGCGAGAGCGAAAAGGCGTACTCCCCGGCCATGGTCGAGAAGAGGTTGCCGCCGTCGATCGTGAACGACGCGTCAAAGAGAAACGGCAAGGTCGCGAGCGCGAGCGCGACGGGAATGGGGCGAGGGGCGCGAAAGAGTCGACCCATCGCGTAGGCGGTGATCGGCATGAGTACCGAGCCCAGGACCGTGGCCAGTTTCATCGCGACGGCAAAGCCCACGACGTAGCTTGCGAAGGTCGCGAGCACATCGGGCAAAACGAAGTAGTAGGTGTAGGCGGGTAGGCCGGCGAGCCAGCCGGGATACCACGGCGTGAAGTTAAAGAGATTACCGGTCGTGCGCAAGTACGCCGGCACCTCCAAGTGTGATCCGGTGTCACCGCCGGTGATGAGTGAGGAGGAGAAGAGCAGTTGGGGGTGCAGCGCCCAGATCGTGACGTAGATGACCACGAACACGAGCACCGCGTCCAACACGCGCAGTGGTGTCCAGAACGCGCGAAAACGTTTCATCAGTGTCCCGATCGCTGGGCGATCAACGCCACGAGGGCGACGGCGTTAAAGGACGCGTGCGTCACGAAGCTCGGCACCAGGCGTTTCGTGCGCTGGACCAGTACGGCGAGCACGACGCCAAAGAGTGCCAGTCCCGCAAACTGCACGGGCTCGCCGTGAGCTAGGCCAAAGAGGCATGCGCTCACGAGCACACCCAGCGTGACCGCGGTCCTGGGGGACACTCCCGTCGCACCTTCGGCGATCGATCGATAGATGACACCGCGAAACAGCCACTCTTCAAAGAAGGGCGCCAACAGCGTGGTCATGATCGCGATAAGTACGAAACTCACTCCGTGCGAGGCATTGAAGAGGTGATGCACGGGCTTGTCGAGACTCTTTAAGTGAAAGGGGGCATAGAGAACGTCGACCGCGAGCTGACAGGCGACGCCCAGGGCCACGTAGCGAAGATCACCCCAACGCGGACGCCACTGATCGGGTGGGGCGCGCAAGTGGCCCTCGTGGTGGGCGTAGTAGATCGCTGCCGCGAAGCCGACCCACAGTCCCAGCAGACCGAGCGCATTTGACCACCACGGCGGGGTGCTCGCTCGACCGAGTGCGCTCAACCCCCCGGGATAGTGAGTCACGAGCGTGCCGACGAGATCGAAGAGCAGTGCGAGGATCTGGCCGGCTAAGAATCCGATAAAGCTCGCCACCACGATCGCGACGACGCGAGGTCGATTCGCCAGTTGTGGTATCGATGGAGAACTCAAAGGCGTAACGCTTTCAACTCGAGGTTTTGCACAGGCGCAGTCGACTTGTGACCGACGACCTCTAGATTAGATACGTGGCCGACGCACCGAACGAACCAAACGGAATCAAGAAGTTTCTACCAGGTGGCGAGCGGCCCATGGCGCCCCAGGCGCGCCGTCGGATCATGATGATCGCTATCCTCGCGTTCATCCTGGGGGTCTTGATCATCCCCTCGCTCTTTTCCAACAAAAACGTCAAGACCATCACCTATTCAACGCTCATCAAAGACGCGGGCAAGCAAGATGTGGTCTCGGCCAGCATCAATAACTCCAACGGGGTCATTTCCGGCCAACTCAGCGACGGGACGAACTACACCTCAAATGGTCCGACGCCGGCCCTGTCGGCCGAGGTAACCACCCTTCGTTCAAACAACGTGAACGTCACCTTCGCCAACCCCTCGAGCCTGGCCGCGGAGCTCTTGCCCTACCTGATCTGGATCTTGATCTTTGGCGCCTTCATGTTCTACGCAAGTCGCCAGGCGCGTGGCCAGATGAACGGCATGATGTCGGTCGGTCGCTCCAAGGCCAAGCAGTTCAACGAGGACCACCCCAAGACCACCTTCGCCGACGTCGCGGGCTATCTCGGCGTGAAGGCCGAGATCAGTGAAGTGGTCGAGTTCCTAAAGAGCCCGCTGCGTTACACGGCCATCGGCGCCACGATTCCCAAGGGCATCTTGCTCGTCGGTCCTCCGGGAACCGGTAAGACGATGCTGGCACGTGCGGTAGCGGGCGAGGCGGGCGTGCCGTTCTTCTCGGTCTCGGGATCGGACTTCATGGAGATGTTCGTCGGCGTGGGCGCGAGCCGGGTGCGCGACCTCTTTGCGACAGCCCGAAAGCAGTCGCCGGCGATTGTCTTTGTCGACGAGATCGACTCGATCGGACGAAAGCGCGGCGCGGGACTCGGCGGCGGTCACGACGAGCGCGAACAGACCTTGAACCAGATGCTGAGCGAGATGGACGGCTTCGAGCCGACCGAGGGCGTCGTGGTCATCGCCGCCACGAACCGGCCCGACGTCTTAGACCCCGCGCTCCTTCGCCCAGGCCGCTTCGACCGCCAGATTGTGGTTCCCCTGCCGGACTTAGAAGAGCGTCTGCCAATTCTCGAAGTGCACTCCAAAGGTAAACCGCTCGACGCATCGGTCGACATGATGATCGTGGCGCGCGGCACGCCGGGCATGAGCGGCGCCGACTTGGCCAACCTGGTCAATGAAGCGGCGCTGCACGCCGTTCGTCGAAACTCAACCACCATCGGTATGGAAGACTTCGAATCCTCTCGCGACCGGGTCTTGATGGGCCAAGAACGCGACACTATGGTCCTGCTCGACGAAGAGCGCGAGGGCATCGCCTTTCACGAAAGTGGCCACGCGGTGCTGGCCTACGTGCTCGATAAGACCGATCCCCTGCACAAGATCACGATCATCCCTCGCGGCATGGCCCTCGGCGTGACCATGACCCTGCCCGAGGAAGACCGACATATCATGGCCCGCCAGCATCTCGAGGACTCGTTGTGCATGCGCATGGGCGGGCGGGTCGCCGAGCTGCTCGTCTACGGCGATCTCTCGACCGGCGCCGCGGACGACCTGCAGCGCAATACCGAACTGGCACGACGCATGGTGCGCGAGTGGGGCATGTCCAAGGAGATCGGTCCCATGGCCTGGGGCTCGAACAACCAAGTGTTCTTGGGCGAAGACCTCATGCACACGCGCGACTACTCCGATCACACCTCCAAGGTCATCGACGACGAGATCGAGCGCATTTTGCGTGAACAAGAGTCACGCGCGATCGAAGTACTGACGCTGCACCGTCGCGGACTTGAATCACTGACCCGCGCGTTGCTCGAACACGAGACCGTCGACGGCGCGGAAGCGGCCCGACTGATCGACGAGGCGAACGGCGAGCCCGTGCACCCAGAAGGAACCAAGACGGTCAGCGCGTTGAGTCACATCGGCAAGTCCGCGCCCTCGAAGGAAGCCTCACCGGTGGCTCCGGCCGCGGCGTCGCCCTCGAACATCCCGGCGCCGGCTCCGAACTGGCAGCCGCCAAAACTACCGGCCGTCTAAGGGCGCCACCACGTACACCCCGGGCGGGCTGGTCGGCAGCGTCAAGGTCACTACCAGCGAGGGTTTCGACGAGGACACCAGATAGGTCGCGCTCGGCGTGCTCGAGAACGAGGGAATCGTCATAAAGAGACTCTGGGTCTGGCCACCCGACAACTTGATCGCCCCGTCGTCGTGCACGACGGTCAACGACGAACTCAGATACGAAGAGACGTCCACCGTGATCGGTCGCGAGGAGATATTGGTCACGGTCGCGGCGCCAAAGCCCACGTCGGTAAAGTCGTTCACCAAAAACGCGTCGCCTGGGGTGACCGGCGATGAGAGCGAGAACCAGTTCCGGGTGCCAGTGGCGAGTTGGCTGACGACCGGTTCACTCGAGTGCAGCGTCAGTGCGGCGTAGCCAGCGGCCGGGATCGCCGGGTTCGGCGTGACTTTGAGCAAGCCCGAGCTAAAGGGCGCCAACGTCAAGGTCTGGGGCACCACGTGGTAAGAGCCGAGCCCGACGTCGAGCACGACGTTGGCCGATTGGTTGTTGGGGTTGGCCACTCGTATCTGGGCGGTCGCGCCCTGGTCCGTCGTCACCAAGGGAAACCACGACTCGTTCGTCGCGCCCGTCACGCCGGGGTTGAACGTGATGACGCCGTTGGCATTTTGCACCCCCACCACGACGATCGAGCCGCGAACCACCTTGATCCCGACGCCCACGTTGGCCGTATTGACGACTTCGGTGCCGAGGTTGATCTTGCTCTGGGCGTGCGCCGGAATGGAGATTCCTTGAAACGACTGCGGCGCCGAGAAGCCCGAAGAGGTGTAGATCGAGGCATTGAGCACCGCCGACGTCGCGGTGGGGTTGTAGACCGATAGGTACGCGCTCGAACCGACCAGCGTGTCGAATCCCGCGCCGTACCACTGGGTTACCCCCGCCGCGGCGCAGGGCACCTCGGTGCGCAGCGAACCCGAGATCTCCTCGCCGACCACCCCGCCGCCGCTCACCTGCACGGCGACCGCGAAGTTGTGACCGTGATCGACGGCGGAGGGATCAATCGCCTGATTGGCGTGTCCGGCAAGTTCGATCGAGGTAGTAAAGACGTGGCCCGTATCCGACACGACGCTCACACTCAGTCGTCGAGTGGCGCTCGAGGAGTTGTAGAACGCGACCCTTCCCGGCCGAGCGGACTGGGTGAAGGTGCCCGTGCAGTACAGCGCCGTGGACTCGGCGTTAAGCAGAACCGAGAGGCCGCTCGGGAGTTGGGAGGGATTCGTCGCAGTTTGCAACGTGGTGACAACGCCCGTTGCCACGAGGGCCACGACCACCACTAGGAGCAGTGGGAGACGGCGGGCTCTAGACATCGGTCGTCTCCTCGACGGGCGCCGGCGCCTTGACACGACGGCGTCGCCCGGTAAAGAGCCACTCGAGTCGATGAATCCAGCCAAAGCCGAGCCAGACAATCCCCCACAAGCCCAGGGTGAACAGTGCGATGAGTCCATTGAAGGGGAACTGGTGCAACACGATGGTGCCCGTTGGCGGCGTGCTCGTCGCGGCGACTTGGTAGAACGGCGTCCAAGTGTCAAAGGTGGTGCGCGGCGCGGCCTTGCCGTTCACCGTCAGAGCGAACGCCCCTGCGGGAGCCAGCCCCGCGACCACCGTGGAACCCGACGTGAGCGGCCCGGTGAATGACGACGAGCTAAAGATCGGCATCAACTTGGTCGAACCCGGGCTGGTCGCCGCGACGATGCCGTGAAAGAGCGAGTTCGAAAAGACATCGACCGACTCGGTGTCTAGCTCCAGCGCCAAGTCACTCTGGTTATTGAGCGCACTGAGTAAGACGTCCGGGGCGCGGTGCAGCGGCACGTGCTGAACCCCAGAAAGTTCGGGCGCCGAGGAGTTCATCACCACGATCGTGGAGATGCCCGCGGGCGCGAGGAGTTGTCCGAGACGAACGGTGCGCCCAGCCATGGCGCTCTGTAGAGCTTCCATGATCACGTCGCTCGTGCCCGAGTCGGGCGGAGAAAAGAGTGTGGCGCCTCCGGGCAGACCGTTCATCGACGTGGCGGCCTCGAGTCCCGGCGCTACCGACCAGCCCGGCAGGGGTAGGACCGAAGGGTCGCCCAACCACAGCACGCGATACCCGCCGGCGGTCGTGGGCGCCAACGCGCTGAGCGACTCCGCGACACTCGTGGTGGGTAAGTCAAAGCGCCCACTGGCAAAACTGGCCAGGAAGGGCAGGCTCGCCAATAAGAGGGTCACCACCGAAAGTCCGGCCGCGATCTGACGCCAGCCAAAGCCCGCGTCTCGAAGATCGTGTTCCAACGCGCCGATGCCGAGCCCGATCAGTAACGCGAGCATCACCGCGTAGAGCGCCAACATCACGTCTAAGTCGGGCGAGAACGAGCCCAACCAGTGACGCGAGACCAGCGCGGTCAACACCAGAGTGAGCGCGGCGATGGCGAGCGCCTTGGAGGCGACGAGGCGACGCTCACCCTTACAAAGGACCAGGGCGAAGAGTGCCGCCACCGGCAACAGCCAGCCCCACCACGACACGCCGAAACTGCCGTCGACGTCACGCAGCAGCAGACTAAACGAGGGCACCGACCACGGTCCGCGCGCGAGTCCAAAGACCTCCAGAGCCCTTCGACCGGCTAAGAAGACGTCAATGGTCAACGGGAGAAGGAAGATGGCGACGTTGACCACGAGTGATCCGAGGAATCGCCAAGGGCTTCGAAAGGTGTGATCTCGGTCCGGTTCGAACAGGCGCGCTAACACCACGCCCGCAATCACCAGTGCCACCGCGACCAGCGTGGCGGGCGCCATTGCCGTGACGATCGCGATCAACATGATGAGCTCCATGCGCTCGCCGGCTTCGGTCGCGCGCCAGCCCCGATGGCCAAAGGGCACCGGCTCACCGTACGGGCGAAGCCGAAAACCGGGTACTTCCATCAACTCAAAGATCCGACGCACGATGAAGGGCAGACTCGCCACGACGATCAACACGTCGACGCGTCCTTGGCTGATCATGTTGAAGCCGAGCGGCATGGCCGCATACGCGATAGCACCGATAATGCGCGCGCGATTGGACACGCGGTCTTTGAGCAGTCGGCCCATCCCGTACGCGCCGAGGGGCACCGCGAAAATGAGCACCACTCTGGGCAAGATTCCCATGCGTCCAAAGACGAACGTGCCCGCGAAGGCCAGCACGCCGTATCCGGGCATGCCCGGGGTACCCGTACCGACGCCGTTGGACGACCACGACGCGAAGAAGTGGCGCCACGTCGTCCACCATGAGTCGAGCGGTGCCAGGCGCCCGATTAGTGGCAAGTGTGTCGCAACGAGGTTGCGAGATCCGATCAGCCACAAGATCCCCACCACCGCCACGACCGCGGCCTGAGCGCGAAACGAGGTCATCAGACGCGAGGGCCGCGCGCGCAGTTCCAGCAACTCGCTTTCGGCGATCTCGTCGAACTCTTCGTCCTCGGAGAAGGCGGCGGCAAATCCGACGCCGGCCTCCTCAGGTTCGTCGAAGGGCTCCGCGAACTCCTCGTCCGGCAGGATGCCCCTCGCCCGGTCGTAACCCTCGCGCAGCAACGTCAAGAGAAACTGCTTAAGACGGCTGGCGCCGCCCACCTGGAGTCGACGCAGTTCGCTGTCGGAAAGCACGCGAAGAGCGTGCAGTTGGCGACGACGTTGACGAACGCGCTTTCGCTGCTTGATCAACCATCGCCACGAGTTGACGATGGCGCCCGCTCGGTCCGTATCTCGTCCCACGAGGGCCAGCCCAATCTCAAAGACGTCGAGTACGGCCAGCATCATCAAGGTCCATACGGTGGTGCGTCGGCCCCAACCAGTCGCCACGACCAGTAGTTGGTGGCGACGGTGGAGGTCTTGGCGACTCGCGCGGCGCGTGCCAACTGCCGTGACGGGCCGCTCGCCCGTCGCGAGGGTCTCGCGGTGAGCGACTTTGGCCAAAGGCGCCACGACAATGCGCGCGCCCGCTACCTGAGCGCGCCAACAGAGATCGAGATCCTCACCGAACAAGGTGATGAGTGGGTCGAATCCACGCAGCGTCGTGAAAAGGTCGGCGCGCACCAACGTGACGCCGCCGGGCGCGACGAACACGTCGCGCTCGAGGTCCTGCTGACCGTGATCGATCTCGCCAAAAACGACGCGCTCACGAACGACGCCAAAACGGTCACTGGTCTGACCGGCGTGCAAGAGCACGAGCGGGTCCTCGTAGGCGACGACTTTTGGTGTAACGACGCCGGCGTTCGCACGATAGGCCGCCTCGACCATCAGTTGCACGGCGTCTGGCTCGAGCAATACGTCGTCGTGACAGAAGAGGAAAAAGGCCGACCCGTCGACCATCAGGGCTGCCTCATTGCAGGCCGCGCCAAACCCTCGGTTTTCGTCGAGCAGACGAACGAAGGCGTTGGGCGCGACGGCGGCCACGCGTTCGGGGACCTGCAGCGCATCCCCGTTCGCCACGACGAGCAGGCTCAGCTCCTCATAATTCTGAGCCGCCAAGGAAGCCGCCGCAGCCTCGAGGCCCGGCCCAGAACCAGTGGTAACGATGACGGCAACAACGGCCGGAGCACGAGAGTCCATCAGTAGTTCAAGGCTAGTGGGCCGAGAAGTATGTATTTGGCCGGCGATTTGTTCATATTGCCCACTTGACGCGAAATATCTATCCTTCGAGCCGGCGCGCCACGACGTCGTCGATGACGTCCTCGAGCGACACGTGTAGCGGAATCAACGGCGACCATCCCGTCGCATTGTTCAACTTCTCGTAGCTGCCTCTGGCGACGGGAACCTCGCTGGGTCGCAGCAGCGTCGAGTCGACGAGGAGGCGCACCTCAGGCGCGAGTCGACTCACCAATTGTGTCGCGATCTCACGTATGGCGACGTCGTGGCCCGAAGCCACGTTGTAGATCTCGCCCGCCGTTCCCAACGTCGCCAACAAGTGATACGCACGCACCACGTCGCGCACGTCGCTGAAGTCGCGCCGAGTGGAGAGGTCGCCGACGACTATCTCGTCCTCTCCACGTTCGCGGGCGTCGAGCAGTCGACTCACGAGCGCCGGGACGACGAACGTCAGAGCTTGACCGGGTCCTAAATGGTTGAAAGGTCGCGCGATGATCACGCGCTGACCCCGCACGCGCGCCGCCTCATGAGCAACCAGTTCCGCTTCGACTTTGCTCGCAGAGTAAGGATTCGCCGGCGCGACGCGAAAGCTCTCACGCAGCGGCTGGTCCTCTTCCAAGACCTTGCCGTAGACCTCGGCCGAACTCACAATCACGGTGAGCGAAGCTGGAACGGCGGCGTGCGCCGCGTCGAGCACCCGCTGGGTGCCGACTACGTTCACCCGCGTGAACTCACTGGCGTGCTGCCAGGAATCGCCGACGTGGGTCAGTGCCGCAAGATGGTACGTGACCTCCGGGCGGAACTCGTCAAAGACTTCGCGCATGCTGGCCGCGCTCGTGACGTCGTGTTCGCGGTCAATGCCGCGAACCTCGTCACCACTCTGTTCTAAGTGCGCGATCAAATGAGCACCCACGAACCCTTCAGATCCCGTGACGAGGACCCGCACGTCAGCTCACGTCCAGCGCCTGGGCGTACGCGACGAGATGCTGATCAACGCAGGCCTCCCACGTGAAAAGTTCGGCGCGCAATCGCGCACGAGTCGCCCACGACGCCCGATCGGTCTCGCTGGAGTCGATCACGTCGACGAGTGACGCCGCGAGTGCGTTCGCGTCGCCGACGGGCACCAGTCGTGCGCCGTCGCCCGCGACTTCGGCCATGACCGTGCCCTCGGTCGTCACGACTGAAGCGCCACAGGCCATCGCCTCAATCACGGGCAGTCCGAATCCTTCGCCTCGTGACGGGTAACCAACCGCGCGAGCGTGACGAAAGAGGGCCGGCAACAGAGCCTCTTCGACGAAGCCCAGGCGACGGATGCGCTCGCGAAAGGGATGCGCTGCCAGTTGAGCCTCAATGGGACCAACGCCCCATCCGGGTTGTCCGGCGAGCCACAACTCGATCTCGTCATCGTGTTGCGCGATCTGCGCGAAGGCACTCAGCAACACATCGAGACCCTTTCGCGGCTCGAAAGTGCCCACGAAAAGAATGTACGGAAACTCCAGGCTCAACTGATGGGCGTCGAACAACGACGCGTCGTCGTCACCCGAGAGTTGGAACTTCTCGAGATCGACACCCAGAGGCGTGACCACGACCGGAACGTGCGTGGGCACGATCTCGTCTAGCAGTCGAGCGCTGAATTCACTGATGGTCATCAAGACGCGCGCGTGTTGAGCGGAGTACGTGATGGCTCGACGAAAGTAGGCGACCTTGGCCCGTTCGTGCCACTCGGGATTCGTGAAGAAGGTCAGGTCGTGAATCGTGACGGCGGTGGGCGTCGAACCGCGATGGGGCATCGTGTAGTGCGGCCCGTGCCACAGATCGACGCCGCGCGCCGCGGCGCTCGTTCCCAATATCAACGCTTCGTAAGTCAGTCGCGCGGCGCGCGCATTGGGCACGAGTCCCGTGACCGTGGCGCTCGGCGATATGGCGCGCCAACGTGACGTGTCAGCTCGTCGAGTTACCAAGGTCGTCGTAACGTCGCGCTGGGGAAGACGCCTCGCGAGTTCGGCCACGTAACGACCCACGCCGGCGATCTGGGGCGGCACCGCAGAGACGTCAAGGGCGACCTTCACAGCCATCCCGCCAAATGATCGAGCGCGACGTTGCGCCAGGTCAGCGTCGCCACCGACGCTCGTCGACGCTCACGCGCGACCTCGTCGTTGCTCTGGGACACGGCCCGAACCAGTCCCTCGGCGATCTCGGACACCTCGAGCGGATTAACAATCACTACTTCGTCGTTCTTCATCACGCTCGGGGTCGTCGCGCTGGCGACGACCCGCGTGCCCTCGTGCAGCGCCTCCACCGGAGGCAGTCCCCAACCCTCGGCTCGAGGCACGTACGCCACGACCGTCGCGTCACGGTAGAGACCTCTCAGCATCGAGCGCGCCACCATACCGAGAACGACCGCGTCACGGCTGTCAACCTCACCCCATCCTTCGGGCCCGACGAAGACCAGTGGACCGAGTTCAGGGTTCGTCGCCACGGCCTGAGCGTGCGCCTGGACCAGACGATCGAGGTTCTTTCTCGGTTCGCGGGTACCGGCGTACAGCGTGAAGGGTCCGTGCACCCCGTGTTCGGCGAGAAAGGCTCGCACTTGGCCCGTACTGACCGCCGAGGCGGTGTCATCGACGCCTAAGCGCACCTCGTGGAGTCGACTCGACTCGAAGCCCTCGCCGCTCAAGCGCTGAGCCAAGCCCGGCGCGGTCGTAAAAACTCGCACGTCGTCTCTCGCTTTGAGCAGTTGGAGCCGACGCTCGTGAAAGCGCACGCCGCGCGGTGTGCTCGTGGTGGGCTCGTCACGCCAGAGAAGATCGTGCAAGGCCACGCAGTGCACCGCTCCCGGTCTACCTCCGGCGAAGGGGCCGGCCAGCGACGTGGCGTGCACGACGTCACTGTTGGACGGCACGCCGAGCGGCCAACGGGCCCACGCGCGGGTCAGCACCTGGATCGACGCCGGCGCGCGCACTTCTTCAAGCGCCAAGTCCGACACGTCCTGGGTGGGTTGGCCCCGAGGCACGACGCCCACCAGGCGCAAGGAGTCGTCGTGAAGTGCGGCCAGTCCGCCCACGAGTCCTCGCACGTACGTCGCAATGCCGCCGGGTTGGGGCCGATAGAACTGATCCAGCGAAATGCTGACCGTACGAGTCACGAGTTCCAGCCTCGCACGACTTCGCGATAGAGCGCGGCGTAGGCCCGCGCCGCGGTCGCGGGAGCGAAATCTTCGGCCCGCGCTCGTCCGGCGGCGATCGTGATCGCCCGGCGCGTCGGACTCTCCCAAAGTTCTTCTAGCAGCGGCATAACCTCGCGGTCGTCTTCGGTGAGCGTGGCCGCGCCACTAAGGAGCTCTCGGTTGATGGTCGTCGCACGCGCAATGGTGGGTACCCCCGCCGCCAACGCCGCGATGGCGAATGACGGAAACCGCGCGCCGTCCGAGATGTGCAGCACGACGCGCGCGTCGCCGAGTGCGCCACGCGCCTCGCTACGAGTCATCAAGCGCACCGCAGAATCTCTCGAGCGAATTCGTTGTGCGACTTTGGTGCTCGAGACCGCGACGACGTGCGTGCCGCGACTCTTCGCGAAGGCCACCAGTTCCGGGGCGAGATTCAAAAAGGGTTTGACCACTCCGGTCAGGTTCACGACGAGCGCGGTGCCGTTGAGCGTGGGTTGCACGAGGGGCACCGCCGGGGGCACGACCACGACACGAGAGCGCTCGATCCCGAGCACGTCTTGCACTTCGTGACTCGCACTACGCGTCGAAGCGACGAGCGTCGCGCCGTGACTGACGGCGCGACGAAGTTGATTAATTCTTTGATGTTCGCGTGACTCGCCGCGCAAAGGTCGAAGATCGTCGACCGAGATGATAAGTGGAATGGCCTTCGTCGGGGGTGTCGCGCGACCCGCGACGTGCACGACGTCGACGGGGGTCAAGAGTCGATCGAGTGAAGGCCCGAGACTACGACGCCAGAGCGGTGTCCACAGCGAGTGAAGGGCCAGTCGTACCTCGTTGGACGACGTCGCCGGCGCGTGGGTGTGAAAGCGCACCAGTTCACACTCGCCCGTTGCGTCCAAGGCATTGGCCAAATCGGTCATCGAGTTTCCTAGGGACTCGAGCGAACCATCGAGATCCAGACCGACCCGGGGAACGGAACTCACGAACGCAGGGCCAGAGCTCGCGCGGCGCTCGTCCATTCGGGCCAGAGCTTTACGGCCCACTGACCAAAGGGTTCGGTGCCCGTGGCCACAACTCCCACGCCCTCGTCCGTGTTCAAGAGCATCAACGCCCCGCTTTGGCCAAAGTGACCAAAACTCGTCTTGGCCCAGTCGCCCATCCAATGTTGCTTCTCACCTCGTACCTCGGGACCGAGCCCCCACGGACATGGCGTGAAACGGCCAAAACCGGGCACGATGCCGTCGAGTTCGGGCAAGTACGGTTTGACGATTCGATCCCGCGTCTCGTTGCTCAAGCCATCCGGTCGCAGCCAGGCGACGGCCAGCGTGGCGAGATCGTTCGTCGAACCTTCGACGCCCGAGGCGGGACGACCTTTGAGGGCCGTGGAGGACATACCCAGGGAGCGAAAGACCCGGTTCTCCAACCACGTCGCCGCCGGATTTTCCCCCACGAGGGCCTCGACCAGGAGGTCGATGCCGTAGTTCGAATAGACGCGCTTGGTCGCCACGGGGACGACGGGATCGCTCTCTTCGAGTCCGAGCCCACTCGAGTGCGACAAGAGATTCGCGATCGTCGCTCCCTGAGGGCCAACACCCTCGGTGAACTCGTGCAGGTCCCAGTCGATCTCGACGCCGACGGCCAACGCGACGGCCATCTTGGAGACCGACGCCCACGGACGCACCTCGTCCAGATCTCCCGCCTCGGCCACTCGCTCGATGACTCCTTCGTTGAGGCGCAATACGACGTAGGCCAGTGAACCGGGCCACGAGGCGTCAAGGGCGTTGTTCACCACTCGATGATACCCACGCGCCCCTAAGGTTTCGAAGGTGATTACCGTTCTCAGTGGAGGCGTCGGCGCGGCGCGGCTCTTGCACGCTCTCAGCGACGTCATCGCCCCGTCCGAGATCGCGGCCGTCGTTAACGTGGGCGACGACGTAGTGCTGCACGGTCTGACCATCTGTCCGGACCTCGACACCATCACCTACACGCTGGCCGGACTCAACAACGACGAACTCGGCTGGGGGCTGCGCGGCGAGACGTGGCGCGTGATGAGCGAACTCGAAGAACTCGGTGGTGAAGCTTGGTTTCGACTCGGCGACCGCGACCTCGCGACGCACCTCTATCGCAGCCAGCGGCTCAGCGAAGGCGCGACCAAGACCGACGTGGCGAAGGAGCTGGCCGAGCGACTGGGCGTCGCGGTGCGGCTGTTGCCGGTAACCAACGACACCGTCACCACCGAGTTCGACACCACCCTGGGTCGACTCTCCTTTCAGGAGTACTTCGTTCGCCATCATCACGACGTCACCGTTCGCGCCATCGAGTTCGTCGGCGCCGACAGCGCGCACGCGACGCCCGAGGTACTCGACGCCCTTCGCGAGGCGAGTCGGCTCGTCATTGCACCGTCCAATCCCCTCATCTCCATTGACCCGATACTTCAGATTCCCGGTGTGCGCGAGATCGTGGCCGAGCGACGTGAGGACGTGGTGGCCGTCTCGCCACTCATTCGCGGCGAAGCCCTCAAGGGTCCGGCCGCTCGGCTCTTGGGCGAGCTCGGTTACGACATCTCCACCGTGGGGGTCGTCGACTTCTACGAGGGTCTCGTCGGTACTTGGATCATCGACGAGGCCGACGCCGCTCTGGCCGAGGAGATCCGCCAACGCGGCGTGCACGTCGAGGTCACGACGACCGTCATGGCCGAGGCCGACAACGCCGAGCGCCTCGCCAAGGCGGTGCTCTCGTGAGTGAACTGCGCGTCGTAGCTCTGGCCTCCAAGGTTCAGGTTAAAAAAGGCGACGATCTGGTGGCGTTACTACTCGACGCGCTGCGTGACGCCAAGGAAGAGCCACGGCACCACGATCTGTTGATCGTCACGAGCAAAGTGGTCTCTAAGTCCGAAGGTCAGGTCGTGGCCCACGACGGAACCGAAGAACATAAGGTCGCCATCGTCGAACAAGAGTCCGTGCGCGTGCTTCGACGTCGCGGGCCCCTTCGCATCACCGAAACCCGCCACGGCTTCATCAACGCCAACGCCGGGGTGGATCTCTCGAACACCGACGAGGGCACGGCGGTGCTGCTACCCAAGGACCCCGACCGATCGGCCCGACGAATCCGCGCCGAGATCGCGCGGCGCACCGACGTCGAGGTCGCCGTGTTGATCACCGACACCTTTGGCCGGGTCTGGCGCCAGGGCGTCACCGACGTGGCACTCGGCTCGGCGGGACTGAAGCCCCTGTTGGACCTGCGCGGGACGTTCGACGCCAACGGTCGGCTCTTAGAGGCCACGGAAGTGGCGATCGCGGACGAGATCGCCGGCGCGGCGAATCTCGTGTTGCACAAAGCCGCCGGGACGCCTTTCGCGTTGGTGCGCGGACTCGACGAGTCGTTCTTTGGACCGGGTTCGATCGCCGAAAACATCGTTCGCACCAAGAACGACGATCTCTTTCGCTAGTTAGACCCCACCGAGGCGCACGTCGCCCGAGAGCCGCGACGCCGCGGCGACGCGCTCTTTCGCACCAACGACGCACGTCGGACCGAGCACGGAGTCGGTGCCAATCACCGCTTCGGGGCCGATGATGCACGAACGTATCTGACAGCCGCTCTGTACGACGGCCCCGGGCAACAGCACCGAGTCTTCAAGGATGACGTCTGATCCGACGACGCACTCGCGGTCAACCACGGTGTTGAGCAACGTGACGCTCGCGTCAATGGTCGCTGACGGGTGTCGCCACGAGCCCGCGACAATGCCCGTGAAGTGGTGGCGCGAGTGACGACCCTGCAACACGTCGACGTTGGCTTGCAGATAGGCCTGGGGGGTGCCGGTATCGAGCCAGTAGGCCTCGTCGGCCAAGGCGTAGAGCTCGCCCGCGGCGGCCAGTATCGGGAAGGTCTCGCGTTCCACACTGACCGGACCTTCGGGCGCGATACGACGTAGCGCGCGTGGCTCAAAGACGTAGTACCCGGCGTTGATGAGGTTCGTCGGGGCTTCTCCGGGCGGCGGCTTCTCGACAAAAGCCAGGACCCGGCCGTCATCTGCTGTGGGCACCACGCCAAAACACGAAGGATCGTCGACGGGGTGCAGCGCGATCGTGACCTCGGAGGCGCGTTCGCGATGAAACTCCAAGAGTCGCGTCACGTTGAGGTCGCTCACGATGTCGCCATTGACCACCAAGAACGTCTCGTCAATCTCGGCGACGGTGGCGGCGTAACGAATCGCGCCCGCGGTGTCGAGGGGTTCGGCTTCGACGGCGTAGGTCATGCGCACGCCAGCGATCACGTTCGAGGGGTAGGCCTCAATAAATCGATCGGGCAAGTACCCCAAGGACAGGACGGCGTCGGTGACCCCGTGGCTCGCCAAGGACTCGAGCACGCACTCGATCATCGGCACGCCCGCCAGCGGCAACATCTGTTTGGGCGTTTCGAAGGTCAACGGACGAAGTCGCGTGCCCTTACCGCCGACCAGAATGATCGACTGCAAACTCAACCCTTGGTGGTAGTGGTCGTACCCGCGGTGGTGGTCGTGGAACTCGCTGGAGCGGTCGTGGTGGTGCCCGAGGGCAACGTCGTCGTGGTCGCCGTGGGCAGCGTGGTGGTCGTGGTCGGAGTCGTGGCGGCCAGCACCATCTCATCGACGGTGGCCTTGGCCGGCGCTCGAGGCGTCACGCCCGTCGGCTCAAAAGCCATCGTCACGCGAAGGTCCGCCACGAATTTGATTTTGGCGGGGTTGGTCGTGAGCGTGGGCGTCTTTTGACCGAACGAGGTCCAGTACGCGTAGACGACCTTGCCCTTCTTGCCGGCGTACTTCGTCTTGGCCGGGCAGGCTTCACCGTTCTTGTAGGTCGTCGCGGGGTCTTTGGTTCCAGTCTTCGTGGGCACCGCGAGCTCGGTGGAACTCGCGACGAGGCCGAAATACTCGGCCGCGAAGGTCTTGAGAGTGGCGTTGGCGCCAGCTTCGGCGGACGAGACGGGCGAAAGTCGGATGACGTTATCGGGCCCCACGAGAAAGCCGCCCTTGAAGGAGGGATCGGTGTTGAGATACGGGAGATTCGAACCACAGGCCTGCACCGAGAGCGCGGCGTAGAGGACCGATCCAATAACCGGTTGGACGGTCGTGGTGTGCTTCTTGACGGGGTTTTGGTACTCGTAGCGAGAGTAGACCGTCAACACGATGCCCAAGACCACGATAACCACGAGCGCACCGTAGAAGTTGCCCGGTCGAGTCTTTTGATAGGTCTTGCCACCGCCCGCGGCGCCGACCCTACTTACCCATTTACCCGACGTGCTTTTCGCCACCCTACAACGCTACTAAATAATCAGGCGGGCTCGACGCTGCGTGGGGGCGGAGGGACTCGAACCCTCACTGGAGGCGGTTTAAGCGCCCTGCCTCTGCCAATTGGGCTACGCCCCCGCGCAGCACGGTTGCGAGGTAACGCTAATGCATTGTTACGATTTCTCGAAACCTCCCGTTTTCTTATGATCGATAACTAGGCTGGTTCTATGTTGCGCGTGCGTCGTCGGGGCGCGACTCGAAGCACCCCTCTAGTTCTCTTCGCGGCGCTCGCTCTCACCTGGGTCCTGACCCCCCTCTCGGCCGGAGCGGGCACTATTGCCCAGACCCAGGCCGAGATCGCCGCGCTCTCCGCCTCCCTCTCCCAACAGGAGAAAACCAGCGAAATTACCTCGAATGAGTACGACGCCGACAAGGCCAATTTGGCCTCGATCAACCAGAACATCATCAATTTGCAAGGCGACGAGACGACAAAACGCGCCGCCATCGTCGTCACGTCCAAGGCTCTGGTCACGGCCATCGTGCGCGCCTTCGTGCTCGGTGCGGCCGATGCGCAGATCCTCTCGCTCTTTAACCAAAACGTCACGCGCAGTGACGCGCGCCAGGTCTACGAAGACAAGGTCATCGGGAACCTGAATCAACTTAAGAACACGTACAACCGTGAGAAGAAGTCTCTGCAAAGCACCATCGCCAACGTCGCGAATCAACGCGCCAAGGCCGAACACGCGACCTACGAGATGAAGAATTTGCTCGAGCGGAACGTCCAACTTGAAAACCAGACCCAAGCGACCCTGGACACGGTGACGGCTGAACTCAAGAGTGAAATTATCAACTACGAGATCCAAGCCGGGGCGGCCGCCGCCCGGGACAAGAACATCGCGGGCGAAGAGCAGGCCATCGCCGCCGCCTCGGCCGTTGGTGGCCAGAGCGCGGCCAACCTGGTGATCGAAGCCATCCAGGCGGCCACGGCCCAGATCTCCATCGCCGAAGTGGCGGGAACGGCCCAGGGCGCGCGAGCCGTCGCCTACGCCAAGAGCCAGATCGGCGTGCCCTACGTCTGGGGCGGGGAGACGCCCGGGCGCGGCTTTGACTGTTCGGGTCTGGTGCAGTGGGCCTGGGCCCGCGCCGGCATCGCCATTCCGCGCACGACCGAGACCCAGTGGCCCGACATGATTCACGTCACCCTCACCGAGCTCCAACCCGGTGACCTGCTCTTTTACTTCAACCTCGACGGCGACCACGAAGTTGACCACGTGGTGATGTACGTGGGCAGTGGACCGTGGGGCATCGACACCACCATCGCCGCGGCGTACACCGGCACCAACATCGCCCTCGCCCCGCTCTTCACCGCCGGGCTGATCGGCGCCGCGCGCCCCTAGGGCCAGACTCGTGAGCGTGAAACTCTCCCTCGTCATCCCGGCCTACAACGAGTCCGCCCGCCTGGAGGTGGGCTATCAGCGCCTCGCGCCCACGTTGCACGAGATGGACCCTTCGAGCGTCGAGGTGATCGTGGTCGACGACGG
>Ga0182024_10010738_pt1 | contig 18603 bp, 10 predicted proteins | sample P32metaG_FD_120480 | JGI IMG/M metagenome (GOLD analysis project Ga0182024, IMG submission 120480) | Permafrost microbial communities from Stordalen Mire, Sweden - P3-2 metaG (Illumina Assembly) | ecosystem: Environmental > Terrestrial > Soil > Wetlands > Permafrost | place: Sweden: Stordalen... | reverse complement strand
TCGTTGCTAGCGCAACGCGACCTCGATGGACAGCACTCCTCAGCTAACCCACGAAGAAAGATCGCACAAAGTGCGGCATGGGGCTGACAAACCTACTCCGGCGCTTCCGTAGAAATAGGAGGCATGGAATGCCGGGGCACGCGAGGACAGCGGTAGGCGAAGCCCGCCAGGCGGGCTATTTCGAAGCCGGGCGGTGCCGAACGCGCGGAGTCAGTCGTATCGGGCGCCACCGGCACGAATCTCTCTCCCCGGTCGGCTCGCCGCATCCAAGTAGCCCGCCTTGCGGGCTTCGGATGACGCTCTGCTCTGTGCCCCGGACTTTTCAATCCGGGGGTAATGGGGTGCTCGACTCACAGCCAGAACTAGGCTGGCGAAGTAGTGCTACACGGCCGGGCCTGCCGGCGCGGCGTATGTAACTTCGTGCAACCACGAGAGGGCTCGCGCACCCTGCGCCGATCCCTTAGATTCTCGTACATCGTGCGCGACGACTTTCGCTCCCTCTTGCGGGTCGGCGGCCCCCGTTTGTTCGGAGGCAGGTGATGCGTCGCGCCCCCTACAAGACGCCGGACCACTTCACCCGCGCCGCGAAAAAGGCCGGGTTCCCGGCGCGCAGCGTGTTCAAGCTCGAGGAGATCGACCGGAGGGTCCATCTCCTCCGCCCCAAGATGCACGTCCTCGATCTCGGCGCGGCGCCCGGGAGCTGGAGCCTCTACGCCGCGACCCACATTGGCGCCGAAGGCAAGCTGCTTGCCATCGACCTCTCGCCCCTTACGGTCACTCTTCCGCCTCAGGCCACGTTCGTCCAAGGGGACGCCCTCGCCGTAAGCTCCGATGCGCTGGCTCTTTTTGCGCCGTACGACGTCGTACTGAGCGACATGGCGCCCAGCACGACGGGGAACAAGCTGGCCGACCAGGCCAGAAGTTTCGAGCTGTTCATGCGGGCGCTCCTCGTTGCGGCTACTCTGGTTCGTGCGGGAGGGTCTTTCGTGGGGAAGATTTTCATGGGTGAGGACCTTCCTCACGCGCGGGCCGAGCTCCGAAAGATCTTCGGCCGCGAGCGGTTGATCCGACCAGAGGGGACGCGAAGCGTGAGCACGGAGCTGTTCGTCGTAGGTCTCGAGCGTAAAGCCGCATGACGCTCTCGATGGTCCAGCAGTTGCTCGGCGGTCGGTTCGTCGTCGAGAAAGAAATAGGGCGTGGAGGCGTCGGGATCGTCTATCGGGCGACGGACCAGATCACGGGACAGCCCGTCGCTCTCAAGATCATCGCCATCACGGGCGTCGACGCCGGCGAGGAAGCGCGATTCCAGCGAGAAGGCCGCGTCCTTGCCGAGCTCGAGCACCCGTCGATCGTGAAGCTGGTCGCTTTCGGACAGCTCGACGAGGGGCAGCCCTTCGTGGCGATGGAGTGGCTCGAGGGGGAAGACATCGCGCAGCGCCAGCGCCGCCTGCCTCTGTCTCTGGCTCAATGCCTGCACGTCGCGGCGATCGTCGCCGACGCGCTCGCCGCGGCCCACCGGGCCGGGATCATTCACCGTGACGTCAAGCCCTCGAACATCATTCTTTTGGGGAGCGCCTCCGGAAAACAGGACAGCACGCCGCTCTTGGCCAAGCTCGTCGATTTCGGCGTGGCTTCGGCCGAGGATGCGAAGCTCACGCGTACCGGTGCGATCGTCGGAACGCCCGCCTACATGGCGCCGGAGCAGGCGCGCGGCGACGGCGAGGTCTCGTCTTCGGCAGACCTGTATGCGCTCGGCGCCACGCTGTTCGAGATGGTCGCGGGACGCCCTCCGCACGTCGGCCCGACTCCGATCGCGATTCTTGCCCGGCTCGTTACGACACCGGCACCGCGACTTTCCGAGGTCGTGGTCGACGCCCCCCCCGCCCTCGACGAGCTGATGTTCCGACTCCTCGCGATGGTGCCGACCGACCGCCCCGGCGGCGCCGAGGAGGTCGCGCGCGAGCTCCGAACCATCGAGGCGGACCTCGAGACGACGACCGATCGCCTCACACGCGCACTCCCGAGCGACATGCCTCCTTCGATCGCGTCGGCGACCGCGAGCGGCGTGATCTCGTCGCGCAACACGGGCGGGACGCGCCTCGTGACGTCGATCCTCGCGACGAACGTGCCCAAAGGCGCTCCCCGCGCCCGACTGCTCGCTCATCTGCGAGCGCGCGGTGCCGACGCGACCGAGCTCGGCGGGGACGCGATCGTCGCGCACCTCGGAGCCAGGAAGGCGCTCGGCGACGAGGCCGCGCGCGCGATCGATCTAGGCTCACGGCTGGCTCGGACGCGGGCGTCGGTCGGAATCGCGACGGGGCGTACCCGCGTCGACCGAACGCGTCCTACGGGGGAGGTCGTCGACCGCGCCGCGGCGCTTTCGCGCGACGCCCAACGCGGCCAAGTACTCGCGGACACGACGACGACCGAGCTCGCGCGCGGGCGTTACGAGTTCATCATGCGCGGGGAAGGTTCGGCCATCGTCGGTGTCGCGATGCCGGGTCGGCGTGAGGGGGTCGGGGGCGCCCCCTTCGTGGGGCGTGAGGCCGAGCTCGCGCAGCTGATGAATGCGTTCGAGCGCGCGGTCGAAGAGAAAACTCCCGTGGTCGCGACTGTAGTGGGCGCACCGGGGATCGGTAAGACTCGTTTGAGGCGAGAGACGCTCTCGCGCATCGCGTCGCACGCCGCCGCACCTCGGATCGTTCTCGTGCGCTGCGAGCCGTTCTCCAAGAGCCACGCACTGGGGGTCGCCGCCGAGATCGCGCGCGGCCTGTCCGGCGTCGCGAAGGGGGCGAAGTTGGAAGACGCACTCGGCGCCGCCGAGGCACTCATCGCCACGAGCGAGGCGAAGATGTCCGACAGCTCCCGCGACCTCGTCGCTCGCCTCGTCGTGAACGAGCCTCTGCCGGAGCTCGACGCGCGTGGGGCGCGCGACGCACTCTGGATCGCGTTGACGGACTTGGCTGTCGCCATGACCCGGCAAGCGCCGTTGGTCCTCGCCATCGAAGACGCCCAGTGGGCGGACGACGACAGTCTCGCGTGGATCGACCACTTCTTGGCGCGGGCGGGAGGCCATCCTCTCTGGGTGCTCGCGATGCTCAGGCCCGCGCCACGCGACGAGGGGCGCCGCTGGTTCGAGGGGAGGGACCACACGCAGATCGAGCTCAGACCGCTCTCGCGAAAGACCGTGCGCGCCATCGCGCGCGCGATGCTCGGCGAGCGCGCGTCGGGCGACGCGGGCGATCAGCTCACGGAGATCATCGCGACGCAGGCTGCGGGCTCGCCTCTTTTCGCGGAAGAGCTGGCGCGACTCGCGGCCCAGGGCCGAGACGCCGCGACGGCGCCCACGATCGAGGCGGCGATCCAAGTGCACCTCGACGCGCTCGACGACACGCTCCGCGCCACGGCCTCGACGCTCGCCGTATTCGGCCTTCGAGGCTGGGACGCGGGCCTCACGGCGCTTGGCGTGCCGAACGCAACCGAGGCACTTCGTGCGCTTGCCAACAGCGAGATTCTGGTCGAGCAGGCGTCGTCGCGCTTCAAAGAGACGCGCGAGTGGTCCTTCAAGCACGCTCTCATGCGAGAGGTCGCGTACACCTCGCTCGGGGAGCACGCCCTTCGTGAGGCGCACGGTCGAGCCGGCCGGTGGCTCGCAAAGATGGGCGAAGACGACGCCACGGTCGCAAGGCACCTCGATCTCGGAGGAGAGAGCGGCGCCGCCGCGGGGTATCTCGAGAAGGCGGCGCGGCGAGCGCTGGCGGCTCACGCTCTCGCGGAAGCCGTGTCGCTCGCCGAGCGGTCGCTCGCTTTTGCGGAAGACAAGCCGACGGCGTTCGCGCGCGCGCAGATCCTCGACGAAGCATGGAACCGGCAGGACGCTCGTGCCGGCGAGCGCGACACCGCCGTGCGCGCCATGGAGGAGTCGGTCTACGACGGAGCGAGCGATCTCCGCGCACGCGGGGCCCGCGTTCGGTACGAAGACGCGTGCGGCGGCGATGCGCAAACGAGCGCCCGACTCGATCAGGTGCGGCGTGAGGCGCAAGCCGCAGCGCTCCCGGACGAAGAAGCGCGCAGCGCGGCCGCCCTCGCCGCTCGGTACGCCTTCGCCGGCGAGCTCGATCTCGCGGCAGAGATGGCCGACAGCTTGCTCTCGATTGCGCAGCGGCATGGGATCGCCGGAGCCGCAGTCGACGCGTGGCAAACACTCGCGGTCGTGCGCCAGGCGCGCGGAGACGTAGGGGCCGCGCTCGAGGCGAGGCGCTCGGCTGCGCGCGCGGCAAGCGACGCAGGGCTCAAGACACGCGAGGCCACCCTCACAGTAAACGTGGGATTCGCGCTGACGACAGTGGGGGCACGGGCGGAGGCGAGGGTCGCCATCGAAGGGGGGATTGCCATCGCCCAATCCGTCGGATCGCCCGGCACGGTCCGTCACGGTACGATGAATCTGCTCTGCTGGACGGCGACGTTCGGCGGCGACCCGGCGCTCGACGGACTCCTCTCGGAACCTCGATTGCTTGCCGACGCAGCGATCGCGGGGAGCTGGGTCCCCCAAGACCGGGCTACGCTCGGCATCCTTTTCTACCGCGGCGTCGAGCATTTGCGCGACGAGTCTCTCGCTTCGTCGACGGGTGCTCGCACGTTACTGAAGGCCGCGGCGCAGGGCTATCGCGCGACGGGCATGCTCGACGTCCTCCCCGTCGCGCTCGGGCGTCTCGCGGAGGCGGAGCGTCGCTGCGGCCATGCGCAGCAGGCGCGCGTCCTCGCGCGCGAGGCCGCGTCGCTTCTCGACGAAGGTTCACCGAGCCTCCTGAACGAAGCACCCGTCTTTCTCGCCCTTCACGACGCGTGCGTGGATCTGGGCGAGCTCCAAGAAGCGAAGGAGGCCATCGCGCGCGGGATTCCGCGCCTGCTCACGCGCGTGCAAGGGTTGGCGAGCACGCCCTACGGCAAAGACTTTCTCACGCAGCTCGTGCCCAATGCGGGCCTCTTGGCCGCAGCCGAGGCCTACGACCTCGTGCCGGCAGAAATCGCGGCCGTCCTCGAACGGGGATGAAGCGGACGAGGGATGTGAGGTCTCTCCAAGTCGTGGAAGTTGGCCCTCTCTTTCGAGATCAACGAGGGTCGGGAGATGCCCGCTGAATATGCTGTCCAGGCACAGAGTTGCGTCGTTTGCGGCGAAGCCGACGCTCGCGCCCTCTCCACGACGACTCTCGCCGACGGTGCCGCGGTATGGGTCTGCGGATCCCACGAGCTCGTCCACCGCCGCGCCCCTTCTCCCGCTCGAACCGTCGAGGAGCTTCGCGCACTCACCGTGAATCGACGAAGGCAGGAGGACCGACGCGCCCTTCCAGGCGACGAGCTCGGACTTCTTCTGACCGAGGCGTTTGCACCGAGGCGGCGCGGCGCGTCCGCGCGGAGAAGCGGAAGCTGAACGCGAGACTGGAAGCGGGGCGGAGCGGCCTCTCTTCTCTCGGACCTGCGGCCGCTCTTCTTCTTGCCTCGATCGCGTTTCGATGGCCGGCGCTCATCAATGCGGGCACGGTCGACTCCGACTCGGCGATCGTCGGCCTGCAGGCCATGCACATTCTGCGCGGAGAATGGGCCTGGTTTCTCTTCGGGAGCGGCTACCAGACCTCGGTGGATTCGACCGTCGCGGCCGGATTCTTTGCGGTCCTTGGAGCCACTCCCCTCGCGCTCATGCTGTCCACGTTCGTGGGGCACCTCACTGCGACCGGCCTCGCGTTCGATACGCTCCGAAGACACCTGGACCCTTGGTTGGCGGCTCTCCTCACGCTGCCGCTCGTGTTCACGCCCAGCCCGCTCCACACCTATATCCTCGGACCTCCGCGGCAAGCCGCGCTCACCCTGGTCTTCCTGAGTCTCTGGACGACCGACGGGGCCGCTCGCTCCCGCGCTCCGCGTGCGCGCTACTTCGCCGGAGCCGCGCTCGCGTCGGTCGCTTGCTTTGCCGATCCGTACGCACTTCTCTTTCTGCCGCCGCTCCTCTTTCTTTCGCTGCTCGCGGCCTTCGACGGATTGGACGCGCGTACCGAGGCTCGGAACGTCGCCACGCGCGCGGGGTGGATCTGCGCAGGGGGAGCGATCGGCTTCGTTCCTTTCCTCCTTCTCAGCTTCAGCGCAAGGGCGGTGCAGGGAGAGACCACGTTCACGACGAACGCGCTCGCGCGAAACTTTCGGCTGCTCACGGACGAGTGTCTGCCATGGGTGCTCAGCACGACGGCCTACACTCCCGAATCCGCCCTCGGCTACGTTCGATGGCATTCAGGCACACTCTTTCGACTTGTCCAGGCGGCGGGAGGCCTGACGCTGATGGCAGGAGCGGCATTCGCTCTCGTCGCATCGCGCATGACGCGTATCCCTTGGCCCGTACGCCGCCTCGGCGTGTTCGGCTTCGTGCTCATCCCCACGACTCTTGGGGCCTTTCTCGTGTCGGTGATGGTGATGGACCTTTTCTCGGCGCGCTACCTCGTCGCCGTCGTGCTCGCTTCGCCCTTCGCGCTCGCTCCCGCCGCCTACCGCTTGGGACTTCGACGCTTCGGGGCGACGCTCGCACCCTACGTCGTCTCTGCCGCGGTGGCAGGCTGGCTCGGCTTTGGCGCGAAGGTCGCAAATCCCGCGCCCGTGCACTTGCCGGGGAGCGGCGCCCTCGATGAAACGCGGCTCGAACGTGCGCTCCTCGAGAAGGGCGTGACCTCCGCGGTCGCCGACTACTGGGTGTCGTACCGTCTGACTTTCCTTTACCGTGAAGCGCTCGAAGTCATTCCGGTGCACGCCGCGGAAGATCGGTACCCGGCGTATCGGCGGACCTTCGCGCGAGCCGCCCGGGTGGCGTACGTCTTCGACGCGAATCGTTCACGCGAGACCTTCGCGAGCATGCTCGACGAAGTCATGCTGCAGGAGGGCATCGCGGCGCCGACCGCGACGCTCCGCGAGGGAGACCTCACGGCCGTCATTCTCGATCGTCCTCCCAAGAGCTAGAACCTGAAACCAACCTGGGCGTGCACCGTGAAGGCGACGAAGGTGGCCTTGGTGGTCGTGACGCTCGACGTACCGTCCATGTTTGGGGTGACGCCCAAAATGTCCACGACGTTGGGGATCACGAGCAGATTGGCGTCGGCCCCTGCGAGGAACGAGCCGACCGCGAGCAGCACGGTAACGCCGGGCTGCACGTAAAGAGTGTTCGCGCTCCTGTACTGCGCAAGGGGCGGAGCCGTGATGCTCTCTGTACCGACGCTGCCCGTGCGCGTGATCTCGGCATCGCCGACCCCGACGACAGGCCGGATCTTGAAAACGGAACGCTTGAACGTGTAGCCGAGATCGATCCCGTAAAGGTCGGCGTACTGGCTCAACGAGACTTCGCCGGTGCCGGCGTTGCAAAACGTAGCCGGCAGACCCATGAGCCCATTGCCGCTCGTCGGCGCCCCACCGCCGCAATCGCCCGACGTGCCGAAATAGTGCATGACGCTGAGGCCACCGTACACGCCGTAGACATCGACCCCCGCCCGCGCTCCCAGGCCCACGGCGAGCGGGCTCGGCCCGTGACTCACGTTCGTCCCGTACCCGGCGCTCCCCGCGACCTCGACGTCGGCAGGCCCGATCGCCCTCGCGTCCCGAGCCCACGCAACGAAAGACAGAGAGAGCAGAAGACGCAGTGCGAGAGAAGACACGGCAAACGCGGCGTTCTTCATGGGCCCTCTCTTCCTACCCCAAGCGGCGGACGCACGCGACGTGACGGCGGGCGCCGTGCGGTGTAACGCACCTCCGATGTCCCGCGGCCCACATCTTCCCCCCGGCGCGAAAAGGAGCGCGCACGAGCCCGACTTCGTCGAAGTGACGGGCGCCCACGAGCACAATTTAGCCGTCGACTACGTGGCGATCCCGAAGCGGCAGTTCGTCGTCTTCACTGGGCCGAGCGGCTCCGGCAAATCGAGCCTCGCGTTCGACACGCTCTACGCCGAAGGCCAGCGCCGCTACGTCGAAACGTTGAGCGCCTACGCGCGCCAGTTTCTTGGACAGCTCGAGCGCCCGAAGGTCGAACACTTGCGCGGCCTCTCGCCGACCATCGCCATCGAGCAGAAGAGCGCCTCGAACAACCCGCGGTCGACCGTAGGTACGATCACCGAGATCTACGACTACCTCCGCGTCCTCTACGCGAAGCTCGGCGAACAGCGCTGTCCCGTGTGCGGCAAAAAGGTCGCGGCGCAAGGCGTGCAAGCCGTCACGCGCGAGATCCTCGCGCTGCCGGAGGGGACGAAGCTCACCGTTCTCGCCCCTCTCGTCGTTCACCGGAAAGGCGAGTTCAAGGAGGTGTGGGACGATCTTCGGGCGCGCGGCTTCGCACGCGTACGCCTCGACGGACAAGTCCACGCGCTCGACGCGCTGCCCACGGTCGACAAGAAGAAGAAGCACACGGTAGACGTCGTCATCGATCGCCTCGTCGTGCGAGCCACGGAGCGCGCCCGGCTCGCCGAGGCTGTGGAGCTCGGCCTCCGCGAGGGAAAGGGCAACCTCGTCGTCGAGCGCGCGGACGGCAAGGGTGAGACGGCCTTCAGTGAGGCTCTCGCGTGCTGCGGGATCGCGTTCCCCGAGCTCTCGCCGCAGAGCTTCTCGTTCAATTCGCCGCTCGGCATGTGCCTCGCCTGCAACGGGCTCGGCCAGCGCGAAGTCGTCGACCCACGACTCATCGTGCCCGACCCTTCCAAGTCCATTCGCGGCGGGGCCATCGCGCCCTGGGCCGCCGCGATGGCGCGCGGCGAGGGGTGGACGGCGCGGATCGTCGACGGTGTTTCGCGCGCGTTCAAGGTCGACCTCGACGCGCCGTGGAGCCGCATCCCGAAGGCCGCACAGAAGGTCGTCCTCTACGGCGTCGAAGGGCAAAAGATCGCGATCCGCTGGGGCGAGGAGGGGAGCCTCAACAGCGGCACGTGGGGGATGCGCTACGAGGGCATCGTCCCCAGCATCGAGCGCAAATTCCGCGAGACGGATTCGGACGCCACGCGCGATTTTTATCGTCGCTACTTGCGCGTTAACCCCTGCGCGTCGTGCGAGGGCCGGCGCCTGCGTCGCGAGAGCCTCTCCGTCTTCGTCAGCGGCAAGACGATTGCGGAGGCGACGGGAATGACGGTCGCGGAATCCGCCACGCACTTCGCGACTCTGCGACTCTCGTCGTCGGAGAAAGCGATCGGCGAGGGGGCTCTCCGCGAAGTGCAGAGCCGCCTCAAGTTCCTGCTCGACGTGGGGCTCGAGTATCTGACCCTCGACCGCGGCGGACCGACGCTGAGCGGCGGCGAGGCGCAACGCATCCGACTCGCGAGTCAGCTCGGCAGCGAGCTCTCGGGGGTCATGTACGTGCTCGACGAGCCGAGCATCGGCCTCCACCCACGAGACAACGCCCGCCTCATCGCGACGTTGAGACGTCTTCGCGATCTCGGCAACACCGTCATCGTCGTCGAACACGACGAAGAGACGATCCGGGCGGCCGATCACGTCGTCGATTTCGGGCCCGGCGCGGGCCATCTAGGAGGAAAGATCACCTTCGAGGGGACCCCGGAGGCTCTCGTCTCGAGCGCGAGCCTGACCGGCCGCTACCTCTCCGGCGCGCTCCGCATCGAGGTGCCGCGCACACGCCGTCGGCCTGCCGCGTGGATCGAGGTGAAGGGGGCGCGCGAGCACAATCTTACGGGCATCGACGTCCGCTTCCCTCTCGGCGTTCTCACCGCGGTCACCGGCGTGAGCGGCGCCGGCAAGAGCTCACTCGTCAACGGGATCCTCCTTCCGTCTCTCGCGCGAGCACTCCACGACAGCGCCGAGCCGATCGGCGAGCACGATCGAATCGTCGGCCTCTCCGCGCTCGACAAGGTCATCGCCATCGACCAGCAGCCCATCGGAAGGACGCCGCGTTCGAACGCGGGCACGTACACGAAGGCCTTCGACGCCATCCGCGCCGTCTTCGCCGAGCTCCCGGACGCGCGGACACGCGGCTGGGACGCGGGCCGGTTCAGCTTCAACGTGAAGGGGGGCCGCTGCGAAGCCTGTTCCGGCGGCGGAATGGTCCAAGTCGAGATGCACTTTCTCGCCGACATCTGGGTTCCTTGCGAGGCGTGCGGCGCGAAGCGCTACAACGCCGAAACTCTCGACGTGAAGTTCAAGGGAAAGTCGATCCACGACGTCCTCGAGTCGAGCGTCGACGACTGCCGAACGCACTTTCACGCTTTCCCGGTGCTCTCCCGAATCCTGGGTACGCTCGCCGAAGTGGGGCTGGGCTACATGAAGATCGGGCAGCCCGCGACGACCCTGAGCGGAGGGGAGGCTCAGCGCGTCAAGCTGAGTCGCGAGCTCGGCAAGGTGCAAACGGGACGGACTCTCTACGTGCTCGACGAGCCGACGACGGGGCTGCACTTCGACGACATCCAGAAGCTCCTTCTCGTGCTGCAGCGCCTCGTCGAGGCGGGCAACAGCGTCGTCGTCGTCGAGCACAATCTCGATGTCATCAAGTCGGCCGACTGGATCATCGACCTCGGACCCGAAGGGGGAGCGAAGGGGGGGCGGCTCATCGCCGAAGGAACGCCCGAGGCGGTGGCCGCGTGCAAGGCGTCGTATACCGGGCGTTATCTCGCGAAAATCGTCGCGAAGAAGAGCACGGGAAAGAGGATCGCGTCGAACGTTGTTTCGCTCCAAGAGTGATGCGAAGACAGGTCGTGCCGGTCGAGCGAGAGGCCTCACGTAAAGACAGCGCCCTTCACCTTGCTTCAGGGGTCTTCGCAGGCTTCGCGCTTCTCGCTGCGGTCAATGGCGTAGCGATCTCCGTCGGCGTTCCGCTCTCGTCCGGGGGGATTCCTTTGCGGCTCGCCCACCACGTCTTCGACGCCGCGGAGACGCTCGGCGTTGGGGGCCTGTTGGCCATCGTGGTGGGTGCGTTCGTCCGATACGTACCCCTCCCGCGGTGGGCCTTGGTCGCCGTCGCTCTCGTCGCGAGCGCCGGCTTGGTGAACCGAATCCTCGGGGACTATCTCGCGATCGAGGCGGCGCGGGCCCTCGACGGCCGGTTCGCGACGGGGATCTTCGTCGCATTCCTCACGCTCATGGCGGTCGGCCTCGTCGCCGCGCCTTTCCTCGCATCGTTCTGCTCCCGATGGCCGGTCCTCCGATTCTTTCCGGCCGTGATCGCCGTGAGCGCGATGGGCGTAAACCAGGTCGTGCTGCGCGACGACTACATGGATCTCCACGGCTACGCGGCGCTCGCCACAGCGCTTCTGGGCGGCATGGCGCTCGGTCCGGGCATCGAAGGTGCGCGTCGAGCTCTCGTCGCGAGCCGCCGCGGGCGCGTGGCCCTCCTGGGACTCGGCCTCTTCGCGCTCTTCGGGGTGGCCATTCCGCCCTCCAACGCGGCGCGACTCGAGCTTTTCCGGCAGCCTTCCGCGCTCGCTCCCTGGGTGCTTGCAATGACCGTATGGCCGGCGCCGCGACTCCACGCACCCGTCGCGTCGAACGCGCTGCCTGCGTCCCCGTGGTTTTTTGATCGCTCCGGCGCATCCGCCGTCCCGGCGACCTCGCCTCCCCTTCTTCCCTCCGACGCAGTCGTCGTGCTCGTCACGATCGACGCGGTCCGGGCGGACATCGTCGCCGATCCCGCGAACGATGCACGCTTCCCGACGTTCGCAAAGTTGAAGCGCGAGGGGGTCGTCTTCACCCACGCCTCTGCACCCGGCACTCAGACCGCGGTCTCTCTCGGCACTGTATTCTCGGGGCTCTACTCGTCGGAGCAGCGCTGGAAAAATCACGGATCAGGATGGCTGCTCCATTCCTACCCCGCCGAAGACCCGTCTCCTCGCTTTCCTCAGATCCTTTCCGACCATCGCGTTACGACCGCGAACGTGGCAAGCCTCGCCTTTCTCCAAAACGACTTCGGAGTGGCGCGGGGTTTTCGCGAAGAAACGGTCTTGGAGCACGGGCCGCACGCGGCCTCGGGGTTTCGAATCGTCCGGGCGCTTCTGGATCGACTGGACAAGGCAGGGCCCGGGCCGCTCTTTCTTTGCGCACACTTCGTCGACGCTCATTCGCCTTACGGGCGCCGCGGCAAAGGCACCGATTACGAACGCTACCTCGCAAGCGTGTCCTCCGAAGACGCGCTGCTCGGGCGTGTCCTCCGGGCGCTCGAAGACCACTTCGGCCAACGATGGGCGCTGTTCGTGAGCGCGGACCATGGGGAAGCTTTTGGCGATCACCAGACCTACGAACACGGCAAGACCCTCTACGAGGAGCTCGTCCACGTTCCCCTCTTGGCGCGGAGTCCGGTCTTTCCGCCGCACGAAGTCAGCCAGCGGGTCGGACTCGTCGATCTTGGTCCGACGATTCTCGATCTATTCCAGATCGCCTCCCCGGCAACGTTCGAGGGACAAAGTCTCGTCCCTTTGCTCGCCGGCGGGAACCTCACACTTACTCGGCCGCTCCTCGCCGAGAGCCGCCTTCGGCGGGCGCTCACGCAACCGGATGGGCTCAAAGTGATCGAAGACCCCCGGCGCAAGGTCGTCGAGGTCTACGACTTGGCCTCGGACCCCGGCGAGACTCGAAACCTGTTCGACGTGGCAAAGGGGCGCTCGGACGCCGCGCTCACCGAGCTACGCGCGTTCTTCGCCGTCCACGCGTTCCGGGACGAAAACTACGAGCCCCCGTACAAGTTCTGAGCGACTCCGCGCGGCAGGGAACCGCCGGCGCCCCGCCGAGGAGCGATATAGTGCGGGCTTGCCGCTCTACCTCCTCGACGATCGCCTGGTCTTCCCGTCACCCGAGCACGCGGACGACGGATTGGTCGCGGTCGGAGGCGATCTGCGCCCCGAGCGCCTGCTGCTCGGATACGGCATGGGGATCTTCCCCTGGTACCACGACGGTCTCCCGATCCTGTGGCACTCGCCCGATCCGCGGTGCGTCATCCCGACGGACGAAGTCCACGTCTCACGCAGTCTCGCGCGCGTTTTGAAGCGACGCGAGTACGAGGTTCGCTACGACGTCGCGTTCTCGCGGGTCATCGGCGCGTGCAAAGCCGCGGAAAGGCCGGGACAGGAAGGCACGTGGATCACCGACGAGATGGAAGACGCGTACGCGAAACTTCACGAACTCGGGTATGCCCACTCGATCGAGAGCTACCTCGACGGCGAGCTCCAGGGGGGGCTCTACGGTGTGTCGATCGGACGGATGTTCTTCGGCGAATCGATGTTCTCTTGGCGTTCGAACGCCTCGAAGGTCGCGCTCGTCACCCTTGCAGAGCGGCTCCGTGGGCAAGGCTCACGCTTCATCGACTCCCAGGTCGCGAACCCGTTGACCCTGTCGCTCGGGGCGCGCGAATGGCCCCGCCCCTTCTTTCTCGCACGCCTCGCGGAAGAGCTCGCAGCGGCGCCCACGCGTCGCGGGAGTTGGACGTAGAGCAACGTTAACTGCAGTTGGTCTAAGGCGCGTTGAACGCATACATCTTGCCGGTCGCGCCGACGAAGAAGCGCCCCTTGGCGATGATAGGGCTCGTCCATCGCAGCACGGTCGTCATCGTCACGCCGCCTCCGTCGAAGACGCTCTCACCCGTGTCCGCGTCGAAGCCGAGCAAGAGATTGGTCCCTTGCGCGCTCACCACCCACACGACCGCATCCGACTGGCCGTCCGTCGTCGTCACCATCGGCGACCCCTGCCCGTGCGACGTCGCGCACCATGCCACCGAAAAAGTCGGCGGCGAGGTCGGCGCCACGTGCAGCGCGATGAGATCCCCCATCATCCCCTTCGGACAGTCCACCCCGAGCCCGTCTGCGCGAAGCACGATGTAGCGACCCTTCGCCGTCACGTACGTCGCCGGGTTGCCGGCGATCGCAGAGCTTGCGACTTTTGCGCTATACAGACCCTCGCCGGTCTTGCCGTTGCCCTTGCCGATTCCGCCGAGCCTCGAGCGCTCGACGAGGTGCACCGTGCCGAACTTGCCCATGGCAACGGCGAGCGCCGAAGGATTGGCCCCCGGCAGGTCGAAGAGCATCAGGCTCGAGCTTCCGAGGTCGTAGTCCCCCACGTCGAGCGCTTCCCAGTTCGAGGGAGTAAAATAGTCGTTGGTGCTTCCCGAAAACTCGAGGTCCTGGGAAAGGCGCATGACGGCGTTGCCCCCTCCCCAAGTGGTAAGACCGTCGATCGAGTTGCCGGTCGAGAAGAAGAGGCTCGTTCCGTCGTTCGCGAGGGCCCCCCAAATGCCTCCCTTGTAGGCACTCGTCGACCACGACGTCACTTTCGTCGGGTCCGTGGTCGAAATGCCGACGATCCATCCGTGGAAGTCGTCGCAGTCGAACGCGAGCCCGGAGAACGGAACGTACAGGGTCCCGCCAAGGATCATGAGCGAACCGCGGTTGTGCTGGATATCCGCCTCGAAGCCCCTCACTTTGGAGGCGACGTCGACGGGCCAACCCGGTCGCGTGCCGCCGTCGTCGATCGACAGCGCATACACCATGTGCTGCTTCGTCGTGCCCTTGTCGGGCGTAATGAATGCGTCGGTGAAGAGAGTCCGTGTCGCCGTGTCGATGATCGGTGTCGACAGGATCCCATACGATTGCGCAGGCGGCTGGTGACAGCCAAGGGACGCGGGTGGGACCATCGCGCCGAGCTGCCTCTTCCACAGAGTCGCGCCTGTCTTTGCGTCGAAACTATCAACCTCGTTCGTCTGGGTGACGATGAAGACGGCGTCTTGTCCCGGCTTCAAATTCTCGACGTAGAGGGGCTGGGCGTAAGTCTGTCCGGTATAGGTCGCCTTGAAGCCGGGATCGAGCTTCAACCCCGCGGCGCCAGCCTTGCTGATCTCGGGATCCACGTACGCGCCGTCACGCGTTGCGTGAAGGTGACCCTGGAGCACCGAAGCATCCCCGAGGGGGGGCGGCCCCGCGTCGATCGGAGCGACCGCGACGGTCACTTTGGCCCCGCATGAGCATGTCGCGAGCAGGCCAACGATCAGAGACCCGCGGGCCCTCTCCCTCGTCGGCCACGGCCCACGAGGCTGCTTGCTCACCGAACCGTTTCGCTTGTCTTGGTGGATCGCGGACACTCTGGCGACCACAATAATCAGACGCGCCCAAGGGCAGCAACGTCTATGTATGCACGCCAACCCCTCGTTGTGCGCCCCCGGCCGTACGAATCAGTGCTGAAAGAGCCGAGCGGTCAACCACGACCTTCGAACAAAAACAACTAGGCGTGGACCCCTCTCGGAGCCCGCGCCTAGGTCTTGGTCGTCACGTGAGTCGCCGCCACCGGATTTCCGTGGCGACGAGATGATCTCGCGCTCGGCTTTAGCCGGTGCTGCCGCCGCTGTCAGTGCTGCCGCCGCTGTCAGTGCTGCCGCCGCTGTCAGTGCTGCCGCCGCTGTCAGTGCTGCCGCCGCTGTCAGTGCTGCCGCCCGAATCGGTGCTGCCAGCTTCGGTGCTGCCAGCTTCGGTGCTGCCAGCTTCGGTGCTGCCAGCTTCCGTGCTGCCGCCCTCGGAGGTGGTGCCGCCGTCCGCGGCGTCGTCACCCACCGGGATGGTGCTCGAAACTTCCCAGCCACTGGGAATGTCGCAGCCGCAAGACGTGTAGGCCGTCCCGTCGCAGAAGGCGTACGTGTCGCCGGAGCAGGCTGTCGACAAGGAACAGTCGCTCGCCGCCACGGCGATGTACACGTTGCCGTCACAAGTAGTATCGGTCCAGCCGGACGGAACCGTAAACGCTACGGTGTCGACCGGGACGCCGATCGAGGCGCTCGCGGTACATGCGACAACGGCAGCCGCTCCTAGGAACGCCGCAACTCCGATGGGTAACAGGGATCGTACTTGCATAATTTTATCCTCTCTTAGTTCGATTCAGAGCAAAGCGCTTCAGTCCGGAGGGACATCCACGGTAAAGTGCATTTCGCCTTCGGGCAAGAAGAGTCTCTGAAGCCCCTGGCGAGATCAGTCAAGCTCATGCACTGTTGCGTGAGCTTTCCGGTGTGCAACTAGCTTGAGCCGCTGCCGACAGGCCCAACGGGCAAAATTGCCCGCATAGTTCTTAGACTAGACCACGGCCCAATCCATTCACAAGAGAAATGGTCCCTGGCCGCTGTCACTCAGATGCGAGTTGCAGCGGGGCTTGCGGGGGCGAGTTGCCGGGGCGGACGGACCCAGACCAGGGGGGCCTTTTCGCGGACGGACGCTACTCTTCAGCGTGACCGGCACGTGCGAACGCCACCATCTTGCGGCTGGACCAGACGGACGCTGCGCCTTGTGCGGGCGAGCAAGACGGAGCGCCACACAGGCGCTAACGCGGCACCGCGACCATCGGATTCGACAAGCCCTCCGCGTCATCCTTGCCGTAGCCGCGTTCCTCGCGGCGTTCGCGCTCCTCATGGGGATCTTCGATACGCGAGGAAGCACGGAGGCCGTCACGACCGTCGGGAAAGAGGCGGTTCACGATCTGCTTCCTAGGCGATGAGCCCAGGAAGCGAACCTCATCGAGAACCAGCCCCTACTTGGCCGTCATCGCCGAGCACTGCCCCGGCGTCCCGTTGGCACCGCATACGGCGCCTCCGGCGCACGTGCCGCAGTTGAGCAAGCCACCACAACCGTCGCCCGCGGGGCCGCAGTTGTAGCCAAGAGCGCCGCAGGTCTTGGGGGTGCACGCAGGCTTGCCGCAAACTCCGTTCTTCCCGCCGCCGCCGCATGTCTCACCGGAGGGGCACGTACCGCAGGCGAGCTGCCCGCCGCAGCCGTCGCCGGCTGGACCGCAGTCGAAGCCCTGCGCTTTGCAAGTGAGGGGCGTGCATGCGCCGCTGTCGATGGCGCCGCATTGCCCGTTCAGACCGGCACCGCCGCAGCTCTGGCCCGTCGCGCAGCTTCCGCACGAGAGGGTACCGCCGCAACCGTCGCCGGCCGGGCCGCACGTGATGCTTTGCGCTGTGCAGGTGGTGGGCTGGCAGCACGAGCCGCCGCAGACACCTGGCTGGCTCGGATTGCCGTCGCTTGCGCCGCCGCAGGTTTGGCAGCCGCTGCACGTTCCGCAGTCGAGCGTTCCGCCACACCCGTCGCCGGCCGGCCCGCAATTGTAGCCGCTCGTGCCGAGCTGCGCGCACGTCAGAGGAGTACACGAAGGGGCGGGGGGGCCCGGCGGGCACGCCGCAAGATCCCAGATCAAGTACTCGAGCGCCTTCTCTTGCGAACTCATCGCACCGGTCGTGCACTCCGCCGGGAAGGTTTGTCCGGCCTTGCCCGTGCCGCCGACGGTGCTCACGTGCATGTCGCTGTAGATCACCTTGCCGCACGTGTTCGTAGAGCCGACGGGCGTCGGGAACGTGTAGATGAGGGGGAAGGTCGTGGGCTCGTTCTTGATCGCCTTGGTGGCACCCGTCATGTTCGACCAAAGCTCGGACGTGGTCGAGATGGCGCTAAAGTCGTTGCGCGGGGTCTCGACCGTGAAGGTCCCGGCGTCTGCTCCGCCCACCGCTAGATTGTTCATCCACTGGTAGAACGTCGTCACGTCCGGCTCGGTGACGCCGGGGTCCGGGATATTCGCCGTTCCAGACGTGTACTGGAGGTCGTCGTTCCACGTGGCGGTCGTGCTGAAGGGGGCGTCGTTGTAGAGCCAGGAATAGCTGAAGTGGGTAGCGAACATGCGGCCACCGCCGTTCGTGTAGTTGGTTACGTTGGTCTGCTGGATCGCCGTCTTCTGATTCCCCGTCCCGGCCTCCGCCGCCGACCGCGGGTCTACACCCCAACACGGGAAGATGACCTGGTCGTAGTTGTCGAGCGTGGCCGTCGAAGCCGTGTACGGCACGAGCGTCGACTCAGGCGAGTTCGCGGTGTTCCCGTCGACGATCGCCCCGTTGCCGAGGAAGAGCTGGATGGCTCCCGTGCCGCCCGGATCGGTGAACTCGGTCGGATCGACTCCCATCTTGAGGAGCACGCACTCCATCGCGTCCACGCCGCCCGTCGAGATCGCGGTTCGAGGGATATCCCCTTCTGCCTGTGTGCGCGGCATGCGGATCGTACCCGCGCTGTTGGTCGTGCAGGCCGTCACGTTCGCGCTCAGCCCCTTGTAGCGACGCCAACGGCCGAGCTGGATCACGAGAGGCACGCTTCCACCTGCCGGAACCGGCACGTTGGTGAGCGTAAAGTTTCCCTGGTAGTCGGTCGTGGTGCTCGTCACCGGATACCCGGTCACTGGGGCACAACCGCAATCGAGGCTGGTCGGAAACGCCGCCGGCGTCCCATTCGGGACGTAAACGAGGACGTTGGGAACCGGGTCCGGAGTGCCGTACGCCGAGACGGTACCCGAGACGACCTGCCCGGAGAGCGTCGTCGTCCCGCCCGCTTCGCACGTCACTTGGTCGAGACAAAGGCCGGTACACGCAGGAACGTCGCCGCACACGCCGGGCTTACCGGCCCCACCGCAGATGTCGCCACTTACGGGGCACGAATCCCCGCAATCGAGCACCCCTCCGCATCCGTCCGCCGCGGGCCCGCAGTTGAAGCCGAGCGCCGTGCACGTCGTAGCGACGCAGGAGGCCGCGGGACTGCCGCACTGATATGCGGTACCGCCCCCGCCGCAGGTCTGGCCGGT